>Ga0210077_1000530_pt1 | contig 13804 bp, 11 predicted proteins | sample RushMan_CattailN_5_FD_185556 | JGI IMG/M metagenome (GOLD analysis project Ga0210077, IMG submission 185556) | Wetland microbial communities from San Francisco Bay, California, USA, that impact long-term carbon sequestration -... | ecosystem: Environmental > Aquatic > Marine > Wetlands ... | reverse complement strand
GTGTTGGCGTTAGATGTGTCAAAAGTAAGTGGATATAACGGCCCATAAAACGTCAATAAAATGACATCCGGGTTTGGGCGAATTCAGCATTTTATTGAGAAACTAGATCGTTATCCGTTATATATCCATTTTCCTTTTTGAGTCGGCGCATTCAGAGATATCTCAAGTTGGTTTAAAAAAAGCTTTCTAGGGATCTTTCTGGCACCGAAGCGGATTAAATGCTCGGTAGGAACCTGACAGTCAATTAAATCAAACGATAATTCACTAAGATATTTCGCAAGCTTGACAAGGGCCACATTGGATGCATTGCTGACCCGGCTGAACATGGATTCTCCGAAAAAACACTTTCCGAGAGAAACGCCATATATCCCCCCGGCCAGTTCTTCCTGTTGCCACACTTCCATAGAATGTGCATAGCCGGCGCTATGAAGTTTGCAATAGGCATCGATCATATCCTTGACGATCCATGTGCCTTGATTTTGTTGCAGGCGAATTTGTGCGCACTGGGTGATGACCGCGTCAAACGCCGTGTCCAGGGTTACACTGAAAACATTTTTTTTGATGATTTTTTGTAAGGTTCTGGAAATTTTAATTTCGGAAGGATACAACACGAGACGAGGGTCGGGCGACCACCATAGAATCGGATCACCATCTGAAAACCATGGGAAAATGCCCATTCGATAGGCAAGAATCAAACGCTCTTTGCTCAGATCACCACCAACGGCCAGCAATCCGTCTTTGGTTGCAAGTTGGGGCGGGGGAAAGTCGATGTTGTCGGATAAAAGAAAAACAGGCACTGGGATGTCATCAAATAAGTAAAACCCTAGACCAGAGAATCAGGCATTGGTTATCTCCGGATGGGATTTGTTTTGTTGAAAGTTCTTTGACTGATTGAAATTCCAAATATCAAACCCCAAATATCAAACAAATCTCAATGACCAAAATTCGAAAATCCAAACAATGTTTTGTCATTAAGGTTTTGGTCATTGGATATTGGAATTTATGATGTATTTGTAATTTGGTGCTTGGAATTTGTATTTTTAGACACAAAACTGCTCAGCAGATCCGATGGGTCCCTAACCTCCGTATTTCGGGACAGGCTTGTCCCAGAGGACCTGATTTCAATGTTAGATTACATGGTGAGCGCTCTATGCGTTTTCCTTTAACGAGATTTTGGAAGTGTAGTTAAAGGCCAACTTTGAATTTTCGATATCGATCGATACCTTGCCGCCTTTCTCAAGACGTCCAAACAGAATTTCATCGGACAGAACGTCTTTAATTTCGGTTTGTATCAATCGACTCAATGGTCTGGCGCCATAACGGGGGTCATGCCCGTTTTTGGCCAGCCACGTACGTGCTTCCGGAGAAAGGCCAATGGTTACCTTTTTAGCAGCCAACTGTCCGCGAAGCTCATTTATGAACTTATCCACCACTTTTTTCATAATTTCTTCATTCAGGGCATTAAAATGTATGATGCCGTCAAGACGATTTCTGAATTCCGGGCTGAAGAAATTTTCAACGGCTTTTTTCCCCTTGTCTTTGGTATCATGTTTCTTATCTCCAAAACCGATGGTCTGCGTGCTCATCTCCCGTGTACCCGCGTTGGAGGTCATCATGATAATGACATTTCTAAAATCCGCTTTTTTCCCGTTGTTGTCCGTCAGCGTCGCATGGTCCAATACTTGAAGAAGGATGTTAAACATATCCGGGTGGGCTTTTTCTATTTCATCAAATAAGAGCACGCTGTAAGGATGCTTTCGAATATCGTCTGTCAGAAGTCCTCCCTGATCAAAACCAATATATCCCGGCGGTGCGCCAATAAGGCGAGCTACGGCGTGTTTTTCCATATATTCACTCATATCAAACCGCAAAAAATGAACACCGAGGATCCTGGCAACCTGCAGGCTCACCTCTGTCTTGCCGACACCAGTGGGACCGGCGAATAAAAACGACCCAACGGGTCTTTCGGGTGTTCCGAGACCGGCACGCGAGCGCTTAATGGATGTGACCAATGATCTTATCGCATCATCTTGTCCGAAAACGACCGCTTTGATTTTTTCTTCAAGAGTCTCCAGTTTTGTTTTGTCAGGGGTTGACACGGAGACGGTGGGAATTCTGGCCATCTTGGCCACAATGTTTTCAATATCTTTGGGATTGATCTTCTTTCTGTGGGGAGAATTGGACAATCGAACGAATGCTCCCGCCTCATCGATGACATCTATCGCTTTGTCAGGAAGATAACGGTCATTGATATATTTTGCAGAAAGTTCGGCGGCGGCCTTTAAAGCCTGGTCCGTATACACAATGCCGTGATGTTCCTCATAACGGGATCTTAATCCTTTTAAAATTTGAATGGTCTCTTTAACCGGCGGCTCCAAGATCTCAATTTTCTCAAACCGGCGGGACAAAGCCCGGTCTTTTTCAAAGAAATTCTTATAATCTTCATAGGTTGTCGAACCGATACAACGGAGTTCACCAGTCGCCAAGGCCGGTTTCAAAATATTTGAAGCATCCATGGAACCTCTGCTGGTCGCTCCGGCGCCAACCGTTGTATGTATCTCATCGATGAATAAAATGGCGTCCTTTTTCTTTTTTAAAGAGGATAAAACTCCCTTCAAACGCTGTTCAAAGTCGCCACGGAATTTCGTTCCCGCGAGCAAGCCGCCTAAGTCAAGGGAATAAATACGAACACCTTTCAGCAATTCAGGGATGGCCCCTTCGCTGATCCGAATGGCAAGACCTTCGGCCATTGCCGTTTTCCCGACTCCGGGATCTCCGACGAGAATCGGATTATTTTTTCGCCGTCGGCATAAAACCTGAATGGTTCGTTCCATCTCCAGGTCTCTTCCGATCAAAGGATCCAGTTTTCCTTGAGCTGCATATTTCACAAGATCGATGGTGAACGCTTCCAAAGGATCGGATGTTTTCTTTTTATCTCCTTTATCCGTTGTTATAAACGGGTCAATTCCTTCCTTATGCATAGGTTTTGCGAAATCGTGTGAAATGTAGCTTAAAATATCAAGGCGTGTAATCCCTTCAGAGCTTAAAAAATATTCTGCGTGGGAATCTTTCTCCTGAAAAATCGAGGCGAGTATGTCACTCACTTTAACCTGCTGCTTTTCTGCGGAACGCACATGATTAATCGCTCTCTGAATGACCCTTTGAAAACCGACGGTCTGCTGGAGAACATATTCGTTGTCTTCGGGCACACTTTCCATCCGTTCGCTAAAAAACACCTCCAGCGCATTTTTAAGACTTTCCACGTTGCCGCCACAATTTTCGATAATCTCGATACCTTCGCTGTCGTATAAAATAGCAAAGAGCAAATGCTCTACGCTCACATATTCATGTCGTCTTCTTTTGGCTTCCCTGACTGCAAAGCCTAGGGTTTCGCTAAGTTCTTTACTGATCATGTTCTATTCTTTCTCCATTGTACACTTAAGTGGAAAACTGTTTTCCCTGGCCAGGGCATCAACGGTTTTCACTTTGGTTTCCGATACCTCATAAGGATATACTCCGCATATTCCAATTCCTTTATGGTGAACGTTCAGCATGATTTTTACTGCTTCTTCCGGCGATTTTTTAAAAACAATCATTAGAATTTCAACAACAAATTCCATGGTGGTGTAATCATCGTTGTGAAGGAGCACCTTGTACATGGAAGGTTCATCAATTTCATCCCTGGTTTCAGAAATAATTTCTTCTTCCAAAGCAGGGCCATACCCGTTCATTGAATCATTTTCCATGGCAAGACCTTTGAACAATGTGTCTGAATGCTTCCCTAAAGGCGAAACCCCTAACCCAGTGCCCATATTTATGATGGATACCGACAAGCATACGCCGCTAACATCTTATCAATGATCCTTCCTCGGTATTATAATCATTGATGTATAAATTTGTAAAGGCCCATGCGAAAAATACACACGATTTGACATCACCGGCCACAGCATTTTTTGTATTTTTTCCCGCTTCCGCAAGGACACGGTGCGTTCCGCCCCACCTTATCCTGGCTCCGCTTCACCGGGTTCTTTTTTGCCGGTTCATCTCCGCTGGAAAATACCAGGTCCTGCTCCTTTGGTTGTTGAAGCTCGGAAATGTTCTTGGATTCGGATATCTGGATTCTAAATAAAATTCCAAGGGTTTCTTCTTTGATCCTGGAAATCATTTCCTGGAACAGTTCGAACCCTTCTTTTTTATATACAATTAATGGATTCTGTTGGGCATATCCCCTAAGGCCGATTCCTTCTTTCAGGTGGTCCATGCTCAAAAGATGGTCTTTCCACAAATTGTCAACGGTTTGCAGCATTACAATGCGTTCAAGGTGTCTGAAATCTTCTGAACCCACGGCAGACTCTTTTTCGTTGTAAATCTTGAATGCGTTTTCTGAAATCAACTCCGCCAAATTTTCTCGATTCAGACCGTCCATGGCATTATCTTCAATCTTTTCGAACCGAAAATTAAATTGTTTAAAAACCGCCTTTTTCAATCCTTTCCAATCCCACTCGTCAGGAAAGATTTTCTCGTCGATCAAATTGTACACAATTTCTTCAGCCTTATCCTGAATCATCTCCTCAATGGCGGGTTTTAAACTTTTGCCGTTCAAGGCTTCTCGACGTTGTCTGTAAACGACTTCCCTTTGCTGGTTCATGACATCATCATATTCCAACAATTGCTTTCGAATATCAAAATTGTGTCCCTCAACCTTTGCCTGGGCGTTCTCGATGGCTTTGCTGATCAATTTGTTCTCTATGGGTTCACCTTCTTCCATTCCCAGCCTGTCCATGATCCCGGTTATCCTCTCGCCGCCGAATATCCGCAGCAAATCATCTTCCAGGGCCAGGTAAAAACGCGAAGAACCCGGATCTCCCTGTCTACCGGAACGTCCCCTGAGCTGATTATCGATACGCCGGCTTTCATGTCTTTCCGTTCCGAGAATGTGGAGTCCGCCCAACTCGACAACACCTTCCCCGAGAACGATATCGGTCCCTCGGCCGGCCATGTTAGTTGAGATGGTGACCCCTCCTTTCTGGCCTGCCAAGGCGATTATCTCGGCTTCTTTCTCATGATTTTTTGCGTTTAGTACGGAATGTTTAATCCCTCTTTTTTTTAATTTTATTGAAAAACTTTCCGAAACATCGATGGATATTGTTCCCACCAGAACCGGTTGCCCTCTTTTATTGAGTTCAATGATTTCATTGAGCGCCGCATCAAACTTCTCTTTTCGGGTTTTATAAATCACATCCGAGTTGTCTATTCGAATCATGGGCATGTTTGTCGGAATCACCATCACGTCAAGATCATATATTTTTTTAAATTCGGCTGCTTCCGTATCCGCCGTCCCGGTCATGCCGGCAAGCTTGTCATACATTCTAAAATAGTTTTGAAATGTCACCGTCGCCAGCGTCTGGTTCTCGTTCTCGATCTTGACGTTTTCCTTGGCTTCAAGGGCTTGGTGCAACCCCTCGCTATATCGGCGCCCAGGCATCAGACGGCCGGTAAATTCATCGACGATAATAACCTCTCCATTTTTTACAATGTAATCAACATCTCGTTTAAAGAGCGTATGCGCTTTAAGCGCCTGGTTAACATGATGGAGAAGCTCGATATATTTTGGGTCATAGAGATTATCCACCTTTAACAATTTCTCGGCCTTTGCAACCCCCTCCTCGGTCAGCACTGCGGAACGGGCCTTTTCATCTACGGTATAGTCCTGTTCGGAAACAAGACGTGGAATGATGCCGTTGACCAGGTGATACAGATCCGTCGATTTTTCAGCAGGTCCGGATATGATCAACGGGGTCCTTGCTTCGTCAATTAAAATACTGTCCACCTCGTCAACAATTGCGAAATTGAGTTCTTTTTGAACGATGGTATCGATGTCGAACTTCATGTTGTCTCTCAAGTAATCAAAGCCGAATTCATTATTGGTGCCGTAAGTAATATCCGAACCATATGCGGCGTTGCGCTCTTCATCATTCAGGCCATGAAGGATACACCCCACTGAAAGCCCCAAAAATTTATAAATATGCCCCATCCACTCGGTATCGCGTCTGGCCAGGTAATCGTTCACCGTAACAATATGAACCCCCCTGCCCGAAAGCGCATTCAAATACGCCGGAAGGGTTGCCGCCAGAGTTTTGCCTTCACCGGTCTTCATTTCGGCAATCTTTCCCTGGTGGAGAACAATCCCGCCGATCAGCTGAACATCGAAATGCCGCATTTTCAAGGTACGAACCGACGCTTCCCTGACGGTTGCAAAGGCCTCCACAAGAACATCATCAAGCGATTCACCGTTGTTCAGACGGTCTTTGAATATCTTTGTTTGCGCCTTAAGGGTTTCATCGCTCATGGACTGCATTTGAGGTTCTAAAGCATTGATCTTTTCAACGAAGGGTCTGATTTTTTTTAATTCACGTTCGTTTTTGCTTCCAAAAACTTTTGTTAATAAATTTTCAGCCATTAAAAATATATTCCTCTTCCATTAAATATTATAAAGATACTCGTCAATTATCATGCAAGATTCAAGTGACACATCGTTCATTTTATATTGCACGCGATATTTTTTCAGAGCTAATATATCACCAAATAACAGATTTTGCAAAAAGTGTTAGGATCATTGGTCAGGATATCAATTATCGGAAAAAATGAAAAGATCAGAAAGGAAGGAAAGAGTTATAAAAGGGTCTAGTTTAAAATGTATTTTTGGGGGTTCACAGGAAGACCGTTTAAAAAAACCTCATAATGAACATGGGGGCCGGTGCTTCGTCCTGTATTTCCCATTAAGGCGATGACATCTCCTCTTTTAACGGCATCCCCTCTCTTTTTTAACATTTTTTCAAGATGCCCATAGCGCGTCATCATTCCATGTCCATGATCAATTTTGATCATATTACCGTAGAAACCGTTTTTACCTACAAATGTTACGACCCCATCCGCAGTGGCAATAACTGGTGTTCCTTCTCGGCTTGAAATGTCAAACCCCTTGTGGAATTCGCGCAAACCGGTAAACGGAGAAATCCGGTATCCGAATCCAGAGGATAACCAACCTTTTGTCGGCCATATGGACGGGGTAGATGAGAGCAAGTTTCGTTTACGTTTAAGATCATTAATCAGGGATTCAAAAACTTTTTCCTGGCTGACCGAGGCTAAATTCAACTCCCGGGCTTGCTCATGCATTTCACGAATCAGGCTGTTGTGTTTTTCCGTCAGGGGGAGTTTGGGATCAAGATCTTCGGGAATGGAGCCTCCGACACCGAAAAGGTTGTCTTTTTCTGATGGATTGTCAATGTTGGCAATAATCCGTATCTTTTTTTCAAATTTGTTTAATTTAACCAGGTTTGACTTTAAGGAATTAATTTCATTAGCAAATTTTTGAATTTGCTTTCGTTGGGCGAGGATCTCATTGGATTGATTGGCAATTGTTTTTTCGATTTCTTTTTTGTTAAACGTAATCTTGAGATTAAAATAATCGAAAAAAATGCCTGCGGTAATCAACAAAAAGAGTACGGCACATGTAACGATAATCCCTAAATGCCGCCTGGTGACCGACAACTGTTTAACTGTCTTGCCGCTGTAACTGAGAAGGTAAAAAGAAATTTGATCATTCATAACAATTCTGACGGTTACACAGTGAGTAATTCAACAAGAATAATATCTATTTATTTAATATAATTATAGAATATCACATTCTATTGTGCCATCAGACGAAACGCTCCTTAAAAAAATACTCTCATAAAAAAAATCGTTACACTGATCTTTTAGGAGAGTCTCATTCTTTTTCAAAAAAGTTTCACTTATTTTAACATGAAAATTTAGACTTTGTCAATAGTTTGGGGAATCTAAAAGTTTTTATTAAAAATTGAAAGGAATGGACATCAGAAATAAAAGCAAATAAAGTCAAAGATACCGATAGGATAACGGGGAAGGAATATCCCTCCCCGTTATTCTATGAAAAACGGCTAGGCGATTCCCAGTTTAAATTTAAGGGACTTCAGAGTATTTTTCATCAGCATGGTAATGGTCATGGGGCCCACGCCGCCTGGAACCGGGGTGATCCAGCCTGCGATCTCTTTTGCGGCGTCAAAGTCCACATCTCCACTTAAGATAGCAATTTTCTTTCCGGTTTTTTCACTGATCTTTTCTCCGATCCTGTTGACGCCGACATCTATAACGCAGGCACCCGGTTTGATCCATTCCGGCTTTACCAAACCCGGAACGCCCGCAGCCACAATCAGAATATCCGCGCGCTGACAATGGGAAGCCAGATCCCTGGTGCCCGTGTGAACGATCGTTACGGTGGAATTCGCGCCGACACCCTTTTGGAGCATCATATTGGCGATAGGTTTGCCGACAATATTTGAACGTCCGACGACTACAACTTCAGCCCCTTTTGTTTCAACACCGGCGCGAACGATCATCTCCTGTATGCCTGCAGGGGTGCAAGGCGGGAATTTAACTTCATTGCCGCCGATCATAAGACGGCCCACATTAACCGGATGGAACCCGTCCACATCTTTATCGGGATCGATGGCATTCAACACTTTCTTTTCATCAACATGTTTAGGAAGAGGGAGTTGGACAAGAATGCCGTGGATGGCGTCATCCTTATTGTATTTGTCGATTAAACTCAGCAGCGCTTCTTCTGAAAGATCCGGCGGTTGGCTGTCCTGTATTTCATGAAAACCGACACGGTGGGCTGTTTGTATCTTAAGTGTTACATATGAAATTGAGGCTGGATTTTCTCCTACCAGAATGGTTACAAGACCCGGCACGACACCATGCTTTTCCTTAATTTCCGCTACTTCAGCTGTAATTTCTTCGAGAATCTGCTCGCGAATCTCGGTCCCCTTAATGAGTTTTGCTGACATTTTCTATCTCCTTTCGCCAAAAGTTTAATATTTTGATACAACTTTTCTCTAAATTGGGTTGCCATTATTTATTTTAACAAAATTTCGATGATTCTTTTAGAATACATATTGAACTTGTGCCTGCGAAACAGGGCTAAGGAATGATTAAAAATGGAACGACACGTTTTCATAGATCAATAAAAACGCAATGTCAAGAATTGTCGTGACTTGATAGCTGATAATGGATTTATCGACGCAGCAATATTGATTCATATCTATCGAATCAATATTTTTATTGTCTTATCGTCTGTTTTATTATATCGAATCCCGATGAATTGTGAGGAAAATTCAGCGTATTTTTTCCTTCCCTTCAATTTTTAACTTCTAACCGAGGAGGAAACATAGATGATCAAAAACGCCGCGATATTTATTTGGACCGTTGTTATCGGAATAACCATGACAGCGACAATCGCACTCAGTGCCAACACAAAGCCGATCAAGCTCACCTACAGCATTTTTTTCCCTCCGAATCACGCTCAGGCAAAAGTCGCAATGGACTGGATAAAGGAGATTGAAAAACGCACCCATAATAGGGTTCAGATCTCCGTTTTCCCGGGCGGGACCCTTACCAAAGCACCGCAATGTTACGACGGCGTCGTCAAAGGAATATCCGATTTGGGATTCAGTCTCTTTGCTTACACTCGCGGACGTTTTCCCGTGATGGCAGCGGTGGATCTTCCTATGGGGTATACCAGTGGGGAGATGGCCAGTAAAGTGGCCGAGGCGTTTGCCAATACTTTCAAACCCAAAGAATTAAGTGACGTGAAAGTTCTATACCTTCACGCCCATGGCCCCGGCCTGCTTCACACCAAAAAGCCGGTCAGGCGACTTGAAGACCTGAAAGGCATGAAAATCAGGGCAACGGGCCTGAGCGCCAAAATTGTAACCGCACTCGGAGGCGTACCGGTGGCCATGCCTCAGGGCGACACTTATGACGCTCTAAAAAAAGGAGTTGTTGAAGGAACGTTTGCTCCCATGGAAACTTTAAAGGGATGGAAACAAGCCGAAGTGATCAAATATACGACGGAATGTTACAGCGTCGGCTACACCACCACTTTTTTCGTGGTCATGAATCTTGACAAATGGAATGCCCTTCCGGAGGACATAAAGAAAATTTTCAATGAAGTGGATAAAAAATATACCGACATTCACGGCAAGGTATGGGACCTTACTGATCAGGAAGGGAGAAAATATACGCTTAGCCTCGGAAACCAGATCATACCGCTTTCGGACGAAGAAAGCGCCAGGTGGCGAAAGGCGGTGGAACCGGTTATCAATGACTATATTGCGCACACCCCCAATGGGGAAAAATATGTTCAAAAAATAAGGGAGTTGATGAAACAATATTCCAAATAAAGGATGAATTCACGGGTTGTCCCGGCCGTTCATCGACGGACGCGGACAACCTTTTTTATTTTGTAATATGGAACCACCATGCACATTTTTGAAAAACTGATCCACGATCTTTCAAAAAAAATGTATTGGATCGCGGGGGCGGCCATTGTTGCCATGGTGTTTCTCACCTGCGCCGATGTTGTCTTGCGTTTTTTTAGAAAACCCATACCCGGAACTTATGAACTGGTCAGTTTTCTGGGAGCCGTAGCCGTATCATTTGCCATGGCCCACACCTCCATAGAAAAAGGCCATGTGTCGGTAAGCTTTGTCGTCAGTCATTTTCCCCCCAAGGTTCAGAGACTCATCGAATGTATCACCAGTTGTTTTGGATTGTTTATTTTCGGCTTTATTGCATGGCAATCCATCATGTATGCAAATGACCTTCACACCGCTCATGAGGTGTCACTCACGCTGGAGCTACCCTTTTATCCTTTTATCTATGGGATCGGCTTTTCGGCAGGTGTTGTTTGCCTGTTATTGTTATCCGACGTCATTAAAAATGCGATGAAGATCTTGGAGAAATGAACCTGTTAACTGTTGGCATCATCGGAATTATCGCCCTCGTCGTACTCTTGTATTCCAAAATGCCTGTGGGCTTTGCCATGGCTTTTCTGGGATTCATCGGTTTCGGCTATGTGGTCAACATTGACGCGGCATCAAGTCTTTTGGCCCGGGATGTCTGGGATGTCTTCTCTTCCTATAATTTGACCGTGATTCCCCTTTTTGTATTTATGGGACAAATCGCCTTTTACGCCGGAATCAGCCGCAGGCTCTATGATAGCGCATATGTGCTGTTCGGGCACCGGCGAGGCGGACTGGCCATGACCACCGTCGGCGCTTGCGCCGGATTCGCGGCCATATGCGGCTCAACCAATGCCACTGCAGCAACCATGGCCACGGTTGCGCTTCCTGAAATGAAACGATACGGATATGATATGGGCCTGGCCACAGGCACCGTAGCGGCAGCCGGCAGTCTCGGCATTCTGATCCCTCCCAGTGTGATTTTTATCGTATACGGCATTCTCACCGAACAATCCATTGGAAAACTTTTTGCAGCCGGTATCATACCCGGCATTCTCCTCTGCTTCCTCTTTTTGATGACCATTTACCTTCGTGTTCGGAAAAACCCTTCTTTGGCGCCTCCGGGACCCAAAACCGGTTTTCGTGAAAAGATCAGGTCCTTCGCCGGCATACTTGAAGCACTGGTCCTGTTTTCCCTGGTCATGGGCGGCATTTTTTTCGGATTTTTCACCCCCACTGAAGCTGCCGCCATTGGTGCTTTTATGACCCTTCTCTTAGCCGTCGTCAGAAGACAATTGCACTGGAACGATTTTATCCAATCCCTTGCCGACACCACCAAAATCAGTTGTATGATTATGGTTATCGTCACGGGTGCAGTGGTGTTCGGTCATTTCATGGCAATAACTCGTCTCCCTTACGCCCTTGCCAATTATGTAGGATCTCTTCCGCTTCCGCCACATGCCGTCATCGTCGTGATCATTCTTGTCTATCTTGTCGGAGGCTGTTTCATGGACTCCCTGGCCATGATCATGCTGACCATCCCCATATTTTTCCCGATTGTTCAAAAGCTGGGCTTTGATCCGATCTGGTTCGGTGTCGTGATCGTTCTGGTTACGGAAATGGGAGTGATTACGCCGCCGGTGGGGGTCAATGTCTATGTGGTTTACGGTGTGGCAAGGGATGTGCCGTTGGAAACGATTTTCAAAGGGGTCTACCCCATGCTCGTCGCGCTGCTCATCTGTAATCTAATCCTCATTCTGTTTCCCCAGATCGCCCTCTGGCTACCGAGCCTTATGCATTGACCTAAACGGGAAATGCGGCCATCCGGAGTCCAGCGGTTTCATCCAGACCGAGCATGAGGTTCATGTTTTGTACGGCTTGGCCTGCAGCGCCTTTTACCAAGTTGTCGATGGCTGAAATCAGGATCAGGCGACCATTGGGTTCATCCAGTCTGATACCGATGTCACAAAAATTGGTGCCGCGTACGCAACGGGTGTCCGGCAGCCGGTCTTTGCCAAGGATTCGGATAAACGGGCAACCGGAATAAAAAGTGTTGAGACATTTTTCTACATCTTCGCGGGTGATACCCTTTACCGGATTGGCATAAAGGGTTGTAAGTATGCCGCGGGACATGGGAACCAGATGCGGAACAAACGTCATTTTTATGGACTGACCGGCTTCGATGCTCAGGATCTCTTCCATTTCCGGGTTATGCCGGTGTTCCGCGACCTTGTAGGCCTTAAACGACTCATTCACCTCGCAAAAATGAGTGGTCAAAGACAGGCTGCGGCCGGCACCGCTGACGCCGGATTTTGAATCGGCGATAATGGTGTTGATATCGATGAGGTTGTCCTTGATGACCGGCAGCAGGGGCAATAATACGCTGGTAGGATAACATCCGGGTGCGCCGACCAGGGCGGCCTTTTTAATCTTGTCAAAATAAATTTCACAGAGCCCGTAAACCGCCTGGTCCAATAAATCCTTTGCGGTATGCTGCTGATAATGAGCTTCATAGATGTTTGCATCTTTGAATCTAAAATCCGCGGACAGATCGATGACTTTTTTGCCTCTTGAAATAAACTCCGGCACCAACATCATGGGAATTTTATGGGGCAGCGCGGTAAATACGACATCCGCACTGTCACAGACTTTATCCACGGCCAATGCCTCGCATACCAAGTCGACGGAACCGGTCATCGCGGGGAAAACCTTGTCAAACGCAACGCCGGCATACTGGCGAGATGTCAGCATCGTCATCCGGACATCGGGATGATGGCAAAGGATCCGTACAAGCTCGGCGCCGGCATACCCTGTGGCACCGACGACAGCCACTCGTGTCATAATATTACTCCATATTGAACCTTAACCCCCAAGATAAGCTTGCTTGACTTCGGGGTTTGTTAGCAATTCTTCTGAACTTCCTTGAAGAACCAGATTGCCGCTTTCAAGCACGTAGCCGCGCTGCGCAAATTGAAGGGCCATTCGGGCGTTCTGTTCCACCAGCAGGATGGTAGTACCTTCTTTATTGAGTTGTTTAAGGGCATCAAACACATTCATCATGAGCAAGGGTGCAAGCCCCATGGAAGGCTCGTCGAGAAGCATGATTTTTCTTCCGCTCATAAACGCCCTGCCGATGGCGAGCATCTGCTGTTCTCCGCCGCTGAGCGTTCCTGAATTTTGGGTTTTGCGTTCGCTCAGGCGAGGAAATATATCGAATACTCTGTCCAGATCTTCCTCGATCTTCTCACGATCCTTTCTGGCAAAGGTCGCCAGCTTGAGGTTCTCCATAATGGTCAGGTTCCCGAAAAGTCGTCTCCCCTCAGGGACATGAGAAATTCCGAACTTACTCACCACCTTATCGGCAGAATATTGTAACAGGTCATTTCCCATAAATGTCATCTTTGTTTCTTTTTCCACCGGAACCAGCCTGGAAATCGCTCTCAGCGTCGTACTTTTGCCGGCGCCATTGGCACCGATAATAC
>Ga0210077_1000529_pt1 | contig 13817 bp, 14 predicted proteins | sample RushMan_CattailN_5_FD_185556 | JGI IMG/M metagenome (GOLD analysis project Ga0210077, IMG submission 185556) | Wetland microbial communities from San Francisco Bay, California, USA, that impact long-term carbon sequestration -... | ecosystem: Environmental > Aquatic > Marine > Wetlands ... | reverse complement strand
TTTTTGAATTAAATTTATAGGAAAAAAGCTGAGACCTTGCATTTAAACCAAGTATTGATGATAATTTCATTTTTGTAAGCCACAAGTCAGTTTTAACCTCTTATCAATTTTCTGAAACGCCAGATTTCCATTAGACGAAGACCTACATATCTACCCAAGATCAAATCAAAGATTGCCACCGAAAGAAGAAGGACTTCAGGATTTAAAAGTGCAAATTCCTGCAAAGGTGTGAAGGTCAAAAAAAGATAAGAAACAAAGGAAAGTATCAGAGTCTCGGTAGTTAGGGAAAGTGCTACCTTGAAGGATTTCCCAAGCTGTACCCTGGAAAAATCTTCTGCCAAAAGTGCCAAAATAAGTACCGGGAAAATCGATACCTGCATTAGGTTTGAGCTTCCCAAATACGGTGACAAAAATAAAATTCCCAGTACTCCAAAGGAAACAGCCCAAAGCAAGAAAGCCATCCTGGGAAGGTATTGTAGCTTAATCTTTAGAGAGCGGATGGAAAACCTCAAAAATATAGATATCGCCACAATCGCTAAAAATAGCACTACTCCCAACAATGGTCCTGTAGCAACAAATACAACCGACAAAGCAGCAGGTAGGAAAATTCCAAAACCCCTAAGGCCGATTAAGTGCCTGGCTGAAGCAATAAACGCAGCTATTACAGGGAGTAATAATAATAGTACTATCGTGTTGGCAGGAACCCCTCTATCAACTGAGAGACGAATTGCATATTTAAGCGGGTTCGTCGGCCAAACTGGACCCAACTTCTGCTCGTTAAGTAATTTTTCCAAAGGACCGACTGTACTTTGGCTCTTTTGGGTCAAATCAGGTCTTGGCGATGCTTCAGGAGTAGGTTCTAGCGTCGCTTGCGGGGAAGCGCTGGAAGTTGCAACAGGTGTTGCCGCAAAAATAAGGCTTTTGCTGAAAGAAAAGCTCAATATCATGGCCAATAAAAATACTATTAAAATAATAAACCTACGCATGGAAATTTAAATTTATATCTCTAATTATACAGTTTAGAGGGTGCCAATCTCCAGTCAAAGGGCCAATTTTTCAAAAATCAGCCTGAACCAGGGAGCATATTTATTCGTATTTTTTTTAATATCCGACTTCAGATCATCTATAGCAATCCACTTAGCCTCGGAAATCTCATTTTTGTCGGGTTTGAAATCACCATTATAGCGGCCCAAAAAAACCACGTCATATTCGTTCTCTCCCCACTCGTTATTGTAATGAGCTTGGTAAATAAATCTAAGAGCTTCTTTGAGGTTAGCTTTTATTCCCATTTCCTCAAAAAGTCGCCTTTGGGCTGCTACCTTAAAGCTTTCTTTGGGATATGGATGTGAGCAGCAGGTGTTTGCCCAAAAACCTGGCCAAGTTTTTTTGCTATCTGAGCGTTTTTGAATAAGCATTTTTTTGCCTTCTTTATCCAACAATACAACTGAAATTGCCCTATGAAGCTTTACAGGATTTTTATGAATCTTTTCCTTTATTCCAATACCAACTTTTTGGTTATCTTTGTTAACTAAAACTACATCTTCCCCTATACCCATGTAAAACATTATAACTCTTTAAATTTTTATGTTAATACTGTAAAATACGCGCGTTATGTTAAAAGAAAACGATCCGGGCAAAAAGGATGCCTCCGCCTCTATCCACTCGAGTGTTGCAAAACTCCTTGAATTAGTTACATCTATCGGCCAAGGTATTACTGAAGTTCAAATTGCAAATGCTAAAATAGAAGTAATAGAAAAAATGGATAATGGCGAATTAGATGACGCAAATCTTAGATTTCTTAATGATATAGTTTTAGGCCGGGCATTTGATGCCGACGAGCTCTTTTAGTCAGTAGCTAATCAACGTCCCTGCAGTCTTTTTCCCTAAAATCGCGTTTTTGAGGCTATCTTTTTGGTTGCCATTAATAATATAGGTTGGGATTTTGTATTTCTCAGCACAAATCAGACTTTCTTCAACCTTATGAAGCATGCCACCCGTTACGTCAGTATTGGCTGATTTTCCAAGTGATTTATTTATTTCCGGGTAATTTTTAGGGGTTATTTTGGGGATAGTTTTGCCTCTCGAGTCATATACCCCCTCTGTTGTGCCTACTTGGATAATTTTTTCAATTTTATAAGATTTAGAAAGAGGCTTGGCCAATAGATCCAAAATACGCTCTCCCGAATAGATACAAAAACCCATCTTACTATCCATAATTACGTCTCCGTAGACTACAGGGGTTAGTCTGAGCTTGAGGGCTTGTTGAATTTGTTGGTAAAAGAGCTTCTTTTGTTTTTGGTTATCGGAAAGAATAAAACTTAAGGGCGAAAAAGATACTGCCGACAAACCGACGGCTAAAAACTGCTCAATAACAATTCTATTGATTTTCACCGCCACATCAGCAACCCTGGCAAAGCCTTTGATGCTATTACTATCTATTATTCCTCTTTGGGTTTGGTATTCGGCAGCAAGGCTGTGGCCGAACGAACCGCTGCCGTGGGCAATGAGAAATTTTCCCTGATATTTTTTAGAAGCACTTTTTACTTCCTTGGCAAGGCGGCCGATAACGTCGGGCTTGGCTGTTAACGGCTTGGACTTATCGGTTATCACACTTCCACCGAGTTTAATAAGGATCAGCTTCTTCATATGGTGTTCTTATATTCGTGGGCAATAACCTGCTTCACTAAAGGCCTGACATTTTCATTTTTATAAATTTCATCAGGAAAATGCCATCCTTCAATATCCACCTCGTTATTTTCTGAAATTATAAGGTCAAAAAGCCTTGTGTCGGAAACAACTACTTTCACCGGATATACACCTATTTTTTGGGGTCCGATATCGGTTACCAGCTCAACACCGATCAAATTGTTGATTTTAAAGCTTTTTATACTTTTTTGAAAATTCTCATAATCAGCTTCTTTAAGGTTGAGCTCCTCAGTAAAAAGTCTCGCGAGATTGTGCCAGGTGGTTTCACCATCCTGCCTCGTTTCGCAAGGAACACCCAAATGTCCGCAAAGCCGGCCGTTTTCCTTTCTTGGAGTTTTTTCCCTAATTGTAAGAAGCCTTCCATTTTTATCGTAGAAAAAGCAGGCTACTCCTATCCTATCAAATCTTTTTTCCTTTTTTTTAGCTTCCACCCTAACCCGTTTCCCAAGATCCGGATCATGCTGGCGAACGAATTTGTAATAAAGCTGCAAATTTGGATCAACACCAAACCCAGGTTTGTCTTTCTTAAAAATATTTCTAAATATCTCAACAGCCATAACAGATAGGATATTATAAGACTTAATTCCTTGCAAAAGCTATCATGAAGGAAACTTTATTGAAGTATTTCAGACCTTTTCTTGCATTCCCAGAAGCCAAAGAACTGCTTCTTTTTTATAGCGCCTGTCACCCCTGGAGTTAATCCGGATTGCAGGCAGCTTTCCCCTTTTTCCCCACCTTTTTATAGTCAAAGGAGATACTCTTAATAGATCTGATACTTCTCTTACCGTCAGAAGATCCGGTAAATCTTCGAGCTTAATTTTCTTCTTCGGTTTTTCGTCCATATAGTTTAATATAGTTTGACTTTAAATGATGTGGTAGTGAGCTCGACCAACATCTTAGTCAATCACAACATATCAAAAGCGTGCAGGGGTGTCAAGTGGTATTTAGCGACTCTTAGACCTGTATAGGCCCAATCTTGCGGCAAGAACGGTCAAAGGGAACACAACTACGGCTTTAAAAATTCTTTTTACGCGTCTTGGCTGGGTAAAAAGCCGCCAGAACCATTCTAAGCCGGCTCTTTCAAAAAACTTAGGTGGGAAGGGTGTTTCTTTTGAGAAATAATCAAATGTCCCGCCGACAACCATAATTACTCCAACATCAAGTTTGTCAAACCAACGCCTACTCCATTTTTCCTGTTTTGGAGCACCAAAGCCCACAAAAAGGATCTCGGGTGAAAAAGCATTAATATTTTTAATGGCCTGAGCTTCGATTTTTTCCTGAGCATCGTTTATTGCAAAACCCAGGTTATTGATCATCGGACCGTCGGTACTATGGAACTTAACCTTTTTCAAACTTTGCTTTAAGTTTTGGGCGGTTTTTTCAGCTACGTTATTTCTGCCTCCTAATAAAAATATTTTCCAGGCCTTTTTGTTTGCCAGTTTACATAACTCCAAAAACATATTCCTTCCGTGAATGATATTTAATTTATTTTTCTGGGAAAGAATTATTTGGGCCAAAAGGATCCCCACTCCATCCGGTATTGCTATATCGGCTGAGTTTAATACCCTTTTTAAATCTTTGTCTTTTTGAGCTAGAAGTATTATTTCAGGATTAGGAGTGACAATAAAAAGCTTTTGTTTTCTTTTAAGGCTATCACGAACTTCACTTAGCACTCTATTGGTATTGGTGCTATCTAGCTCAATATCAAGTATTATATCGTTATTTCGGTCTTTTTTAATAGTTTTCATAAGCTTATTTATGACTATTATAGGGTTTTATATTCAAATTTTATAAATATTTGGACAATATTCACCAATTAAGATCGTCAATAATAACCAATATTTGCTAATATTAATACCCTATATTTTTACTTACTAAGCAAAAACTAACCTGACGAACTCTTTTTGGTTACATGATATTATACTATTTTAAACAATATACTATATACATATTAACCAATAGCATTTATTAACTTTAATTCACATATTGTACAATAAATATATTCGTTTTGTAGCCTTATGTATTTGAATATTATCCTCAATTTATGCACAGGAAACTTGCTTTTTACATCAAATACTATATAACATTTTAAATATCTTATAATGTATATAAATTCTATGAGTAACGCTACTTTATTATTCTACTCTTAATACTTATTAAAGAACCAAGCAGATACTATTACAAATCCTGTAGTCTGTTAATATTCTTCTATCTTTTGGTAGTTATACTTCTTTTCCAAAGTTCAATATTTTCCAAAACAAGCCCTGTTCCCCTGACGACGCAAAGCATTGGTTCATCGGCTACGTGAGCCGGTACTCCAGTTTCATCGGTCATAAATTTATCAAAATTCCTCAAAAGTGCTGTACCTCCGCTCATCACAATTCCTTTATCAATAATATCAGCAGCCAACTCTGGTGGAGTGTCTTCCAAAACCGCCTTAACCGCTCCTACTATCTGAAGAATGGTTGATCTGAGTGCTTCGGTAACCTGGGCTGAAGTCACCACTACGCTCCTGGGCAATCCAAAAACCAAATCTCTACCTGATATCTCAAGTTTTTCTTCTTTGGAAAGCTTGGTAGCTGAGCCTATTTTAATCTTAATATCTTCAGCAGTTTGGTCGCCTACTATCAGGTTATGCTTTTTTTTGAGGTAGCTTTGTAGCGATTCATCAAGTTTAGTTCCCGCCATTCTTACCGTCTTATGCACTACAACGCCTCCTAGCGAGATTACAGCAGCTTCAGAAGCTCCTCCACCCATATCTACTATCATATGACCTGAAGGCGCAGAAACAGGAATACCTGCTCCTATGGCTGCCGCCAAAGGCTCATCAAGTAAATAAGCATGGCCTGCACCAGCAGCTAAAGTAGCATCCAAGGCTGCCCTCCTTTCAACCTGAGTGCATCCTGCAGGCACACAAACCATAACATTGGGTTTGATAAGCTGAAATCTGCCTACTACTTTGTTAATAAAGTACTTAAGCATTGCCTCCGTTACCTGATAATCAGCGATTACCCCCTCACGCATCGGTCTTGAGGCAATCAAAGCTTCAGGAGTTCTTCCGAGCATTTTTTTAGCATCCTCGCCCACAGCTACCACTTTGCTGTCATCCGCAGAAATTGCCACTACGGTGGGTTCATTGGAGACTATACCTTCACCTGCCACCCATACCAAAGTATTTGCGGTTCCCAAGTCGATTGCGATGTTTTTTCTAAGCATTTTCCAACAAAAAACTGATCAGATTGATATATTTAAATATTATTGTGTTCTAAATTTAATTTTGAAATATATCTTAATTTAGGCATTATAAAGTCTACTTTTTTTCTCAACAAGTGGCAAGAACAATAGTTTAAAATAAAACTGTCAGGAACTATAATTAGGTTTAGGCATAGCCTTTTGCTATAATACCCACGATGATCAAGACCAGGCTAACTCTAATTTCTATCACTATCATAGTTATGATTGTTGGTGGATTTTTTTCGGTTATCAATGCCCGAGGCTATTCAATCGACTTAAAACATTTTAAGCTGACCCCCCGGGGTATTTTGCTGGTCAAATCCGACCCCGAAGCTGCTCAAATATATCTGAACGGTGATCTTAAGGGAGCAACCAATTCTTCCTTGAAACTCGCACCTGGAACTTACGATCTCGAGGTGAAAAAAGCGGATTTTATGTCCTGGTATAAAAGAATAACCATTGACAAAGAAACGGTTAGTGAAATGGATGTAGCGCTTTTTAGAACCGCCCCATCCCTAACCCCCCTGACCTTTTCTGGAGTTATCAATCCGGTAATTTCACCTGATTACTCAAAAGTTGTTTATGAAGTTCCCTATAACAAGGAAAGTCCATCTTCCTCCGGGCTATGGGTCATGGAAACAGTAACTTTACCGGTTGGATTTAACCGCGACCCCCGACAGATAACTGATGGTAATCTTGATGGTTATAACTGGCAATTTTCTCCCGACGGCCGCCAGATACTTCTTAGTAACTCCACAGTTGCCTACCTTCTTGATGTAGGAAGCTTTACAACACAGGGACAAAGGGTAAATATAGCCTCAACCAAACAGCAGGTTTTAGATACCTGGGAAACCGAGAAAAAAACCAAACTAACAGCTAAGGTTAGGAACCTTCCTCAAGACATTTCAGAACTATTATCCAATAGAAGTAGCGCTGTTGTTTTTTCACCTGACGATACCAGAGTTATGTATACAGCTTCCGACTCAGCAACACTTAAGGACAACCTTATTCCTCAACTTCCCGGTTCCTCCACCCAGAAGCAAACCAGGGATATCAAAACGGGTAATACCTATATTTACGATATCAAAGAGGATAGGAATTTCTTAATCGAAGACAATGATGTAACTATTGATCCATTCTTACTGGCCCATGGTAAAAAAACTATTTCCTGGTTCCCCAATTCTTTAAATATCATTATTGCTGATGATCAAAAGGTTTCAATAATGGATTATGATTCGACCAATGAAAAAACAATTTTTTCAGGAAGCTATCAATCCCCGAATGTTTATCCTTTTGCAAGTACAGGCAGGCTTCTAATTTTGACTAATTTAGGCTCTGACTCAACAACTCCCAATCTCTACTCACTCTCGCTCAAATAAGGCTTCGTTGGGTCTTTTGTGATAAAATAGTTGAACTTAACCTAAGCTTGCAGCCTTGCATTTTTGGCTTAAGCTGCGTGCCGCTGTAGTTCAATGGATAGAACAGTCCCGTCCTAAGGGAAAAATTGGAGGTTCAAGTCCTCCCAGCGGCACTATTATATTGAGGTGTGGCTCAGTTGGCCCGCCTATTACGCTTGATGCGTAGCATCTGCGGGCAGGTTAGAACTAGGTTTATAACGGGGTGTGGCTCAGTTGGTAGAGCGCTCGCTTCGGGTGCGAGAGGTCCCCGGTTCGAATCCGGGCACCCCGACCAAATTTATAACCCTTTTCGAAGCTTGGATACTTGCAATCTTGCCTCTTCAATACTATACCAGAGTGCTGTGGAACTTTTATTAATAGATGATGTAACTTCGTATTCCTGTGAATCCCGATCGTTTATCAGACTTATTCTTTTTGCTTCTTCTTGAATTTGATCCAGACCTGGAACTTTACCTTTTTCAGCCAAAAGTCTTACCTTCAAATATTTGGCAAACTCGAGACGGGAAATATCCTCCAAATTATCTAAACTTTTAATTGATGCGTAATGCCCTCTTAGATATTGAGGTTCTTCTATCATCAAATACGAATCTACCATATCTCTGAAGATCTCGCTTGCTCTTTCGGTTTGGTTTTCTTTAATTTGTTTAAAATCTATCTCTTGCATTCTCTCACCGCCTTTTAAATCTAAGAGCAATTTTAGCCAAAATCCGGTCAATTTACAACATAAAGCCGAAGTTGTCAGGAAAATATATATCTGTTATATTACTCAAAACATGGCTAAAAAATGGCGCGCCATCTTGGACAAAGCGGAAAAGAATATCTCAGAAGGAATCGAGCATGACAAACGCTTTCCTCCCATAAACCCATACTCTCCCAAAAAAGCAGATGAAATCAGAAAATTTACACAAGTCGGAAAAGTGGGAATTGAATGTAATTTAACCTGCTTTGGAGATTATATCTCACCGATATATGACAATCGCGGCAAATTAGTTGATGTAACCGAACTGGGTATAAATATTCGTGATGAGAGTAATTCTCATCACGCATTCATCTGCAAACATAGAGAAGGTAAAATCTGCGTAAATAATAATCTTACACTTAAATCAGCCATTATCAGGTATTCCAAAGAAAGATAAATTTATAGGTCTAAAACTTCTGTGAGCTGCTTAACCAGGGAAACCACAACAGGTGCAGCCAGAAGACTGTAGCTCTCTATGCCATTGTCATCTTTAACGCTCCATGGTTTTTCTTCTTTAACTACCCTTTTACCGTCCCATTTGAAAACATATTCGGGAGTTATTTCGTAATCATCAAAATAGTTTTTAGCTTCGGCAACAGGTACGTGATTTCGCAAAAGAATCTTGCCAACTCCGTGTAGTGCAAAAACACTTTTGAGTATGGCTTCATCTTTTACGAGCCTGGGTTTTATTGTTGCAATCCCCAGGTCATCCCCTTCTTTAGCCTCCATTCTGGCCCCTTCACAATTGGGGTTATCACAGATCATATAAATTTCCTTTTTGGTCTTGTCGTATTCGACCTTGCTGGTGGGGAGAAGCTTCAAGTTGCGGGAGTTGTGGCAAAGAGGACAAACTACCCGGTATTTAATGCGCTCATCAATCACCTTTTCAGGTATATCAATAAGAATGAACATATCCGGTGCATCGGAAAAGTTGATAAGATCCCTAAAATATAAAGAATAGGAGACCTGGTCATCCTCACGAGGTAACCCGTCAATAAAAATAGCTTTTTTGTTGATTTTTGACAGGTGAAGTTTAAGCAGCGCCAAAATAAACTCAGTAGGCAAAAGTGTGGCCGTTGAGCGGCCTAAAAGCGCATCTACAGCCTCATCAAAAGAAATATAACCACGGTATAATTTTTTCAATTCCTGATAGTCACTGCTTTTTTTGAAGCTATTCCAGTTTGTATAAACATCCCTAACCACATCCCCAACCGAAACGTGGGCAACTTTCTCCGCACCAAAAATTTCGGAAAAAAGTACCGAATAAGTTCCTTTTCCTGAGTTTTTCTTACCCAGAAGATAGGCAATAAAAGAATTATTTTTAAGATATTTGGAAATCTCATCTATTTCATCACCCACCTTGGCTTTAAAATATTCTTTACGCTGTTTAGGGTCATTTAAATCATAAGATTTATTTAAACCCTTCACTTTTGTGCCGATAATTGGGAACTCTAGATCAACCATTTTTTAACTAGGAGATTGTCTTTTCAAACCTCGCTTTATCTTTATAAGGACCTATTATAGCAAGATTTAAGGCTGTTGGCACAAACAATTTTTTAGCCATAGCCACAATTTCCGAAGCAGTTATGTTATCAACAGCTTTGTAGATCTTCTCGGGGGTATCGATCTTTCCCAAAAACAACTCATTTTCACCAAAAAGTGCATTTATTGCTTTGGTGTCCTCAAGTCGCAGAGCAAGATGTCCTTTAATATATTCTTTGGCTCTTTTAAGTTCTTCAGAATCGATTTTTAATTTTCCCGATGCCAACTTGTAATGCTGATCCAAAATAACTTTTATAGCCTCATCAACTCTTTTGCTGTCAACTCCTGCATAAGTAGAAAAACTACCAATTTCTGTATAATCTTCCTTGTCAGTTCGGACAGAATAAGCCAGTCCTCTTTTTTCCCTTACTTCGGTAAACAATCTGGAACTCATTCCACCGCCTAGAATCGCGGCTAAAGCTCTTTCTTGATATCGGAATTCACTCCCTCTGGGTTTGGCAAAAAATCCCAATACCATATGTGTTTGTTCAACCTTTTTGTTTTGAAGCAAAACCCTGGGTTTGAGTTGTTTTTTTATAAAAGTATCACTCGGTTTAAAATCATGATCGGCTTTCTGCAGAGACAAAAAGTATTTGTTGGCAAGTTCTATTACTTTTGAAATATCAACACCTCCGGAGACAGTGACAACGATATTTTCTGGGTGATAATGTATCTTTCTATATCGTAGAAAATCTTTTCTTTGGATGTTTTTTACCGATTTTGTAGTTCCTGCAACATCCATTCCCAATTTGCTTCCTCTAAATGCAAGCTCCTCATAAAGATCTCCTATCTTAAAAAGAGGTGTATCGTTGTACATGGCAATCTCTTCAATAATTACACCCTTTTCCCTTTGGATATCATTGGATTTTATCAAAGGATTTAGAACCATATCAGCCAGCACATCAAAAGCTATATCCAAGTTTTGGTTTCTGGACTTAATGTAAAAATTCGTCCACTCTTTTGAAGTTGCAGCATTGAATTCTCCTCCGATAGCATCAACAGCCTCGGAAATTGCTTTAGCGGAAGGACGACGGCTGCTTCCTTTAAAAACAATATGCTCTAAAAAATGGCTGATACCGTTTACCTTTTCATCTTCGTTACGTGAGCCGGTTTTTACCCAAACAGTAATTGTTGCCGAATCGTAATTGGCAATTTTGGTAATTATTAATCTTAGGCCGTTCTCAAGGGTAATTTTTTTATAATTCATTTAGGCTATTCTAACAGGTTTGGCAAATACATTTCCACTTTAGATAATTGAAAACCACTAACCATATAGCATATTATTAAGTAATGAAAGTCAGCGCCAAAAACCGAAGCCGCAAACTGATAAAAAGTTTTGAGGCAAAAGCACTCAGAAAAAGGTCCTTTGCTATTAAAATCGCGGACCTTTTAACTTCAAAATTCGGAACTGTCTTTTTTTTAATCTTTAACGTTGTTGTCTTTATAGCCTGGATCATTGCAAATTCCGGGCGTATTGATGATTTTGTGGTCTTTGATCCCTTTCCTTTTATTCTTTTGACTATGGTAGTTTCCTTAGAGGCTATAGTTCTTTCAATTATCGTTCTAATAAGCCAAAACCGCCAAAGCCAAATAGACTCTATGCGACAGGAGCTTCAACTACAGGTTGAGCTAATCAGTGAGCGTGAGATCACCAAAAGTCTTAAACTTCTCAAAGAAATTAAGCATAAATTGGATGAGCATCCCCAAGCGGATGACGAACTTGAAGAAATGATCAAAGAAGTTGACACAACTTATATTGAAAGGAGACTCGAGGAACAGCTTCACCCCAATCAAAACTCGATCACCCAAAAAATCAGTGAAACTGTATTAAGGACTCTCTCCAAATAATTGCTACATTTTGCGCGGAGTCTTAATAGCGAGCATTCCCAGACCATTTTTTATAACTTGGCCCGTTGCTTGAGTCAATATAAGCCTAAAACTCTCATTTTCACTTCCGATTATCCTGTATCGATTGTAAAAAGTGTTAAATTTCTGAGCCAGGTCGAATAGGTATCCTGAAACAATATTAGGTGAATAATCAATACCGGCTTTGGAAACTATCGACGGAAAACGCAACAAACCCCTAAGTAGGATATTCTCCATGGAATTTAGCTTTTGGGGTCTGTCGTATTTTTCTTTGATTTTTGACTTAGCCAGAACCGAATTTATCCTGGCGTTGGTGTATTGAATATAGGGACCTGAATTTCCTTCAATATTAATCGACTCTTCTATATCAAACACCATCTCCTGGCTTAGCCCAACTTTTAAGAATGAATATTTCACCGCCCCAACAGCTACTTCCTCGGCAATTTTCTCATCCGAAGCATACTTTTTAATTATCTTGCTTTTAACCTCATCCAATAACCACTCTCCCAAAATTACGTTTCCGGTACGAGAGGACATTTTACCTCTTTTGAGCCTAACCCAGCCATAAACCAAATGATTTTCCTTGCCCGTGGTTTGAGGCTCAATCAGCTCCAAAGCTTTAAAAAGAACTTTAAAATATTCCGTTTGCTCACTAGAAACCAAATGAACAATCAAATCGGGATTGTAAGCAAACTGGGTCTTAGCCAAGCCCAGATCTTTAGCTTCATAGGTAGGCACCCCCTTCTTGGTTATAAAAACCCTATCATGGAGACCATATTTTTTACCGGGAAAAATAACGGCTCCCTGGCTTTTTTTCAAAATACCCTTCTCAAGTGCTGCTTTGGCTATTTTTTCTCCCTGGTCGGCAACCTGACTTTCAAAAAAAAGTTTATCGAATTTTACGTATACCCTATTATATATAGTATCCAGATATTCTAAGCTCCACTGCCTTGTAGTTTGATATAGTTGCATAATTTGTTTATTTCTACCCTCATAAAGCTGTTTATTTATTTTTTCTATCTCTGTCTTGGCAAAATCATCCTTATCGTATTGTAAATTTCCCATAACATACGCTTGTCCCAAATATTTAGCCTTAGCTTCGATGTTAGCATTGTTGGGTAAATTGCTGGTGTGCTGAATCCCCCAAATAGCTTTGGCAATATGAAGACCAACATCCCCCTGATAATTGGCCCGTATTACCTTAGCCCCGCAAGCTTGCAGTAACCTACAAATAGCCTCACCACTGGTGATATTACGAAGGTGGCCGATATGGAAAGGTTTATGGGTGTTAGCCTGGGTATATTCGACCATTATTTTTTTACCTTTTAGAGTGTTATTCCTGCCGAAGTTAGCCTTTTTATGGTTAATTGAGGCTAAAATATCAAAATATACTTTTTCTTTCAACCAGAAGTTAATAAAGCCATTACCTGCGACCTCGATTTTTTCAAACATCCTATTAAGCTCGGATATTTTTGCAAGTTTGGACGTGATTTTTCCTCCGACAACTTTTGCGTTTTTGCCCTTTTTCTTTGCCAAGACCAGGGCTATGTTTGTGTAAAAATCGCCGAAAGAAAAATTGTCATTAAAATCCAAAACAAAGTTATCAGTTCCCCCAATTTTTTCAAGATTATTTCTTAATACTTTTATTTCTTCCATCACTGTAATTTTAACGTTTTATCTCTTATCAATCCACAACAGAAAAAGAATTCTTACCGTTGGTTATAACTACAATATTTCCGCCTTCATCGGTCCTTAAATACTTTATCGAATATTTTTTTAAAAGGTTTAAAACCTCGCTATTGGGATGTCCCCACTGGTTTTTGCCGACGGAGATAACCGCCAGATCAGGATGCAAATATTTAAGCAGCGACTCCGTAATTCCGTTTTTAGAACCATGATGAGGTATTTTGATATATTCAATATGCTTTTGTGGAAAATTCTTTTCTAATAGGCTTTCGAGATTATTTATCTGTGGAGGCATGATATCTCCGGTTAACAGCGCATCGAAATTTCCAAAGCCAACCAAGGCTACCAGAGAAAAGGAATTGAGATCATCCCTAGTTGAATATGCGCCTAAAACATTACTTGAGGCTGAATCAGCCGCGAATTGAGTGTGACTTTCGAAATACTCCTCCGAAGGATTGAGTATATCTAAATATAACAAACCATACCTGATAATAGTACCCTCTTTAGGGAAGCTGATATCTGCTCCACTACCCCCCACTACATTTTTTAGCACTTGATAATTCTGACTGCTATTATCAAGATCGTTTGCTAAAAATTTATCTACCTTATAACTGACAAAAACATCA
>Ga0210077_1000528_pt1 | contig 13825 bp, 13 predicted proteins | sample RushMan_CattailN_5_FD_185556 | JGI IMG/M metagenome (GOLD analysis project Ga0210077, IMG submission 185556) | Wetland microbial communities from San Francisco Bay, California, USA, that impact long-term carbon sequestration -... | ecosystem: Environmental > Aquatic > Marine > Wetlands ... | reverse complement strand
TGTGCGCAATTCGTTTTTGTGCTATTTTGGCTGTTTACCTGTTTTCACCGAAAAACGATTGTTTACAGAGAAAAAGCAAAAAACCTCGAAAAAACAGAATAATGCACACCCCTCGGCTCCAAATATGATTGCTGACTTGTTTTAGCTTTGTTTGGTTCCAGCAGCAAACATGCTCGTTCCTGCCAGCGACGGGATACGCAGGTACCATCGTAGATTATGTCTAAGCATCAGTCTTGCTTACGTTTGGGCAGTAGTGGTTAACCTGTCGGCAGCGTTTCCGATTTAATTTTTTTCCCAACTATAGAAAAATAGTGCGTTACTGGAAGGCTCCGAAGTTCGCGTCGTTGAAGTAGTATTTCGCCGTGTAGCCTGACAGGCTCAGTATGTCGCCGATTGCTATGGCGAAGCCGTTTCCCTGCGGCTCAATATTGTATTGCACGTTGTTCCAGATTACCCTGACCCACGCGTGGTACAGGTTGTTCTGTTCGCCCACTATGACGTAGGCTTTGTCGGTCGCCCACCCGTCGGCTCGGAGCAGCGAGCACAGGAGTATAGAGAAGTCTTCGCAGTCGCCCGTTTTAAGCTGCATGGTTTCGTTTGAGAACTGCCAGAACTCGCTTACGCCGTGAACCTCATCGTCGGTTTTGTATTGTATGTTGTTTCCAACCCAGTCTCTCAGCGCCATCCAGTCCAAAGTCACGGGAAGCTTGTCCCTCAAAATCTTGTCCTTCAACGCAACCACGCCAGAGTCATTGGGGGTCACGAAGGAACGGCACAGGTTTTCGTCAAAATAGCGAGTGAGATTCGCGTTCACGATGACGGTTTTGGAGGCTGAGGCAAGGCTGCATGACGCGTCTACGGTGACAAGCATGGCTGAGTTGTAGGGCACATTCACGGTCACTGAGTTTGCGTATGTTTCAGACGGCTGCAACAAAGCTATAGAGTCGGTGCTGAAAGTTCCGCCATCTATCGTGGTGGTGATTTTGACGTTTTCAGCGGAATCGTTGCCCTGATTTGACACCGAGACGGCTAAGTCACTCACATACTCTGTTAAGTTAGCCTTTGATGTCCAGTAACTGCTGTTCTCCCTAATGTTGACGGCTAGCTGCGGTTTTGCTGCTTCCTGCTGGGAATCGTTTGGCGTAAGCCTTTCGTGAACTTGGGAAAGAAAATTTTGAATCTGACCCGTCAGCGTGAAAGGCGCAATGCAAACAACCAAAACCACAACGACTATGACGAAAACGACGAGTCCACGCAAGGTTGTAACCTCACTGAACTACTAGCTCCGAAGATACTAAAGGTTTTTGGGCGTCTAAAAACAAAGAGACTAACGTCATCCTTTTTGAGGCAAGGAAAAGCCTTTACCTTGAAAACAGCACCTAACGAATCAGCGAGAGATTGATGCTGAATTTCCAAAAACTATAAAAACCAAGCAGCGCGCATACTGCATCTATGCATTCCAAGAAAACAGCCATCGCAATCTTACTTTTGGCGTCATTATGTTTCATGATGGTTGCGGCTGTTTACGCCCAAACTCAACCTTCAACGTTGACGCCGGGCGTCAAAACGGGCGACACATTCACGTACAGCGTGAAAGCATTGTGGAACTCAAATGACCCTAACGCGACAATGGGTGACGACGTGCGGCAGATGAACATGACTGACTACGTCAAAGTCGAAGTAACGGGCATATCTGGTGCACAGGTGACCCTGCACACTATCTGGCGGCTTACAAACGGCACCGAAATCTCTGGCGACACCACGCTTGACCTTGACACTGGACTGGTGGTCAGCGGAACATCCATTTTTTGGGCGATTTATGGCGGAAACCTCAACGTTGGTGACAGAATTAACCCTATGGGTTTCAATCAGTTAACCGTTAACAGCACCCAAACGAAAAACTGCTTAAACTATCAAAGAGAAATAAACACGTTCACGATAATGGGTCAGTTCGCAGCTTCTGACAACAGCAGCCGCACATTCAGCGATGACATGGTTGTGCAGTTCGACAAGCAAACAGGCATGCTGGTTGCGTTGCATGACCTGCAGTACTACACGAACCCAGAATATACACAAACCATAATCTGGCAAATTACAGACTCAAACGCTATAACTTCATCTATTCAAAGTTTTCCCATGGAGATTGTTGCTATCGTGGTGGTTGTTATAGTTGTGGCGTTGCTGGTCGCAGTTGTCGCGTTTAGAAGACAAGCTAAACAACGGAAAATCCGATTCCAACAAAGAAAAAGGTGAAAACCTCAATTTTAGCAATGCCTAATGGAAGCCCAGAGTTGGCTCCGCAGCGCAGAACATCGTAAATTGACTGGAGATTAGATTTCTGCTTTTCTCAGAAGTTCCCCAGCTCTATTGAGAGAGACTCTGTAGAAAATCACCGTTAAAACAACAGCAATAACTCCGCTTATGACGGCGGCAACGTAAGGGTCAAGAAAGAAGGGCAAGCTAAACCCCGGCATGAACATTGAAATCGCGGAGAACAGCACATACGGAATGAAGGGTGCCAAGATACCAACGGCAGTCGCGGAACACTCGATTAAGTTTATTATACCAGTTGACTGACGAATCATTCTAGGTCTAGGCGTCTCGGTGAAGTCTGCGCCGCCTATGCCGTTTGACAGCGAAAGCGCGCCTAAAGCAAAAACGAGAAACACACCCTCAAAAGAGCCCACAATAATGGTGCGCAGCGACGGATGATAAATTATTGAACCGATGACGCCTGACACTGCTAAGACAATGAGCGAAAACAGGACGATGAAGAAATACTTGCTTTTCACCAGACTCTGCGCCGAAATCGGAGAGGCATAGATGCGCCAAACCGATTGCCCTTCTTCGCCTATGATGAAGTTGCCCAAGCTCATCGTCATAACAGCAGCAGGAAAGAGGAAAGAATAACCAGCGAGGAACAATGACCCAGACCCTGCAGGTGCGCCAGTGGAACTAAACGTCTGGAAAAACGGCACAATAATGAATATTATGGGAATGATGAAGATGGTCATCAACTCTCTGCGGCGCGTGAAAGCCTTCAAGTCTTTCCGAATCAACCCCGCTTCCGTAGAAGAGAAGCCAAATCTGCCCAGCATGCCTGTTTTGGGAACGTAAACTCCACGGGAAACTGTTATGGCAGGCGGCTCATAAAGCCCGAACCTCCTATTCAATGAAGTGGCAAGGAAGAATAAGCCGACAATAAACAGGATAGAAACAGCCAAGAAAGCGATTCCTAAGAGCACCTCACCAGTCGTGAAGGAATAGAACAGCGTCAACCCCAGCCACACGAAGGGAACAAACCATGCCGATGTCTGAATCGAAGCAACCGATTGTACAAACGTGACAAGTCCTGAACCGTAAATCACATAGAAATAAATAATGTAAAAAACAGCGAAGAAACCCAGCGACCCCGCGAACCGAACCCAAACTGCCGCTCGACCAGTGGACCTATACACCGCCCCAATAAACCGCACCTGCAATATGCGAAACACCTCCGTCGTCGCGCTCGCCATGAAAGCAGCGCCAAAAACTGCAAGAGACGTAGCAACAGCAGGAATAACCAAACCTATGAAAGGAGAAAACACTATAAGCGCTGCGGCTATGAACACCACCGAAGCAAGAGAAAAACCTGACAGGCTAGCCAAGATAGACGCTAAAGTATGCTCCTCCCAAGTAACAGGCAGCCAATATGGCACCTCAGCCTGCGCCCTGACGCCGCTCCGCTGAATCTGCTGGAGCAGCGTGAAAACCAAACTATAAACCAAAACCAAAGTCGGCAACGAGAAGAACAAACTTAAAGCTCCATCCCTGAAGCCGCTCACTGCGCTGGCATCTGACGCTGCGAACGCGTTGTATCCGAACCCAGCAAGGAAGCCTGTAGCAAGCCCAACGGCTAAGGCAGTCCAGTAAGGCCAATAAGCAAAAAAACGGTTCTCATGGTACCGCGTGACCTTCCGCCCTCTGATGAGCCTGCCGGATTTCCGGTCAACCTGCATCAGGCTGATGACGTTCTTCCAATTCATTTCAACAGTTCCTCAACGATGGCTCTCGTGTCACTTGTACCCGTCAGCTTCAAGAATATATCCTCAAGACCCGAATCGGGCAGCATGGACATCTGCCTGAGCTCCTTCATGTTGCCCATTGCCAACAGCTTGCCTTGGTACATGATTCCTATGCGGTCGCACACAGCCTGAGCAATCTCAAGCACGTGCGTGGACATTATGGTGGTCACGTTCTGCGCCTTCAGTTCGTGCAGGAAGTCCTTTATGATTCGCGCGGACCGCGGGTCTAAAGCGCTCAGCGGCTCGTCCAGAATCAGAAGTTTCGGTTTGTGCAGAAAAGCGGAGATGAGGGCGATTTTCTGTTTCATCCCATCCGAGTAGCTGGTTATCATGTCGCCTTCTCTGCCTTCAAGCTGAAGAGCCTTCAGGTACTCGGTGATGCGGCTTTTCTTCTCCTCCGCTTGCATGCCGTAGATGTCGCCGATGAAATCCAAGTATTCAATGCCTGTCAGGAACTCGTAAAGCCTCGGCGATTCAGGAACGTAACCCACCATCTGCTTCACGGCAACAGGGTCCTTTTGAACGTCTTTCCCCAGAACCGTGATTGACCCCTCGTTGGGTGCAACCAGGCCCATTATCATCTTCAAGGTAGTGGACTTTCCAGAGCCGTTTGGCCCTAACATACCGAAGATTTCTCCCGTGTTGATGGTTAAGTCAAGTTGGTTAACGGCTAAAATCTCGTGGTAGCGTTTCACCACGCCCCTTAGTTCAACGGCTGCGGCACCGAACACTCTCAATACCCCTCGACTGCATTAAAGGCGGGAGACAATATTTAAGCCTAACGTGACCTTCAACTTCATATATCCATGCCCAAAGCATGTTGCCCCCGAATAAACTTAAATCGGAGTCCATGCAATTCTGCTATCTAAGCTGAGAAAATCCTTGACCAATGCTATCGAAACCTTCAAGCTCACAAGAGCATTCAACGGGCTCACGGCAGTTGACAAGCTTGACATCACCGTGGAGTCGGGCGAGATTTTCGCTTTGCTCGGACCCAACGGCGCAGGAAAAACCACAACCATCTCGATGCTGTGCACCATTTTGAAACCGTCTTCTGGCACCGCGAAAGTCAACGGCTTCGACATAGTCAAGGAAGCCATGCAGGTGCGCAGGTCGATAGGCATAGTTTTCCAAGACCCAAGCATCGACGACAGGCTGACTGGGCGAGAGAACCTTTTCATGCACGCCAACCTCTACGGCGTTCCCGCGAGCGAACAGAAAAACCGCATCGACGGCGTCCTGAAACTGGTAGAGCTGGAGGACAGGGCAGACGACCTCATGCGGACTTACTCTGGTGGAATGCGGCGCCGGCTGGAACTCGCACGTGGCCTTATCCACTATCCGAAGGTGCTTTTTCTGGATGAGCCGACCATTGGGCTGGACCCGCAGACCAGAGACCACGTGTGGAAGTACATTCGCGAGTTGAAGGAAGCCCACGACATAACCGTGGTGTTGACCACGCATTACATGGATGAGGCGGACAGGCTTTCCGACCGCATAGCCATAATGGACTACGGCAAAATAATCGCTCTGGACACCGTGCCTAATCTGAAGGAAACGTTGGAAGGCGACGTGATTATCATCATAGCGCAAAATCTGGACGCGGTCGTGTCGCTGGTCACTGAAAAAATGGGGCTATCGCATTCTCATGTTGTGAACGGGACTGTTGAGGTGACTGTGAAGAACGGGAAAAGCATGCTCCCCCGCATCGTGGACGCGGCAACACAGAACCAGATTTTTGTTGAGTCAATCTCGCTGCGGGAACCTAACCTGGAGGATGTTTTTCTGCATTACACGGGCAGAACCATACGCGCTGAAGGCGGCAAAGAACCGCACGGCATATCCGCGATAAAAAGGAGAAGGATAAGATGAGCGAGGTCAGGGGCTTTTACACGCTGTGGTTCCGCGAGGTCAAACGGTACCTGCGCGACCGGGTGCGAATAATCAGCAGCTTCTTCCAGCCGCTGTTGTGGCTGGTCATCTTCGGCACTGGCGTGCGGTTTTCCGGTCAGATTGGCGGACTTAACTATCAGGACTACATTTTCCCCGGCATCATCGGTCAAGCGCTGCTGTTCACTTCAATGTTCATGGGCATATCGGTTATCTGGGACAAGGAGTTCGGGTTCATGAAGGAAATCTTGGTCGCGCCTGTCTCGAGGGTTTCGATTTTCTTGGGCAAGATGATTGGGGACAGCACCGACGCCGTGATTCAGGGAACAATCGTGTTCATCCTCGCCATACTGCTTGGGATAAAAGTGGACCCGATAACGTACCTTGTCGCCCTGCCAGTGATGATCCTTATCACCTTCGGCTTGGTCAGCATCGGCTTAACCATAGCCAGCTTCATGGGAAGCCTGGAAAGCTTCGGCGCAGTCCAGAGCTTCATCAACCTGCCCCTGTTCTTCCTCAGCGGCGCCCTGTTCCCGCTTATAGGTCCCGGCATCCCTGAGTGGCTACAAATAGCTTCAAGGGTTAACCCATTAACTTACGGAGTTGACGCCTTGCGGACCATAGTCTTAGGTACGGCGTGGCAACCTCTTGAGCTTCAGCCGTTGTACGCGAACATCGCGGTTGTAGGCGTCTTCGACGTGGCCATGATAATCATCGGGACATGGGCGTTCAACAGAATGAAATAAACTCCCTGTTCGAGCGGTCTTAAAACTTTTAAGCGCGAACAACTCCTTTTTAACTTGTGGTGAATTATGAGAAAACTAAGACGCGTGATTTACCTGTCGACGCTGGCTATTCTGGGCACATTGGTAGCGCTTCTTTTTCCAGAGATCACGTTGATGGCTATGGTCGGCGCGGCGACGCTGCTTATTATTATGCGGCGACTGAACTTCTACAAGATTGCCATGATGCTTAAACGGTTCATCCAAAACACGCGACGAATATATTTCGAAAACAGGCTTAGGTTCCGCACCGGCGTCAGAGCGTACAGGGATGCCGAGTTGGAGCACAGTAGTCGAGTTTGCCGCTGAACCTTCTCTCTGCTGCTTCGAAAAATCTTCTCAGTTTAGGGTTGAGTAGAGAGAAAACTGGAAAAAGGGACGGGATTACTTGTTTGTCATCTCGTTAATCTGCTGTTCCATTGCGTGACCGCGGCAGTAAACCAGCACCTTCTTGACCCCTGGCACTTTTTTCGCAGCGTCTCTTATGTCAGCGGCAAGTTTGAAGGCGATGGGGCAGAACGGACTCGTTGGGATGAATTCCACTCGGACCACCCCTACCTCCTCCTCTTTCACGGTGGTTATCATCTGCATGTCGGCGAAGCTCATACCCGTTTCAGGGTCAAGAACTTTGCCTACTTCTTCGCGGACTTTGTCTTCAAGTTCAGTCAAAATTTTTTTCACCTTGCTGTTGAAGAAATAGAAACGGATTTAGAATATAAACTATTTCGAACGCCCTCCATGCATAGTCGGTGCGAATTCATGTTGGCGTCTTCTTACAACCACAAAGCCATATTAGAAGCGCAGACTCCGATGAGTCAAGAAACGTCTTCTAACGTGAAGGTACCCCGACGTGACCACGTCAATTGTAGAATGCCCACATTGCCACTACAGATTCAATTACGAATTTATCCCAGCAGCCTCAATCTACTCCATACGGCTCGGAACCCAAAGAATATTCAGATGCCCACACTGCAAAGACCTCCACAGATTCGATGTTACACACTTCGGCACGGACCCCTCACTTCCGACCTATGGAGATAACGCAGACACAGGGATTGGCGGCGGAACATGGGCGTTGCTGCTCGGTCCCGCGATAGCGCTAATAGTCATCGGCTTCTTGCTGCGGTTCGCGGTCGGGTTTCAACATCCTCTGTACCTTTTAATTCCCACAGTGCTCGGAATTGCGTGGATTGCTGTTTATGTTGTTTATCTGTTCGTGAAAAGTGGGCGATACACAGAAAACAAAACACAGGAAGCAAAGTAGGATGAGTGTTGAACAGTTTACGGTGCAGCCGCCCGCAGGTTTGGGGTTACTCCCTCTAATAATTCTTGTCGTGACTGGAGTAATCCTTATCGTATTAGCGTTTGCAACTGGGCGGCGCGCAAAAACCATCAGAGGAACCTTTGTCTTGTTGATAATCGTAGGGTTAGTAGTCATCGGAGTGGGCATATGGCTGTTCTTTTCAAGTACAGGCTCGTCAACGATAACCGTGGGTCTAGGGTACGTCAGCATATCCTCTCCCAGCTTCGGAGGCACTGGAAACCTGAACTTCACCGCCAGCGAAATAACTTCAGCTTATGTTGCGCAGATAGGTTCAGGGAATTTGACTCTGTCAAAACAGCATGGAACCAACTATGGAGACTTCAACGTGGGCGTGTTCACCCTTGGGAACGGAGCCACCGCCTACGTGGTTTCCAACAACTCCACAGACCTCATAATTCAACTGAACACGGGCGACTATCTGATACTGGGAACTTCGAATACTAATGCTCTGGCTCAAAAGTTTTCACAATCAGTGTACCCAGTACAGACCGGCTCATGAAAACTAGTAACCTCCCCCCTTTTTCTGCATTTTTCACGAATTGTTGATTCTGCTAAACCAAGAAAACAAAGCATAGGCTCACGTAAAAAACAAAAGTTATCTAAGGGCTAACATGCATAGTAATACTTGAGTGGTGGGTATGCCCGAATCAGAGGAAGAAATCTACTCAATCATGTTCAGCTCTTTGAAGCATCCGCAGCGCCGAAAAATTCTCCGCATGCTGTCGGAAAAGTCAATGACCTTTTCTGAGCTGCTGGATGAGCTTGCGGTCTCCAGCTCGCATTTGACGTATCACCTTGAGAACCTCGGAGAACTCGTCGTAAAGCTGGATAACGGAAAGTACAGACTGTCCAGCTTCGGCGAAGCCTCAATAGCTACAATGCGGGGCGTGGAAGAAGCACCCAGCATTGAGAAAAAGCGTTTCGCTTCATTTTCTCCCAGATGGAAAACAGTATTCGCAGCGTTGCTCATCGTCAGCGTGCTCTTCGCCAGCCTATCCGTGGCTCAGTACGCCTTCGTGGCTCAGTTATCCAGCGACCATGCACGTTTGCAGTCTGATTTGGATAAGGTGCAAGCCGAGAACCAGCAACTGTTAACGTGGAGCAGCCCCACCGACAAGGTGCTTGGCATCCTTCAGGACGTTGTGAAGCTTGACATGACCAAGTACCAGGCAACCTTGTTAAGTGACACGGTAGAGTACCGCTCCGACCTGAGCGGCGTCGTAGAGGAGCTGGCAAAGTACTCGCTTACAAGCAACGAAAGCAGAATAGAAGTGACGCTTAAATTCAGAAACAGCCACTTCAACCGATTCCAACTGTACATCGACGAAGGCACACCCCAATACTCACAGATTCAACCATTAGACAACGTAGCCGCCACCAAAGCCCTCCTTGAAAGGTACGAAGCGTACACAGGGGACTCGTATTTAGAAGACATGCGCACGCTAATGTCAGTAGTGAACGGCACAGAAAATAACGAGACAATCTTGAACCACACCAAACTAACCTTCACACCCTCAGGTGAGGGTGTAAGAGTCATGCTGCTTTACACGGAGAACGGTGTGGACTTCTCACCCAAAAGCCTAAGCTTCGTCTTCCAAAACGGCGTCCTAACCGAGATACTTGACGACTGGTACCTCTTCACCGTTGAAAACACCAAAGTCAACATCTCCAGCAACCAAGCCATCCAAATCGCAAGAAACGCCGCCGCGAACTTCAAGTGGATAGCCGACAGCCAAGAAATAACCAACTTCACCGTACTGCAACAACCAGTTTCAGTGATGTTCCACCCGAGCCCCAGACCAGGAAGCTTAGCGCTGGTTCCCTACTGGTTCGTCACTCTCTGCCTTGACAAGGTTTATCCGGGCGGCGTGAACCGCATAAACGTCGGAGTGTGGGCTGACACCGGAGAAGTTGCTCAGATCGACACGGCAAGCGGATAAAAAAAGAAGGCGCGGGCACCAGCAAAAAAGGCGCCCGCACATTCCCCAACTCACCGGTTTCTATCTGGTAAATCAGGGTTTGCTGAGGTTCTGGACGCGTGCTGAGTTTTTTGGGAAGGGAACTAAGCTTCAAGCCTGGGCTTCAGGTTTTACACGCCCAGAGACCTCTTCAGCCCCTTGCAAAGCCTCCTTGCGGAAAGCTTAGGCAGGTCTGCGTGGTTAGTTTACGGTTTTTTGTGATAAAAGACTTTTTGTAAAGGTTTCTTGACTAAGCAGCCCGAAGTTAGTCAACATTTCTTGACCAAGACTTTCAAAGCTTAGTCAAGGTTCCTTGACTACGTCATTTTTGGAGCCTGATAAGGTTCTGCCAGAATCAACGTCGGCATGGCTAAAACTGCTCCGTAACATCTAAGAAGCCCAATCAAAATAATTTCTCAAGGCGAACCCCTCATGTACGATAATTCATGTATATTCTGCAAGATAGCTCGGAAACAGGCGCCGGCAAGCGTAATCTACGAGGACGACTCGGTTATGGCGTTCCTCGACATAAGACCGCTCAGCACTGGACACACGCTCATCATACCCAAAGAGCATTACAGAGACATCTTCGATATACCGCCTGAACTCCTCACCAGAGTTCACCAAGTTACGAAGCAAGTCGCCGTCGCCGTTCAAAAAGCCACTAACGCGGATGGAATCAGCATTTTCCAGCAGAACGGAGCATCAGCGGGACAAGAAGTGTTTCACTTGCATGTCCACGTCGTGCCGAGACATGATGGGCAGAAACTGGGTCGCTTCGGGGGCGTACAAGCCGACTGGGAAGAATTAGACCAAACTGCAATCAAGATAAAACGTTATTTCACGTAAACTAAAAGAAAAAAAGAGAAAAAAACGCTAACTTAGACTTCCTGCTCCTCTTCGACGTTTTCCTCGCTTGCTTCCTCGACGCCGCCCGCTTCGTCGGCCTTCTGCGTTTCCTCCGATATAGGCTCTAAGATCACTTCTGGCTGCGCCTCCCCGGGCGCTTTCTGAGGGTGGGCTTCTATGGGTGTCTCCTCCAGTATTGCTGGTGTTTCTTCGATGAGTTTGGATTGTTCTTCTACAACTGGGGCGGGGTCGTCGATTGATGTTGTTTCTTCGGGGATGTTTTCTGCTGGGGTTTCGATGATTTGCTCAGGGTTCTCCAAGATGATTTGGGGCTCTTCTGTGACTTGGGTGTCCTCAATGACTGGAGTGGTGTCTTCAGTGGCGGGTGTCGCTTCTTCGATGACTGGCGGGGTTTCCTCAGCTACTTGGGGGGCTTCTTCTGCGGGCTGCGCTGCCTCTGTCTCTTCTGCTAGCATGGGTTCTGTTGGGGGCATTTCTGCTGTTTCTGCGGTTTCTGGAACGCCCTCAACTGGTTCCGCTGCCTCGGGCGCCTCAACGGTTTCGGTTGCTTCTACTGGCGCGACGGCTTCTGGGGCTTCCACGGTTTCGGCTGGGGCGGCTTCCACGTTTTCCACGATTTCCACGTTATCAGCTGGAGGCTGTTCTGGAACTGCCATCTCCTCCGTCACTGCTGGTTCTTGAACGACTGGTTCTGGCACTGGCTCTGCCATAGCGGGTTCCGCGGTTACTGCTGTTTCTTCGGTGACGACTGGGATGTTCTCGGGGATGGTTTCTGCAACTGGTTCAGCGGCTGGCGCGGCTTCAGCAACGGCTTCTTCAGGGTGGCATTCACATACGACTGCCGCGGTTTCCTGTGGCGCTTCGGGAATTATTGGAGCTTCTGGGGCTGTTGGGGCCTCAGCGATTGGTGGGCAAAGCTGGCTGATTGCTTCCCTAATCGTGTCCAACTCGTGCTTGGCGGATTCGAGTCCTGTGGATAACAAGTTTATTTCGCGCTGGTAAACTTCTTCGCCGATTTCTCCGATTACGTGTTGTATCTCGTAGTTAGCGAGAATGGACTCTAACGTTTTTATTTGCTCCTCAAACTCGCGGGTTTTGCTTTGCATTTTTTCCAGAAGGGCTTGCTGCTGCTTTTCGATTTCAGCGATGGCTGCGGTTATGTCGCTGGTGAAGGAATCGCGAGTTGCCTGCGAAATCCTGCCGTTTTCGTATAAGCTGTCTAAGGCTTGCTTCTTTTTCTTAGCTATCTCATATTCTTCGTTTAATCGTTTAAAGGAGTATTTCCACGAAATCAAATTATGCACCGTGGCTTTTTCTAAGCGTAAAAGAGGAAATAACATTTGTTAACATGCACATATATCGCTGAATAGTAGGAACTGCTACTTTTATCATCAAAATGGAAACAGGCGTTTAAAAATTTGGTTACTCAACGTTGTTTATATCATTAAAAATGTAGAAGTTTTTTACAAGCAGAACCCGACTTACCGCTCTATTCTAAACGCCAGCAGGATAAGCAATTTCGCTTAGCACTTTGCGAAAAACGCCTCCTTCTCCGCTAAACGAAAGAGGCTATGCTCCTATTGCACGAAAACTTGGCTCCTTGAGGATGATGCCCTTCGGTGTTTTCAACATCGGGTTGGTCGTTTTCAGCGCCAATACGGACCCCTCCCCCCGTCTTTTTTCATAGACCCCCTATAGGTTTCTGCATATAACCGCTATTAGGCTCCGAGAGGTGTGCACAATTCGTTTTTGTGCTATTTTGGCTGTTTACCTGTTTTCACCAAAAAACGATTGTTGACAGAGAAAAAGCAAAAAACCTCGAAAAAACAGAATAACGCACACCCCTCGGCTCCAAATAAGGCTGGTTTGTCAAGAAATCTTGACTAAACCTTAGTCAAGAAACCTTGACGAGAACGCTTTTAACAGCAGAAGGAACGTTATGTATTGGGATAAGTATGAGTAAGCGTCGCTTTAATTGTTGCAACCGCATTCCAAGCAGCGCCGAACATCATGGGAGTGGCGTCAAAAATCGCTTAACCTCGCCGAGAGCGCATTTTTCCCTACGCGGACTCGCGCTTTCGATGCGCACTGTTATAGCACAAATGTTATATGCATGTACAATAGAAATCTGCGCCTATAGGGGGATATAAGTTGAAAGCAAAAATGTTTACAATATTTCTCGTTCTGCTGTTAACAGTGGCACCTTTGATGTTAGTTATACCAACTCATGCAGCTGGTGAGAGTCATTGGATTACAAGTTATACTGTGGAAGATGCAACTACAGGACAGAAACTAGTCGAAGCCGATTTTACAGTGAGTGATGAGCCTACTGTATTGTCGCCGGTAGTGTCTGGAGAAGACCTAATCGTAACCTTTACCGTCAACGTTATCGTTGGGGGATCGGGCAACTTGAAACTTTCCAGTTACATGCAGAAGCCTAGCAGTGGTATCTATTGGGAACTAATTCCAGGCGATTACGATTTAGGTGCGGGATACACACCAGGCATGGCATCTATGGAGTTCAATTGGCAGCAAGGAACATTCGAGATGATTGCGTATGGTTCGGCAAGAAAAGTCACTGCAGCAGCCATGAACTACACCTTGGTCCAATTATCCGGTGCGACCGGTGATGTTCTGGACGCCATAAAAGTGGACATCCTAACTGCAGGAGCAAGCGAATATCAAAGCCTCTACGACCAAAAAGAGTCTAAACTGCAGGGCCTCATCGACTCAGGAGTTGACGCTGGATACACTACACTGTACGGTAACATGCTAAACCAGTCCAAGGCCCTAGTGAACAAAGGCTACGTGAACGAAGCCATAGCGTTACTGAATGCGATTCCGTCTTCTGGAGAGCCGATGGGCTCAGCCTTCCAAATGATTATGCTGCCTGCAATAGGAGTCGCTGCGGCTGGTGCAGTGGTGTTCGCTTTCCTG
>Ga0210077_1000527_pt1 | contig 13837 bp, 10 predicted proteins | sample RushMan_CattailN_5_FD_185556 | JGI IMG/M metagenome (GOLD analysis project Ga0210077, IMG submission 185556) | Wetland microbial communities from San Francisco Bay, California, USA, that impact long-term carbon sequestration -... | ecosystem: Environmental > Aquatic > Marine > Wetlands ... | reverse complement strand
CGCTCCTTCTCCTCCGGCGCCTTGTCGATCTGATCAAACGGTACATAACTCGCCATCCCCTTCAAGCCCATATGCTTCGTAATCGCCGCCGTCAATGTCGTCTTCCCGTGATCGATATGACCGATCGTACCCACGTTTACATGCGGCTTGGTCCGCTCAAATTTTTCCTTACCCATCTTCGAAACCCTCCCTTTAAACGGGTTAGTAATGTATATTTAATATGCTTTCGATTATGTCATAGATGCTTCGGGTGTGTGTCAACACCCTAAACAAAACCGTTTATGTGTCTACCATCTGTAGTGCGCAAATGCTTTGTTTGCCTCGGCCATCTTATGCGTATCTTCCTTCTTTTTAACAGAAGACCCTCGTTTGTTGGCGGCATCCAAAAGCTCTGATGCCAGTTTGTTTACCATTCCTTTTTCTGACCTTTTGCGAGAAAAATCGATAATCCATCGAATCCCCAACGCCGTTCTTCGAGAGGGTCGAATTTCCGTCGGAACCTGATAGGTGGATCCCCCGACACGTCGTGATTTAACCTCTATCAAGGGCTTGACATTTTCAATCGCCTGTTCAAAAACTTTTTTGGCCGGCTCCTTTGACTTCTTTTCTATGATATCGAGAGCATCATACATTATGGACTCCGCAATACTTTTCTTCCCGTCCTTCATAATGGATTTAATGAATTTTGATACCAGCCTGCTGTTATACTTGGCATCAGGAACAACGACCCGTTCGGGGACTTCTCTTCTTCTAGGCATATATCACACCACTATTGTTAATTTTATTCATTTCCATGAAGCAAGAAATCAAACACATCCTGCGCGAATCTTGCACAACATGACACGTTTTCACTTTGGTTTTTTGGAGCCGTATTTTGACCGACCTTGTTTTCGATCCTCAACGCCAAGTGTGTCCAGGGTCCCTCTAACGATATGATACCTCACCCCCGGAAGGTCTTTCACACGGCCACCGCGAACGAGAACAACCGAATGTTCCTGAAGGTTGTGACCAATTCCCGGTATATATGCGGTAACCTCTATACCCGTTGTAAGTCGAACTCGAGCGACTTTTCGCAAAGCTGAATTGGGTTTTTTGGGCGTCGATGTATATACACGCGTGCACACACCTCTTTTTTGGGGGCTTCCTTTGAGAGCCGGAGTGTTGGTTTTCTTCTTGGCTCGCTTTCTTCCTTTTCTGACCAGTTGATTAATCGTCGGCATCGTTTATTAAATCCTTTGTCGCTTAATATGGGAAATCCAGTCTTGGCAAAATGGTTACTATTAATTGTAAAGGCTAATTTGTCAAGCCTTTTTATTAATTCGAAACAATATCCAATTCTTTATACTTAAAAAGACCGGTTCCGGCGGGCATGAGTCTTCCCATAATAACATTTTCCTTGAGCCCGGCCAGATAATCCTCCTTTGCTGCAATAGAGGCGTCGGTGAGCACTTTGGTTGTTTCCTGGAATGAAGCGGCGGATATAAAACTTTCCGTCGAAAGAGACGCCTTGGTAATGCCCAAAATGAGAGGTCCGGCAACAGCGGGTTTCTTCCCTTTTTTGATAACGGCCTGATTCGCTTCCTCAAATTGGACCCGATCCACCTGTTCTTCAAGAATAAAATCCGTATCTCCCGCATCAAGGACTTTAACACGTCGCATCATCTGTCTTACGATAACTTCAATATGTTTATCGTTTATTCGAACACCTTGCAAACGGTAGACCTCCTGAACCTCATCCACAAGATACCGGGCCAGGGCAATTTCACCTTTGATATTCAGTATGTCTTGGGGGATGGAGGAACCGCTGATCAGCGCTTCACCCGCCCTGATGTAATCCCCTTCGTAAACATTGATATGTTTGCCCCGCGTGATCAAATATTCTTTCTTTTCACCGACATCTACCGGTGTAACAGTAATTTTCTGTTTGCCCTTCTTGGTTGCCTTCGATATTGAAACATAACCGTCGATTTCACTCAACACAGCGGTTTCTTTTGGTTTTCGAACCTCAAAAAGCTCCGCCACCCTTGGCAGACCACCGGTGATATCTTTTGTCTTGGTCGTGGCGCGCGGCAGCTTGGCGATAACATCTCCGGCCTTAACATCATCTCCTTCTTCAACCAATAAAATGGCATTTATGGGCAACAAATATCGGGCGGCTTGTGAAGAACCCGGTAAGATGGCTGTTTTCCCATCCTTGTCCTTAACGGATATCCTTGGACGCTCCTCACCGCTTTTGGACTCTATGATCGTTCGGCTCGATTTCCCGGTAACAGGATCGACTTTTTCCTGCATGGTTTTACCCGCTGTGATATCACCAAATTTAACGGCACCGTCAACTTCCGTAATGATGGGGGTTGTAAACGGATCCCACGTCACTAAAAGATCTCCGGCTTTAACCTTGGTGCCGTCTTTGACCTCTATATGAGCGCCGTAAATGACCGGAAAACGTTCTCTCTCTCGACCGGTTTCGCCGATAATGGATATTTCGCCACCCCTGCGGTTCATTACCACAAATCGATGTCTGTCTTTTTGGACCACATTGATATTTACGAATTTAACCGTGCCGTCTACCCTGGCCCGGATATCAGCCTGTTCAACCCTTCTGCTCGCAGTTCCGCCGATATGGAACGTCCGCATGGTCAACTGGGTGCCGGGTTCACCGATCGATTGGGCGGCAAGAATGCCCACCGCCTGTCCCATTTCAACCTTTGCACCATGGGCAAGATCTCGGCCGTAGCACTTGGCACAAACGCCGCTTTTACTTCTACACGTCAAAACAGACCTGATTTTCACCTTGGTAAGTCCGGCCTGTTCAACGGCCTTTACGGCATCTTCATCCAGGTCTCCACCGGCTTTAACGATGACTTCATCCGTAAACGGATCATGAATGTCTTCTATTGCAACACGTCCTAAAATTCTTTCTTCAAGACGCTGTATCACTTCACCGCCTTCCATCAGCGGTTCGACTTCAACACCGATCATCGTCCCGCAGTCTTCTTCAAGTACAATACAGTCTTGGGCGACATCGGCAAGCCTTCGCGTAAGATATCCTGAATTGGCGGTTTTAAGCGCTGTATCAGCAAGACCTTTCCTGGCTCCGTGAGTTGATATGAAATATTGAAGCACGGAAAGTCCTTCTCTAAAATTAGCGCTGATGGGTGTTTCAATTATTTCACCGGAAGGTTTCGCCATCAAGCCTCTCATGCCGGCAAGCTGACGCATTTGGTCTTTGCTTCCTCTGGCGCCGGAGTCGGCCATCATATAGATAGGGTTGAAACTTTCTTCTACAACGGGACTTCCTTCTTCATCCAGAACAGGGTTGCCCTCGCTATCGATCACCGGCGCAATGCGCATGGCTTTCATCATTTCATCGGCAACATCATCGGTTGCCTTTGCCCATATATCGACGACCTTATTATACTTTTCACCTTGAGTAATAAGCCCCTCGGTATATTGCCGGCCGATTTTTTCAGCCTGTTTTTCGGCCTGATTCAGAATATCCCACTTGGCTGCCGGAATAATCATGGCGTCAATGGAAATTGAAAGTCCCCCTTCGGTGGAGTATTGATATCCGATGTTTTTTAACCGGTCCGACAGGATGACCGTCGCTTTGGGACCCAAGTTCCGATAGGCATAATCCACAAGTTCGCTCAAGGTCTTTTTGTCTTTGACAGTGTTGATCATCGTAAAAGGTATTTCGGGACGCTTGTTGACAATCTGAAAAATATGGTAGGCATCATCAGCAAAAATGACATGGCTTATTTCATCCTTTTCAAGCGCGAAGACCTTTTCCGTATCTTCATCCGAAACACTGAAAACCCGTCTAAATTCGTCTTTTCTGAATAAACCGATAAGTCCCTGATTTTCCCGATCAAGTCCTTTGGAATATTGAGCCACCATTTCAACAAAATCTTCACCGGAATTTATCTTGTCATTAACGGTTGTTGCCTCATCTTTGTCAAAAAACTTGATATGACGCATCAACATAATGTTATCTTTGGGTATGATTTCCCATAAAAGGATGCGCCCCACGGTTGTGTTATATCGTTCACCGTCGATACGAACCATGATTTTGGCATGAAGATCTACGGCTTTCGCATCGTATGCACTGCGAACCTCTTCCGGATTTGAAAATATTTTGCCTTCGCCTTTTGATCCGGTTACACCTCGGGTCATATAATATATTCCAAGAACGATATCCTGACTCGGTACGATAATCGGGCTGCCGTTTGCCGGAGACAGGATATTGTTGGAAGACAGCATCAATACCCTTGCCTCTATCTGAGCCTCAACGGACAACGGGATATGAACCGCCATCTGATCGCCGTCGAAGTCCGCATTGAATGCCGTACAAACCAACGGATGAAGTTGAATGGCCTTTCCCTCGATGAGAATCGGTTCAAAAGCTTGAATGCCCAATCGATGAAGGGTCGGCGCACGGTTTAACATTACCGGATATTCTCTAACCACTTCATCCAGCGTATCCCAAACTTCAGGCACTTCGCGTTCCACCATCTTTTTAGCGCTTTTTACGGTGGACACAAGCCCTTTTTGTTCCAAACGATAATAAACAAACGGTTTGAACATTTCCAGCGCCATTTTCTTCGGAAGGCCGCACTGGTGCAGTCTGAGATTCGGCCCAATGGTAATAACGGTACGACCGGAATAGTCGACCCTTTTACCCAGCAGGTTCTGTCTGAAACGTCCCTGCTTGCCTTTTAATGTATCGCTTAATGATTTTAACGGTCGTTTGTTCGACCCCATGATCGCTCTTCCGTGCCGCCCGTTGTCAAAAAGAACATCCATCGACTCTTGAAGCATCCTTTTTTCATTTCGAACAATAATATCAGGCGCTTTCAGTTCGATGAGGCGTTTTAACCGATTGTTGCGGTTGATCACCCTGCGATAAAGATCATTGAGATCGGATGTGGCGAACCTCCCGCCCTCAAGAGGGACAAGGGGCCGTAAATCCGGCGGCAGGACGGGAATAACGTCCATAATCATCCACGTCGGATCGACTCCCGAACGTCTGAAGGCATCGATAATTCTGAGCCGTTTGGACAGCTTCTGGCGTTTTGCCACTGACCCGGTGGCGTTAATGTCGACCCTTAAATCTTTATATAATGCATTGAGATCGATTTTCCCGAGCAATGTCTTGATCGCCTCTGCGCCGATACCGGCTTCAAATTGTGTCCCGTAGATCTCGCGCGCTTCTCGATATTTTTCTTCTGATAAAAGCTGTTGGGGACTCAAATCCGTATCTTTCGGGTCAATGACGATGTAACTGTCAAAGTAAATCACTTTTTCAAGATTTTTCAGCGTCATATCCAGCAGGTTTCCGATTTTGCTCGGAAGGCTTCTTAAAAACCAGATATGCGAACACGGCGTGGCCAATTCAATATGGGCCATCCGTTCCCTCCGAACTTTGGATTGGATGACCTCCACGCCGCATTTTTCACATATGACGCCCCTGTGCTTCATACGTTTATATTTTCCGCAGTTGCATTCATAGTCCTTTGTAGGGCCAAAAATCTTGGCGCAAAAAAGACCGTCGCGTTCAGGTTTAAACGTACGATAGTTGATGGTCTCCGGCTTTTTGATCTCTCCATGGGACCATTTTAAAATCTGCTCAGGAGATGCCAGCGCAATCCTGATTCCGGAATAAAGTTTCGGATCAGTCGGCTTGGCAAAAAAATCGTATAACGTTTCCATTTACTTTCTCCTGTTTTATTGTTTTCCTTCTAAAAGTGTTATATCCAGGCCCAAACTCTTCAATTCTTTGGTCAACACTTTAAATGACTCGGGCAGGCCCGGATCCAGCGTATTTTGACCTTTTACGATCTTTTCATACATGCGTGTTCTACCGGCCATGTCATCCGATTTCACGGTTAAAAATTCTTGCAGCGCATGGGCCGCTCCATAGGCTTCCATCGCCCAGACTTCCATTTCTCCAAGGCGCTGACCTCCGAATTGTGCTTTCCCGCCCAACGGTTGCTGTGTCACCAGCGAATATGGGCCAATGGACCTGGCATGGATCTTGTCATCCACAAGATGATGAAGTTTCAATATATACATCGTGCCGACGGTAATCTTTTCTTTAAAAGGTTCACCGGTGCGCCCGTCATAAAGCGTTGTCTGGCCGCTCGGGCTGAGTCCCGCTTCTTCTAGGAGAGATTTGATTTCTGCTTCCTTGGCGCCGTCAAAAACCGGTGTGGCCATGTGGACACCGTCTTTATAATCTTTTACGAACTCACACACTTCTTTGTCATCAAAGCCGTCGACCATCTCATTCGTAGACGGTTCTTCAAATATTCTTTTGATTTTGTCTCGAAGCGCTTCAATCTTATGTTCTTCAAGAAGTTTGTTGAGTTGATCGCCAAGGCCTTTGGAAGCCCAACCCAAATGTATTTCCAAAACCTGGCCGACATTCATCCGGGAAGGCACTCCCAAAGGGTTCAAAATCATGTCCACCGGAGTCCCGTCTTCAAAATATGGCAAATCCTCCTGGGGAAGAATTCTCGACACGACGCCCTTGTTCCCGTGCCGACCGGCCATTTTGTCACCCACGGAAAGCTTCCGTTTCATGGCGACATAGACCTTAACCAGTTTTATAACGCCCGGCGGGAGATCGTCTCCTTTTTCATATCGGCCGACCTGCCGCTCGAATTCGTTTCTGCAGATGTCACACTGTTCCCGATATCGCTCAAGCATATCGTGGGTCTGCTCGGTAAGCTGAGAGTCCTTTAAAACAATCCCTTCAAGTTGAGCCACAGGTATTTCCGCCAGCATATCGGCGTTTATGGTATCCCCTTTTTGAATCAGAACTTTTTTCCCTTTTTTCAAAGGTGAAAGACTGGTCTGCCCAACCAGCAATTTTTCAAGCTTCGTGCGAACCACAGCCTGAATAACGGAAAGTTTATCATCTCTTTTTTTCTCAAGGCCGGCGATTTCGGTATCTTCGATCCATCGGGTGCGTTCGTCCTTTTCGACGCCACGCCTTGAAAAAACTTTGGCATCGATAACAATCCCCTGAACACCGGGAGGAACCCGCAGAGAAGTATCCTTCACATCTCCGGCTTTTTCTCCGAAAATAGCCCGTAAAAGTTTTTCTTCAGGCGAAAGTTGTGTTTCACCTTTGGGCGTAATTTTACCCACCAGGATATCTCCCGGATTCACCTCGGCGCCGAGCCTGATAATACCGCTGTCATCCAGTTCCTTTAAAGCCTCTTCACCCACATTTGGGATATCGCGGGTGATATCTTCCTTGCCAAGCTTGGTATCCCTGGCAACGACTTCAAACTCCTCAATATGTACAGAGGTATATACGCCGTCCCGGTGAAGCCTTTCACCCATGAGAATGGAATCCTCAAAATTATATCCACCCCACGGCATGAAAGCCACGGTAATGTTTTTTCCAAGGGCAAGTTCGCCGTGGTCTGTCGCCGGACCGTCAGCGATGATCTGTCCGGCTATTATTTTTTGTCCTTTTCTGACAATAGGGCGTTGATTAAAACATGTATTCTGATTGGAACGAATAAATTTTGAAAGGTTGTAAACCGTAACCGGCATCTCGGAAGACTCGTCGCCATCTTTGTCTTCATGTCTCAAAACGATCCGGGAAGCATCCACATCGACAACGATGCCGTTATGCCGCGCTACCACGGTAACGCCCGAATCCTTGGCCACCACTCCTTCGATGCCGGTACCCACCAAAGGCGCCTTGCTGACCATCAAAGGAACGGCCTGACGCTGCATATTCGATCCCATTAATGCTCTGTTGGCGTCATCATTTTCAAGAAACGGAATAAGGGATGCCGAAACACTGACCAGTTGGTTGGGAGAAATATCCATCAGCTCGATATCATCCGCTTTTACCATCATGAATTCTCCGCCCACCCTCGACGTTACCAATGGATTGATATATCTTCTCTTTTCGTCAAGCAATGCATTCGCCTGGGCAATGGGATGTTCTTTTTCTTCAAAGGCGGTAAGGAATTTTACATCTTCAAACACGGTACCGCCTTTAACAACGCTGTACGGTGTTTCAATAAAACCATATTCATTCACCCGGGCATATGTGCTCAGGGATACAATAAGGCCGATATTGGGTCCTTCCGGTGTTTCTATGGGACAAATTCGTCCGTAATGCGACGGATGAACATCTCTGACCTCGAAGCCGGCCCTTTCACGGGTCAATCCTCCGGGGCCCAGAGCACTCAAACGTCTTTTGTGCGTTGTTTCCGACAGCGGATTTGTCTGGTCCATGAATTGGCTAAGCTGGCTGGTTCCGAAAAACTCTTTAACCACCGCTGAAACCGGCTTGGGATTGGCAAGATCGTGGGGCATCAGGGCATCGACCTCTTGCAGACTCATCCTTTCCTTAATGGCGCGTTCCATTCTGACCAGCCCGATACGGTATTGATTTTCAAGGAGTTCCCCGACGGCACGCACCCTGCGATTCCCCAAGTGATCGATATCATCAACCGCGCCCTGCGTATCCTTGAGTTCCAACAGCGTTTTCGTTGTAAGGAGGATATCCTCCTTCCTAAGGGTTCTTAATTGAATGGATGAGTTGATGCCTAAACGAATGTTGATTTTCATTCGCCCGACACCGGAAAGATCATAATAAGAAGACTTGAAAAACATGTGATCAACAAAATCTTGGGCTACTTCGGGTGTCGCGGGATTCCCGGGCCTCAGCCTCCGATAGATCTCAATGAGCGCTCCCTCTTTTGTTTCGACTTTATCCAAAAGCAATGTCTTGTGAATGGAATCACTGGTGGTTACGCCGTCAATATAAAGCAGATCAAATTCGGTAATACCGTTATCTTGCAAGGTCTGGCAAGTCTCTTCGTCAAATTTCTGGTTGCATTTGACTATCGGTTCTCCATTTTCGGGATTAACGATCGTTTTGAAAAAAACGCCGTTGGTAATATCTTCGACACTGATTGGAATCATGTCGATATTCGCTGAACCGAGACGTTTAAGTGCAACTTTGGTAAATGCCCGTCCTTTAGCAACAATGGTTTCACCGGTTTTGGGATCCTTGACATCCCGACTGGCACGTTGACCTTTCACCAGGTCCTCATCAATTTTTTTAAACAGCCGTTTGCCTTGGATAGCAAATTTTTCCGTTTTATAAAAATAGGCCAGAATGTCCTCGGAATTATATCCGAAGGCTTTAAAAAGAATGGTAATCGGAAGCTTCCGGCGCCTGTCAATTCGAATATAAACGATATCTTTATGATCGATCTCCATATCGATCCACGACCCGCGCACAGGGATAATCCGGGAAGTATATATGACCTTGCCGCTGGAATGCGTCTTGCCTTTGTCATGATCGAAAAACACGCCGGAAGATCTGTGAAGCTGGCTTACCACGACACGTTCAGTACCGTTAATGATAAATGTACCATTATCGGTCATCAAGGGAATCGTACCAAAGTATATTTCCTGCTCTTTGATATCGCGGATATTTGTAACCCCCGACTCTTTATCGATGTCGTATACAACCAGTCTTACGGTGATACGAAGCGGAATCTCATAAGTCATTCCCCGGTGCATGCATTCCTGAACGCTGTGTTTGACTTCTCCAAATCGATACCCCACAAATTCAAGAGAAGCGGTCCCTGTGAAATCTTTTATGGGAAACACCGACTTGAACACCGCTTGCAAACCGATCTCTCTTCTTTTTTCCGGAGGAACATCCTTTTGCAAAAATCGATTGTAGGATTCCTGCTGTACCGCAATAAGATTAGGAATATCAATTATTTTGGCTATTTTCCCAAAATTTTTTCTTATGCGTCTGTATGCCAAAAGCCTTTCCGACATTGTATCTCCAATATGTAGATTGGGTTATAGGTCATGGGTTATGGGTTATGGGTTTTATGGTGAAAAGATCAATAAAACCCTTTTACCGCCGCCCATCACCCATCAACCCTTACCATATTTTTATTACTTTATCTCAACCTGGGCGCCAGCTTCCTCAAGCTGGCTTTTGATTTTTTCAGCCTCTTCTTTCGTAACACCTTCCTTGACGGGTTTGGGGACCTCATCGACCAAGGTCTTTGCTTCTTTCAGTCCTAACCCGGTAATCGCCCTGACTTCCTTGATAACTTGGATTTTCTTATCGCCAAAAGTCGTCAGGATTACATCAAATTCGGTTTTTTCTTCTTCTGCGGCGGCCCCGCCTTCAGCAGGACCGCCAACGGCAACGGCTACAGGTGCGGCTGCGGAAACTCCGAATTTTTCTTCCATTTCTTTAACCAGCTCGGACAATTCGAGCACCGACATATTGGCTATAAATTCAATGACATCTTCTTTGGTAATATCTGACATTTTGATTTTTCCTCCAGTTTGCTTTTAACATTGGGGACCTTTCGGACTCGTTCTTATCAAGCGGCTTCCTTTTGTTCCCTTATGGCCTGAAGTACATTTAGCAACTGCACCGGTATGGCGTTTAGGACGCGGACAAAACTCGTAGCGACACCGTTGGCCGCCGAAAGGAATTGCCCCAGAAGCTCTTCTCGAGAGGGAAGGGTCGAAATCTTTTTGATAGCGTCTAAATCGAGCACTTTGCCGTCCATTACACCGGTTTTAATTTCTAGTTGACTGTATTCTTCTAAAAACTTTGTCAACACCTTTGCCGGCGCTATCGGATCAACATAGCTTAAAGCAACGGCGCTCGGGCCTTTAAACCGATCTTTAATCAATGCAACGTCGGTCTCTTCGGATGCTCTGACAAGCAACGAATTCTTCACCACTTTATATTCAATCTCATGTGCTCTTAATCGTCTTCGCAAGTCATTTATCGTCGCCACATCAAGTCCCTTATAGTCGGTGATGATGACGACTTTCGACCTTGCAAACTTGTCATGCAAATCCTTTACGATTTCTTTCTTTTTATCTATCCGCAAAAGCTAAAACACCTCCTTCCTTGATCTGTAAAAACCGGAGGAACAACGTATCACAATACAATGTCTCGGTAGGCCGGCATTGCCGATTAAACACATACCAGTGAACCTACGGTCTTTGACAGAAATATTGAATTATTTTAGGGATGGCAGCACCTAAATTGGCGGCTCGTGTGCAAAGAACTCTATTTGAATAAATCCTTAACACTGGCCGCATCAATTTTGACGCCGGGTCCCATGGTCGTTGAGATGGCAATACCTTTCAGGTAGGTTCCCTTGCTGGAAGCCGGTTTGAGTCGAAGGATCGTTTCTAAAAAGACCGATGCATTCTGAACAATCTTTTCTACCCCAAAAGAGACTTTGCCCATTGGAACGTGTACGATACCCGCCTTTTCAACCTTAAAATCAATCTTACCGGCTTTGATTTCTTTGACCACTCTGGCCAAATCAAATGTCACTGTTCCGACTTTTGCATTGGGCATGAGCCCTCTGGGACCGAGAAGCTTTCCTATTTTTCCGACAGTCCCCATCATGTCGGGTGTTGCAACAGCTTTATCAAAGCCGAACCATCCTTCTTTTATTTTTTCTATTAGATCATCGTTCCCGACAAAATCCGCCCCCGCGTCTATCGCTTCTTGCTCTTTTTCTCCTTTAGCGAATACGAGAACTTTCACCTCTTTACCAAGGCCGTTGGGCAAAATTACGGTGCCGCGCACCATCTGATCGGCGTGTCTGGGATCCACACCCAGTCGAACCGCCACATCAACAGTTTCATCAAATTTTGCATACGATGAATTGATGGCTATCTGGACGGCTTCGCTGAAACTGAGTTTTGCCTTTGCATCAACCCTTTTACTTGATTCTAAATATTTTTTACCCCGCTTCGGCATGATCTTATGTCCACTCCTTTTTAAACAACTTCAATCCCCATACTTTTAGCCGTACCGGCAATAATACTACACGCCGCATCCAAATCATTCGCGTTCAAATCTACCATTTTCTGCTTGGCAATCTCTTCAAGCTGCTGCCGTGTAACCTTGCCGATTCTATCGCGTTTTGGATCGCCGGCACCCTTAGCAATTTTTGCTGCTTTCTTTAAAAGCACAGATGCAGGCGGTGTCTTTGTTATAAAAGTAAAGGATCTGTCCTGATAAACGGTAATCACAACGGGCGTAATGATGCCATCATCATTAGCAGTCCTGGCATTAAACGCCTTACAGAAATCCATTATATTTACACCGTGCTGTCCCAGCGCGGGACCGATCGGCGGCGACGGATTCGCCTGGCCGGCTGCAACCTGCAGTTTTATCTGTGCCATAACCTTTTTTGCCATTTTATTTTTTACTCCTGTCTTTCCGATTGCCCCGTAGAAATCCGATCGGATCATTTCACAAGGGCTTTTACGCGCTTTATCCTAATCTCGATATATCCCGATTATCATCAGTGAGCAATGAAATCTGTTATTTTATCTCGCTTTTGTTTGCACTCAACGAGTGTCAAAGTTTTGAAACCTGAACGAATTCCAGTTCCACCGGTGTTGAACGACCGAATATACTTACCAGAACTCGTATTTTCCCCTTGTCAGGGTTGACTTCGTCAACGACGCCGTTAAAGTTTTTAAAAGGGCCGTCTATTACGCGAATTTCGTCTCCGGTTTCAAAGAAATATTTGGGTTGCGGTTTTAGTTTCCCCGCTTCCATTCGATTTAAGATTTTCTGTGCCTCTTCATCAGATATGGGGGTCGGTTTCTCACGACCGCCCAGAAACCCGGTGACTTTGGCGGTATTCGTTACGATATGCCACGTTTCATCATCGAGTTTCATCCTGACCAATATGTACCCCGGGTAAAATTTCCGAGAAGATGTTTTCCGTTTTCCTTTCACAAGCTCAACGATTTCCTCTGTTGGAACGACCACTTCGCCAAACTTTTCGGAATGAGAAGAAGACGCTATACGCTCTTCCAAGGCTGTCTTCACTTTGCTTTCGAACCCGGAATAAACATGGACGATATACCATTTAAGCGACACTTTCTCCTTCTCCTTGCTTTATTTAAGAACCATTCGTACGATGCTTGACAGCCCCATGTCGATTATCCCGAGAAAAAGAGCTATGATGATCGTCAGAATAAGCACGACAACAGTAGAGCCGATCGTTTGCTTTCGTGTCGGCCACACGACCTTCTTTAGTTCAATTTTAACTTCTCTAAGAAACTGAAGCCCTTTATCAATGTATCCCTTAAATTTCCCGGGCTCGGCTTTGGTTTTCGCCAATGATTTCTGCCTGGATGAATAAGGTTTTATATTAATGGTTTTGGCGGAATTCGGAGATACTTCGGCCTTTTTTTCAACAGCATCATTTGTTGATAGCGCCGATGAATTCTCTATGGAATTCTCTTTTTTCTTTTTCTTTACGCTTGGTTTCTTTTTTCTCTGTAAACGTGCCATTATTAATTTTTTCAGTTATATTTTTGGCAGGCCAGGAGGGATTCGAACCCCCAACACCCGGATTTGGAGTCCGATGCTCTACCGTTAGAGCTACTGGCCTGCATAATTCGGCCCTTCAAGAATCCGATCTTGCTATAGCCAAACGAACCATATCTCACAGAATTCAGGTTATAAACGATTTTGTTCACTTGGTCTCTTTATGCATCGTATGTCTTCTGCAAAACCTGCAATACTTGCTGAATTCCAACTTGTCCGGTGTTGTACGTTTATTTTTCGTTGTCGTATAATTTCTTCTTTTGCATTCATTACATGCAAGGGTAATAATTATTCTCACCAGAAAACTCCTTCAGATGTTACGCTAAAATATCGCTCACCACGCCGGCGCCCACTGTCCGGCCGCCTTCCCGGATGGCAAACCGCAATTCCTTCTCCATCGCTATGGGCGTTATCAACTCTGCCGTAATCGTTATATTGTCACCG
>Ga0210077_1000526_pt1 | contig 13837 bp, 12 predicted proteins | sample RushMan_CattailN_5_FD_185556 | JGI IMG/M metagenome (GOLD analysis project Ga0210077, IMG submission 185556) | Wetland microbial communities from San Francisco Bay, California, USA, that impact long-term carbon sequestration -... | ecosystem: Environmental > Aquatic > Marine > Wetlands ... | reverse complement strand
GCTCATTTTAAATCGGTGACCACCACGTCGAATACCGTGTCGTCTATCATTTTCAATGCCTCATGTCCGTTCAGCGCATACCGAACGTCATAATCCATTTTAGAGAGTATTTTGACGCAGTTCCGGCAGATCGCCGGCTCATCATCGATAATGAGAATCAGCGGTTTACGGACGGCCATCTTGATTTCCTTGGTTAATAGGGAGCCTGATGGTAAATGCCGTGCCGTGATCCGGCCGGCTTTGAACGCTGATGTCGCCGCCGTGCCGTCCGACGATACCGTGTGTAATGGCCAAACCAAGGCCGGTCCCGATTTCCCGGGTGGTAAAAAAAGGTTCGAATATTTTATCGATGACCTCGTTGGTAATCCCTTTGCCGGTATCGCTCACTGTTATGGTCACAAATTGGTTGTCCGGCAAAACGGCCGTTGAAATTTCAATTTGACCTCCGGGTTCAGTGGCGTCGGTGGCATTAAGGATAAGATTGATGAGCGCCTGCTGCATCTGTTCTTTATCCAGCAACAATTCCGGAACTTTTTCGAAAAGCGTTTTTTGTAATCTTATATCCTTGAATTCAGCCTGTTTTCGGGTGAGCCGGATACATTCATCAATGATGTCATTGATGTTGTGATATTTTTTGGCTGGTTTTGTTTGACGGGCAAAATCGAGAAGACTGGAAACGATCTTTCGGCAGCGAAGCGCCTCATTGGTGATGATTCCCAGTTCCTCATGCATGGGGCTTTTCGGATCGATATCTTCCTGGATCAACATGGCCGTTGTCAGGATAGTGGTCAGCGGGTTATTGATTTCATGGGCAACGCCGGCAGACAACCGGCCGATGGAGGCCAGCTTGTCCTGTTGCATCATCGCATGCCGGGTATTGATATCCGTGGTAATATCACGGGAAAGCTCAATGGCGCCGATGATCTCGCCGTTTTCAAAAAACGGGTACGCGGAAATTGAATAATAGACATTTTTATTGTCTTTATCTTTGTGGATATGGGTTTCTTTTGTCGGTTTCCGGGTCTTGAGTGTTTCTTCAAGGGGACATTTATGATCTTCTCCGGAACATGGCCGGGTCAACCTGTGGGTAATTTCATAACAGTATCGACCGACCGCTTCCTTTCGCTGTAAACCCAATTTTTTAAGAAGGGTTTCATTGATATCGAGAATCCGGTAATCGGATCCGATGATCATGACATCTTCCTGAATCAGCTCGTTGATGAACAGATCGTACATCGCCCTGTTGCGATCATATTCTTTTAACTTTTGCCGCATTAAGATTTTATCAAAGGCCCTTTGAATCGCCATTTCCAGCACATCATCGTTGATCGGTTTTGTCACAAAATCGGTTGCCTCATGCTTTAAACTTTTTATGGCAAGATCCAAATCCCCGTGACCCGTCAACATAATGACTTCTGTTTCCGGATTGTAACCTTTGACTTTCCGAAGCAACTCTATGCCGTCGATGCCGGGCATTTTGATATCGGTGATGACCACCGGAACATCGGTCTCTTTTAAAATGCTCATGGCCTGAGCGCCGTTTTCAGCGGTCAGAACATCATAGCCGATATCGGACAAAGAGATATCCAAAACTTCCCGGAGGTCGTCCTCGTCATCAACCAGTAAAATGGTTTTTTTCATTGTTTGGATTCCTTTGCGGGGAAAGTGATGCGAAAACTGGTTCCCCCTTGTTCGTTCGTGGTCGCCTTAATTTCCCCGTGGCAGTCTTTGATAATGCCATAACTGATTGAAAGACCCAGACCGGTTCCTTTGCCCACTTGCTTGGTGGTAAAAAAAGGCTCGAATAGTTTATCGGCGATATCTTCTGAAATCCCTTTACCCGTATCTTTGACCTCAACAATTACCGTCTTCCCTTCCAATGCCGTTCTGAGCGTAATTTTTTTCGTGCCCATGGCGGGTTCCGGAGACCACCACTTTTCTTCTATGGCATCTCTGGCATTTAAAAGAAGGTTGATAAACACCTGTTCCAGCCGGCTGGAATCCGCCATGATGGTCGGCAGATCTTGTTCGATATCCCAGGTCACTTCAATGCCCACGATTTTGAGCTGTTGGCTGAAAATATCATAGGCTCTTTTCAACACGTCGTTGACCTGAACCTCGGCCAGCACCACATCGGATTTTCGTGCGAACTGCCGCATATGGCCGATAATGTCAGCGCTGCGATCCACGTTGCGATCGATCTTTTCGAGCATTAAGACAAAGTCTTTGTCTTCGATGCCCGCGTTATTTTGCGCTTTTTTCAAGCAATAGCTGCCGGCGGCTTTAATCACCGAAAGAGGTTGGTTCAATTCATGGGCAATGCCGGCGGCCATCTCCCCCAGTGTTGCCATCTTGCCGGCGTGAATGAGCTGCTGTTCGGCCTCCAGCCGTTTGGTGATATCGCTGGCGGTTACCAGAAGTACTTTTTGTTCCAAAAATTCGGACAAGGATATCCAGATGGCTGCAAAAAGGGGCTTACCGTTTTTGTCGATCTGCTTTACCTGGTTAATGAAGGCAGATGTCATGATTTTAAACGCATAATGATCCTTTTCCTCATCCAGAAACAAATCCAGAAAGGATTTCCCGGTGATCTCTTCTTTTTCGAATCCATACATGTCTTTGACGCTTTTATTGCAGTCGAGAATTTCAAGGGTATTCAGGTTCAGAACAAAAACAGCGTTTGGGATATTGTCGAAAATGGCATAATATTTTCTTTCGGATTTTTCAAGCCGCTCTTCCAGCTGCTTCATCCGGGTAATGTTGAGGCACACTTCCATGACCGAAACGACGTTTCCCCGGGCGTCCTGAATGGGAGATGTCCTGGCGAGCCAGTACGTGATGTTGCCGTACTTGTCCTTGCCTGTTTCCTGGCCGTAATGAGATCTCCCGTCCTTGAATGTCTTTTCCACCGGACAGGACTCACATTTTTTCTCACGCTGTTTATAGACACGAAAGCAGAAATCATTGGGTGTTGGATTAAACGTTTCTTCAAATTCTTTGTTGTAACTGACAAACTGATAATTTTTGTCCTGAATAGTGATCAAACAGGGAACCAGCTCAAAGAGATCCTGGTATTCGTCTCGCTGTCTTTTGAGTTCAGCCTGCTTGACGGCGATTTTTTTGCCCATTTTGTTGATGGCCACGAACAACTGGCCCATTTCGTCATTTTGATTGATGTCGATATTACTCAAATACTCGCCCCTTGCGATAAGATGACTGGCATCGATCAGTTTTTTTATGGGCTGATTGACAAACTTCAGCACAAAGATAAAGATCATGGCGGATGTGATCAGAAACGCAAAAACAGCCAGGGCAATGTTACTGTCTTTAAGAAAAGCGATGCTTTTATCCGTCTGTTCCAGAGAGACCACCACATCCAGCGCCCCCAGGATCTTCTTTCCCACAGGATGCACATGGCAGGCATCGGACGAACAGCCCCTTTCATTTCGAATGGGGCTGATAATTCCTAAAAGGCGATGACCCTTTAAAGAAGGAAAGATTCGGGCTTTTTTCGGGAGCCTGAGTTCGACCAGCGGCGGATCATTCCGGTGGCACACATCACAGGCTTCGGCTTTGATATTGGTCATCAGGTTGAGTTCCGAAGGGCGGTTTGAAAATTTTATTTGTCCTTTTTTATTGTATATGCGAATCGTATCGATCTCTTTCTGTTTGCTGATATTATTGATGATATGATTGATGTCCTCTCTGGAGTTCAACATCATGGCATAATGGGTTCCGAGAATGATGGTATTGCTTAACCTGTCGGTTTCCACCATGATATCTTTCATGATCTTTTGGGTCTGGTATTTAATGTTGAAATAGGCCCACGTCGATAGACTCAATAGCAGGATGAGTCCTACGGATAGAATCAGTTTTGAAGCCAGATTAAAGCGGAAATTTTGAAATGGGTTGAACATGGTTTGGCCTTTTTTGCATAGGCGCTTTGGGTTGTATAATGATCTTTATTAGCACTGCTGTATATTTTTTTCAACAGTAGGTCTTGGAAGTGGTTAAACGTTTCTCCCCAAGGGATACAGCGGCATTGGTTTTTTTTGTTTATAGTGGATCATCAAAATTCCGGAAACGATCAGGACCATTGCGACAACGATATTAATGGTAATCGGTTCTTTTAAGATCAGCCCTCCCAGCAAGACGCCGGTGATGGGCATAACAAAGACAAAGGAGTGCAAGGCTACGGCGCCATATCTTTGCAGCATACTGTTCCAGGCCACAAAGCCGAATGTTGCCGCAATCAGGCTTTGATATGCCATCGCCCCGATAATTTCGACATCGACAAAGCCAATCATGCGTCGATCCCACAAAACACCTCCCAAAAAAAAGAAGGACACGGAAAATATCATCGGGAAAAGGACGATCATAAACGGTTGGAAGGCGGAGATGACCCGTTTAGTATAAACTGCATTGCAAGCCCAGAGAAAGGCGGCCGCCAGGATCATCAAATCCCCGGCGTTCAAATTGCTCTTCACACCTTTTTTCTCTAAAAACACAAAAGCAACCCCTACAAACCCCATCAAAAGGCCCATGATTTTCCGTTTGGTAATCCGATCGCCGGGAATAAAAAAATGCGCAAGAAACATGGTAAAAAAAGGTTGGAAATTCACCAGAAGCGTTCCGCGGGACGCATTGCTTTTACTGAGCCCAAGGTAGAAAAAAGAAAGCTGGGTGGTAAAAATCACGGAGATAATTATCAGTTGATGGATTTGTCCCTTTTTAATGCTAAAGGATCGTCCGGTGATTCTGGCCCACAAGAAAATAGCTATGGAGGCAATGCCGAATCGGATGCCGGCCGTGGTAAATACCCCCAGGCCTTTAAGGCTGATTTTAATGGCCACGGCATTGGCGCCGAAGAGCATGCAGATAAATGTTGAAAAAGCGACAGCCCAAAAAGAAAAGTCTTTATTCTGAAGTACGGCATCGGCATTTGACCCTATTCCATGTGAATTGTTTCCCCGAGAACTTTGAGCTTTCAGATTTGAGCCTTGAGCTTTTTTCATCGATCGGGGTCCACGTGAATCGTGTCCCCCGGATGGGGTACGAACGCCGGGAAGCCTTCATCTTGCAGATATTTTGCAAATGCCAGGGATTGATCTTCCTCGCCGTGAACCACGGCAATTTTTTTTATTTTCAGATTGGCTTTTTTGAGGAAACAGATCATCTCGTTTTTATCGCCATGGGCGGAAAAGCCGTCCAACTTTTCAACATGTGCCTTTAACGGATATGTTTTGTTTAAAAATTTCAATAGCGGGGGCGGACCTTTTCGTCCTGATTTTTCATAGGCTTCGCCCTGATCGAGAATGCGGCATCCCAGCGTGTTTTTTGCCATATAACCGACAATGAGAATCGTATGCCGGGGGTTGTGGATTTTATGGCGCAGATGATGCAGGATGCGACCGGCTTCACACATTCCCGACGCTGCGATGACGATGTGCGGTTTTTCTTCCCGGTTCAGGGCCATGGATTCTTCCACCGAACCGACAAAATGAACCGATTCAAAAAAGAACGGATTCATCCCTTTCTTTAAAAAGGTTTCATGGGTTTCATTGTCATAAACCTCAGGATGTTCTGCAAAGACCTGTGTAATGTGGGCGGCCAGCGGGCTGTCCACATATATCGGCATCCGTTGAACTTCGCCATCGTTGTATAATTCATGAATCATATACAACAGCTCCTGGGTGCGTCCATAGGCGAAAGCCGGTATAATTACCGTCCCTTTCCTTTCAAACGTTTCGGTGAAAATTTCCTTCAGCCGGGGCTTTAAATCCTTCAATGGTTCGTGCAGGCGATCCCCGTAAGTACTTTCCATAATCATCAAATCAATGTCAAGGTCGCCGTCTAAAAATCGAAGCGCAGGGTTTTTAATGATCGGCTTATCGAACCTGCCGATGTCCCCGGTATAACAAATGGTATATGCTCGGCCGTTTTCATTGAATTTAAGGATGGATATGGCCGACCCCAAGATATGACCCGCCTCATAAAATGTGCAGACGGCTTTGTTTCCGATGGTTACCGGTGTACGGTAGGGATACCCCTCAAAAGACCCGAGCGCGTTTTGTGCATCCTCGATGCTGTACAGCGGCGTCACCCCTTCGAGACGATATTTTGCAAGGAATTCGTTAATTTTTTCGGTGTTGATCCGGTGACCCTCTTTTTTCAGTTCTTTTTTAATATGATCGAGTTTTTTCTTGGAAATTTTTTTATTCGGACCTGAGACATTCGATTCGGATAGAAAAGATCGAACGGTTTTATAGTTCAGATAATCGGCATCCGATTCCTGGATATGCGCTGAATCCATGAGAAGGAAAACACTGGCGTCTGCCGTTGCCCGTGTACAGATTACGCGGCCGTTGAAATTGTTTTTCGTCAGAATGGGAATCCGGCCGGAATGATCGATATGCGCGTGGGAGAGCACGACGTTGGTGATGGTTGCCGGGTCGACCGGAAGGGTTCTGTTCTTTTCATTGGTCTCGTTTCGCCGCCCTTGAAACATACCGCAGTCGAGTAAAATACGATTGTCTTGGGTTTCGATGAGATGCATGGAGCCTGTGACTTCCCGTACCGCGCCGTAAAAAGTAATTTTCATCTTAGGTTATCCTTAGACTGTGTTTTTAAAAAAAAGTGCTCGGTATCACTTTTTTCATTGAAATTTTTATTATTATTTAGCATAAGTGTTGTCTTATTTCAATACAGCCTGCTTCAAGAAGCTGAAAAAACCAAGCCTCAATAAATTATTTTGTTTGCAGTATGTTGTAGATCTCCCGTGAAAATATATTTTTTGAAATTTTTAACATAGTTTTTAATGAGGAGGAAGAGGATGCGCAAATTACAGGTTGGGGTATTGTGTCTGGCGGTGTTTTTTATTTTCGGAATGGCGCTGAATGTTTCCGGACAGGATAAAAGCGAATCAAAAAAAGCCCTTGAAGATATGTGCGTCCCCATGGGCGTCATCGTGCTCAAACCACCCCCATCGGTCAAGCAGGAAAGGTCTTCGGTCAAATTCAATCACGGCAAACATTTTACCTATGACTGCCGGACATGCCATCACAAATGGGAAGGTAACGCTAAAATTACCAATTGCACCACATCAAATTGTCATGATCTTTTGAAATCACCAAAAAATCCGACACATTATCTGGCTTACACGAAAGAAGGAATAAAATATTACAAATATGCCTATCACGAAAATTGTATCGGGTGTCACAAGAAAATAATAGCCAAGCAGAAAAAATTGGAGATGTCATACAGGGCGCTGCAAGAAAAGGAACAAACCCTTCCGACCAGTTGTAACGATTGTCATCCGAAAGAATAAACCTGCCGGTTCCGGGGGTCAACCACCACCCGCAAAGCGGGTGGCTTGAATTTTCGGTCACAAGCCGAAAAGATCTCAATTTGTCAGACTGTGAATGGGGGCGGGAATACGGCCGGCAAGTCTGATAAAAGGATTTGCCCCTTTTGCATTGTTCACCGAAACAATAGCGGATTCACCCAAAAGACCTCCGAAAAAAGCCCGCTCCCCTGCTTTTTTCCCGGGTACCGGAATCAGGCGCGCGGCGGTGGTCTTTTTGTTGACGACCCCAATGGCCATTTCATCTGCAATGATTGCCGAGATGGTATCTTCGGAAGTATCTCCCGGGATGGCAACCATGTCCAGCCCCACTGAACATACGCTGGTTAAGGCCTCAAGCTTTTCTAGGGAAAGATAGCCTTCTTCAGCGGCCTTGCCGATATTGAGATCCTCACTGACCGGAATAAATGCACCGCTCAATCCCCCGACATGTGAACTTGCAAATGCACCCCCTTTTTTAACGGCATCATTTAAAAGTGCCAGTGCAGCCGTCGTCCCGGGGACACCGATACTTCGAAGACCCAGACTTTGAAATATTTCACCCACACTGTCTCCGACATGGGGTGTTGGAGCCAGGGAAAGGTCCGCCACGCCGAAACAGATATTCAGATTTTCGGCCACCTCCCTTCCAATCAACTCGCCGACCCGTGTCACTTTATAGGCCGTGCGCTTAATAATTTCGGAAATGCGTCCCAAATCAATTTTATCCTCTGATTCAAGGGCGCGATCAATGGCTTTTTTGACAACACCGGGGCCACTGACGCCGACATTGATGACGGCATCGGGTTCGCCGATGCCGAGATAAGCGCCGGCCATAAACGGAATATCCTGGGGGATATTGGCAAAAACGCAAAGTTTGGCGCAGGCGATACCGTCTTTTTCTTTGCTTAATTCAGCAGCCTGTTTGATCACTTTGCCCATTCTCAGAACGGCATTCATATTGATACCGGCCAGGGTCGATGCAACATTGACGGAAGCGCAAACCCGCTCTGTTTCGGCGAGTGCCTGTGGAATTGCGCGGATCAGCTCCCGGTCTCCTTTGGCCATCCCCTTTTCAACAAGTGCCGTAAAACCGCCGATAAAGTCGATATCAACCGCTTCGGCCGCCGCGTTGAGTGATTTGGCGATTTCAACAAGCTGTGGCGAAGAAAAAGGGGCGCCCACCACGGCAATAGGGCTGACCGCAATTCTTTTGTTGACCACCGGGATGCCGTACTTGTCTCCTACCTGGTTACAAACCTTTACCAGGTCTTTGGCAAGGGTTGTAATCCTTTTCATGACGTTATCTTTGAACGTTTTTAAATCACTGTCGGCACAATCCAATAGACTGATGCCCAATGTTACCGTTCGAACATCCAAATGTTCGTTTTGGAGCATTTCAAGTGTTGAAATGATTTCTCTGCCCGTTAACATGTCGTACCTCTTGGAAAATCGGATTAGATTCTGTTGATGGCCTTGAAGATATTCCGATGCTGAATACTGAGATTCAGTCCGAGCTCATTGGCTCGGTTTCTCAAATCTTCGTGAAATTTCTGCTGGTCGATTTGGGTCGGAATGTCGACTTCGTAAATCATGATGTTTTTATCGGGATCGTCTCCGCCTTCGAAAACAGCCTGCATATTGGTGACATTTGCGCCGTACTGTGCGATAACTTCGGTAATGCCGGCAACGAGACCCTTGCGATCCGGACCTTTGGTAACGATAATAAACGGCTCGCTTTCATCAAAAGGATAATCTCCCTTGTCATATTCGAGATATTTCACATACACATGCTGCTTGAGCGGCATCAATGCTTTTTCCAAATGAGAACGAAGATCCAAGGCGGATCGATCCGCCGGTATTGAAGCGATGAATATGCCCGAAAATTCCGCCTGCAAAATCGTCTGGCTCACGTTTTCGATATTGCAGTCCGCGAGGAACAAGGCCTTTGTAATAGCGGCGATAATTCCCGGGCGATCCTGACCGAGAACTGAAATCACTATTTTTTTCATCATGCGGTCTCCATTTGAGTACATATGCATGCGCCGGCATGAAAACTTAAGACTTGTATCCGGCGTCATCGTTATGATAAATTATTTTCCGATTATGGCGTCTCTACTCAAACACCTAAATTTTCAAAAACGCCGATTCAGAATTAGCCTTGTATTAAAATCATCCGGAAAACAGAATGCCGAAAACACAAAATATAACGTCTTTCATGAGAGAAAACAAGACGATTTTTATTATTATTTCAGTGGTTCTTTTTTTGATCGAACTCGAAATTTTTGCCCTTGCAGCCATGAAATCCGGCCATAAATCGCGGCTCCAAGTGATGGATGATAGCGGCAATATCATCCACGAGACAGATGGCAAAAACCTGAGCGAATTCAACAGATACTATTTTGAAAAAACATTCGGTCCGTTTAAACAGTACCATGTCAAACTTGTCACCAAAGACATCCCTTTCCCCTTCAGGGCCTGGTTTGCGGCGGCTGTGGGAATTCCGGTGGGCGCGTTTCTTTTATTTGCTTTTTTCGTGCGGGCATACCAGTCACTTTTTTCGAGGGAGGAAAAAATCCCGGATAAACCCGGTTCGAAAAATATGGAATATGAATACCGGTTTGAAAAGTTTATTGCAGCAATCAGCCGATTTAACATCTTCATCATCGGATTTCTGATTTGCCTTGCGGTCTTCTTATACTGGGTCATTCCCAATCTTATCGTTTACCTCGGCCGGACGGGTACTGAAACCATCACCCGATATAAATGGATTTTTTTATCCGCGGGCATCGCTTTTTTAGGGCTGTTCATATGGATCATATACCTCAGATATCTTCTGGCTAAAAAAACCATAGACCGCCAGGCTGAAATCGACAAATATAGACTCCGTCTGGAATACGATAAAACGGATAAGGAACCGCCTCGGCTGGAATACAAAGAAGATAAGATATCAGAATGATTTTACTTCAGGTAATTTTTCCGGTCTCTGCCATTCACCGGCCTATCTGGAAATTCAGGCCGCAATATTTGAGAAATTTCATCTAAAAATTGTTAAAATAGCTATTTTAACTTGACTTTTGCCTTGTCCTTTGATTTTAAGATATTTGTTGTTTTTTGTATAATAGGAGGTATGTAGCATCTTGCGGGTCGCTTTCGCTCTAAAGGACCTTTCCCTTTTCCCAGCGTGACGACCTGAGGTCTAGGTCTAAAAAGAAAGGATTTAGAAGGAGGTTAGGGTTATGGCAGATGGGATTGTAAAATGGTTTAGTGACAAAAAGGGATTTGGATTCATAGAACAGGAAGATGGGACAGACATTTTTGTCCATTACTCTTCTATCACTATGGATGGTTTCAAAACCCTTGCCGAAGGAGAAAGGGTAACATTTGACGTAGAGCAAAGTGATCGCGGACCTGCGGCCAAGAATGTCAGAAAAGCTTAATTTTTAAACAAACACGGTATTAAAGGCATCTCATTTGAAAAAAATGAGATGCCTTTTCATTTTTTATCGAATTCACCAATAATTTCATATAGTTTTTTCTCTATATCTGCGACGATTGATCGCGCTTTCTCAAGTGAAATTTCGCCGATATCAGATGCGAGTTTTTCAATCTCTTCTTCATCAATTCCGGTGGTCATATGGATCAAAAAAGGGTCGACCTCGCCCTTGTCAAGCAGCATTCCGCAGGCACCGACGGCTCCCAAAAATTCATTCTTAACAAACACCGGTACAATGATTTTTACCAGCCCTGCATCACATTCTTCGATCAGGGAAGTATGGGTTTGTTTTGCCTGTGTCGCCAGATTCATATGCGCGACCGCACAGATATAGCTTTGTCCTTTATCGGTGGCTTTTATGGCAGGGCACAGCCTGTTTACCCAATTTTTATAGTCTGTTATCCGGACCCCGTCAATACCGAAGATATTGGCGTCAAGGCCGGACCTGAGGGTAATTTCTATTTCGAGTTCTTTCCATTTTTCAAGGGGTAAAAGATCAATCAATTTCATGATAAATGGGTTCCCTTCCAATCAAGGTTCTCGGTTTACGGTTTACGGTTGAAAATTCCTATTTCTCTTTCCTCTTTCCTATTTTCTAGTTCCTGCCCTTCGCCCTCCGCCTTCTGACCTCCGCCTGCCCTGTTAAATTCTTCGAAGAAGACGAGCGCAGCGAATTTAACCAGGGACCTCTGACTTCGGATCTCTGGTCCCTACCCTCTTTCCCATTTCCGTCTGATGCTGAAGCCATTTTTCAAGTCGAGAGAGCCCCTCTTCTATGGAGATCTTGGGTTCGTATCCCAAATCCTTTTTGGCAGCGCTGATATCGAACCAGTGGGCCGTGGAAAGTTCATCTGCTAAGAACCGCGTCATCCGGGGTTCACCGGGGATCTTGAACGCTTTATAGACAAATTCGAGGACGGCGCCGATCATCCATGCCGTATTTCGGGATATTGACCGCTGAACCGGAAAAAGCCCTGCCGCGCTTAGAATATTATTGACCATATCCCACAATGGAACAGGCTCATCCTGGCTGATAAAATACACCTTTCCGGAAAGATGATGGCATTGTTCCAGCTGATCCGCAGCCCGAATATGAGCGTCGGCGGCATTGTCGATATAGATGGTGTCCACCAAGTTTCTCCCGTTTCCCACCTTGACGAGCCGGTTCGCCCGTTCAATAATTCTCGGAACCAGGTGATTGTCATTGGGTCCCCAAATTAAATGAGGTCTCAAAATAACGGTTTTCAACCCTTCTGCAGTCGCCGCCGTCACCATCTGTTCGGCCATGGCCTTTGTCTTCGGATAATGGGCAAGATATTTTTCAGGATAGGGTACAGACTCATTGACACCTTCCATATCGGTGCCGTCAAAAACAACGCTGGGAGAACTGGTATAAACAAGCCCTGAAACGTGATGCTGTTTGCAGGCGTCGATCACATTTCGGGTCCCGAGGACATTGGTTCGGTAATAGGTTGCATAATTTCCCCATACGCCGGGTTTTGCCGCAACGTGGAATACGAGATCCGCTTTCCGGCATGCCTGTTGGACGGCCGCAGCATCGCTGATGTTTCCCTGGATCTGCTCGACCCCCATTTTCGCAAGCTCCGGATAAAAGCCCCGTGAAAAACTGATAACACGATCGCCTCTTTTTACCAGGCGTTTGACAATGGCGCTCCCCAAGAATCCGCCGCCACCGGTGACCAACACCCGATGCGGAGATTTGGCATTTAAGGATTCATTATTTTTCATTGAACGTCTTGTTTTTTGGACACGGATGAACACAGATCAGAAAGATTTTTAAATCAGGGGCAAAGCCCCTAAATATAATACTGTCTGTGTATATCTGTGAAAATCTGCGTCCTATTTAACGTATTTGCTTTTCGGCCCACAGCGCTAATTTCTCGCGAAAAATTTTTGAATTATGCCGAATATCCACGGGAAACGACTTGTGAAACAATATGGTTTTGATGTCTTTTGTCAATTCGTTTTGCCGCGCAAGCCCAAGAAGTTCATTTCTGAGTATCTTTTTGTTTAATTTGTAACGGCTCTTTTTCAGTTCGATACAGATCACCGGCTGCTGTCGATTGGGAAGACCGGTCCCCACAAGGGCGCTTCGAAATACCTGGGGGTGATTGTTGAAAATCGCTTCACACGGTATGGTGAAAAGCGTTTTCTTTTCGGTGATCACGCGATGGCTTTTCCGGCCGCAGAACCATATGCGCCCCTTTGAATCTTTCCATCCCACATCTCCCATTCGGTGCCAAAAGGAATCTTTGTCATTGATTTTGGCCAGAGCGTCCGCTTCAGGCCTCTCAAAGTAATGCCGGGTGACAAGATCGCCTTTTACCGTTATCTCACCGATGTCCCCGTTTTGAGCCACAAGCTCGTCCGACCATTTCAGGATAGGATCGTCACTGATTTTTATGATGCGGATTTTCAAATCGTTAATGGGACGACCGATGCAGATGCCGTATCCTTTTTCACTGAATTTCCGGGTTTCAGATAAGATCTCATCACTGGTCATCGATATCACAGGCACGGCTTCCGTGGCGCCGTAAGGGGTGTGAATCCGTGCACCTTCGACCAGCATGGATGCAAACGTTTCGATAACCGATGGGGATACGGGTGCGCCGGCGGAAATGACCCGTTTCAGGGGTGGCAATATGATATTCCTCTTTTTGCCGTATTCACCCACTCGCTTCAACAGCGCCGGAGACGCAAACATACTGGTAACCCCTTGACTCTGGATGGCCTCGATAATCTTTTTCGGATTTACCCGGGCCGGCTTGGTGGGGTCCATGTCCGGAATCACGGCGGTAATTCCCAACGGCGGCCAAAACAGCGCAAAAAGCGGAAAAGTGGAAAGATCGATTTCTTCCGTGGACAACCCCAGATGGGTTTTGATATGACGCAGCTGTGCATCGAAGTTTCCATGCGTGTACACTGCACCCTTGGCCGGACCCGTGCTTCCGGTTGTAAACAATATGGCGGCTGTATCG
>Ga0210077_1000525_pt1 | contig 13850 bp, 9 predicted proteins | sample RushMan_CattailN_5_FD_185556 | JGI IMG/M metagenome (GOLD analysis project Ga0210077, IMG submission 185556) | Wetland microbial communities from San Francisco Bay, California, USA, that impact long-term carbon sequestration -... | ecosystem: Environmental > Aquatic > Marine > Wetlands ... | reverse complement strand
GTTTTCAGGCAATTGATGACCTCACATTAAATATAACAGTGAAATATATTTTAAATTAGAGTTAAGGAGTTAATTTTTTTAGATATTCAGTTTAAATTAGTATTTTCTTTTTTTAAAAGTGTTTATTATTAATAAGACATCAAAAAGAATTTAAATTTTTAGGTATATATTAATACCAAACGAGGTTGAAGGAAAATGCTATCAAAATTTCCGATTTTGATGCAGCAAAAAACGAAGTTTTTTGCATGCCGTCGAACACTTTGTGTTCTGGCATCGAAAACCTATGGTTTTCGAATGCTGCGCATTTTCCTGAACCTCATAAATAGAAATTTATGAGGTGATATTATGAATGTACTTATTATTTTTGCACATCCTGAGCCAAATTCCTTAAATGGAGTTATGAAAGACCTTGCAGCTAAAACAATGCGAGACAACGGGCATGTAGTTAAAGTATCAGATTTATATGGGATGCATTTTAAGGCCACCCTCGACAAACAAGATTTCACGCAGAGAAAAGACGAAACCATTTTCAGTCCAATTGCAGAACAGTTAAATGCATCTGGAACAGGATCATTTACAGAGGATATAAGGGACGAAATGAAAAAGGTGGAATGGGCTGATCTTTTAATTTTCCAGTTTCCCCTATGGTGGACTTCCTATCCTGCCATACTAAAAGGCTGGTTTGACAGAGTTTTTGCAAATGGATTTGCATTTGATAGTTCTAAAGATAAATATTATGAAACTGGACTACTTAGAGGTAAAAAAGCCATACTTTCATTTACAACAGGTGCAGTTAAGGATGCTTACTCTAAAAATGGACCTCATGGAGATATTAATGAATTATTAAAATACATAATCCACAATACTCTTGAACTAACCGGTTTAGAAGTTTTATCTCCCATTACCATATTTGGACCTTCCTTAATGTCTAAGGAAAAGGTAAAAGAAGAACTTGAAAGATATAAAGAAAGAATAAATTCATTATAGTTATTAAGTATTTTAAACAAATATTATACCAGAATTATTTTAAAGGAGATAAATCATGCCTGTAATTACAATAGATGGACCAAAATTAACAAAACAACAGAAAGAAGAACTTGTAAAATCTTTTGCCGAAAGTGCAAGTAAAATAATGGGAATACCTGTTCAAGCCATGGTGACCATAATACGTGAGGTGGAAGCAGAAAACGTAGGAGTTGGAAATATATTACTGTGTAACAGAGTATAGATCTAGTACATTTAATATACTTTATTTTTTAGAAATTTTAAGAGTTTATTTAAAAAGTATTTTGAAATAATATAATGTCTTTTTACTCTGTAGCAGTAACTTGTCACTTTTAATCCTGTTTTAACGCAATTAGATTTATGAATTTGAAATAGGCAGTTTTAAATAGGTTAATTTAATTTAATGAATAGAATAAACATTAAATTAATAAAATATCATTGTTATTATAAAATTTTTAAGAAGACAACTTTATTTATTTTTTAAAAGGATGTTAATGTTATAAATGCCAATTAAAAAATTATGAATTCTTTTAAAAATGAAAAAATAACATAGGTTTATATACTTGTAAATTAGACAGTAATACAGGCCATTTTTATGGCTGTATTTAGGATGTGATGAATTGTTTAAAAATAATTACGGAAAAGATAATTACTCAAATAGAGGAAATTCATCTCCTTTAAATGAAGGAGAAGAACACGATGTTAAAATTGAAGATGTTGGAAGAGATGGCGATGGAATTGCTAGAATAGAAGGCTTTGTTGTTTTTGTAACAGGTGCAAAGTTAGGTGATGAAGTTAAAATCAAAATCACTTCTACAAGAAGAAACTTCGCTTTTGCTGAAGTTGTAGAATAATTTAAATTAAATTTTAGTCTTTAAATTTTTAATTTTTACGACTTTTATTTATTTAAATAACATTTATTTTTATTTTTTTTAATAATTTAGTTTAGATAAGCTTAAATCATACAATTTTTATTCTGATTTTTAAATTAACTTTCAATCTGAAAAATAACTTCCATCTATAAATTTTTCAGTAGTTTTATGGTAAAACCTCCACGAAAGGTAATATGCACTTAAATTAGCTATTATAATTCCTACGGCTCCAGCGTCAAATAGTGCTGAAAAATTATTTAAAAAGTGCAAACCCACAGCAATTAAATAAAATCTTACAGGCTGCTTTTTTGCAATACCATAAGCAATTATGGAAGTGCTCGCTGCGTGAAAGAAAATTCCTGCCAGTCTATCATATACAGGGACGTGAAGTATGAATACATACAATACAAATTCAGATATACCAAATCCAAGGCCAACCAAGAACCCTAAAATGAAAACAGACCGTTCAGTCTCCCCATGCCTGTAAAATAGGGGAAATGCTTTGGCAAATTCTTCAATAAATGGCGCAAAAACAATGACTGAAATAACACCTGCAAAAAAGGTAGGTAAAATCTTCAAAAAGTTATCTGTAAATATTCCAAAAAAGAGAGTTATGGGAATGCTTACTATTATCCCTGAAAGTAAAAAGAAAAGTTTTTCTTCTAAATCAGGTCTGTGGGGTTTTATAACTAATTTATTCCGCTGAATTTTTTTTTCATCTTTTTGAGAATCAGACATTTAATAAATACTCCTTAATATGGAAGATTGTTGATTAATTTTTTAGAATAGAGATTTTATAGTTCCATTTAAGTTATCCCTGAGTTTCAAGTGTTTCAACTATACTTTCTGCATCTTCTTGACCGTTATGGTTTAATGGAACTACTTCAATTTCCTGTGCAGATCCAACCCCAATCCCTAATTCTGCAGCTTTTTGAATCTGATCCAGCTCAAAAATTCGTCCTTTACTAATACCCGTCTTTACACCATAATTTCTAAGAATTGCAACTCCTACAGCATCTAGTGCTACTCGATCAACGGAAGCAAGAATGAGATTAAGCTCCACAACTTCCCCCTGTTCAGGTCCCTGGGTTATAAAAGCTTTTATAGCGTCCATAACTACAAAATCAACGTTATAATGTTTGTTAATTTCAGCAATCATAAGTCTTTGATAGGGTGATACATGTAGTTCAGCCATATAATTATAGAGACTTTTAGGAAGTCTTTTTGCGACTATTCCCACTGAATTTTTAAGTGATAGAGTAAAATGACCTCCAAACCTGTGTGTTTTAAGACAACAAGTCTGAACAACTCTATCAGATTCAAGAAACAGTTTAGGTATATAAAATCCTTTAATCCAGTGCATTCCGTCCCCATCTATCTTTACCCATTCACTTTTATCTTCCTCATCAAGTACAACCACTTCAAAATCCAGTTTATCTGATAATTCAAAGACCCCACATTTTTCCAGTACATTACGTGTTTCGCCCATTCCGCTACGCTCAGCTAAAGTTAAACCTGCAATACCCACATCTTTTAACTTACTAGTTATAGCATCAAGTGTGTCTAGATGGGTTGAAGCTGGAAAAGGATCTGCACTGTTAAAATTAGCTTTTAATGCCACTTTATCTCCTGAAAATTCGTCCAGATTAAAATTTTCCATTAAATCTTTTATTCCAGAATTTCTATCTTCAGTTTTAACTAAAAATACTTTGGCTTTCTTATTTTGAGTTATATAATTACCCCCTAGGTAAATAACATGATTCCTCATTTTAAATAAGATAGTCATACTATGTTTTTAAGGACATATTTTATTTTTGGTCATTTAAAATCAAAATATGGAATAGAAGTTTAAATTAAAGGAATTTTAAAATAAATGAAGCTATACCTTTGAAATTATTACCTATACTTAACTGAAGATAATAGAACATCAGTTAATTCCATTTAGACTATTTCTTTGGAACTGTTTGTTCTATTTGCATCAAAATAATCTTGAATTCCACTCCACCATTACTATAAATTTTTATAGTGCCATCCAGTTGGTCTACTAACGATTTTACAAGACGTAACCCTAAAGTTTCTGTATTTTCAAAATCAATGCCATCTGGAAGCCCTACACCATTATCACCTATTGTTAATAAAATTCTTCCATTGTTCTGGTGAAGTTCTATGTATATTCTGCTCTCTTTATTATCTATAAATGATTTATATGCTAATCCTTGCTGCTCTGGAAAGGCATATTTTAAAGAGTTAGTTACAATCTCATTTATTATAAGACCACAGGGTATTGCAGTGTCTATATTTAAAAAGAGTTTATCTGCATTTATATCGAGTTTAATACGATTAGTTCCATACGAATAAAATAGATCGTTTACCAGATTTTTGATATATCCTGCAAAATCGATTCTTGCAAGTCCATCAGTCATGTAAAGTTTTTCATGAATCATTGCCATTGATTTTACACGATTCTGGCTTTCTTTAAAAACTCCAGATGCATTTTCATCTTTTATATACCTGCTTTGAAGAGAGAGCAAACTTGAAATTATCTGCATGTTATTTTTAACCCTGTGATGAATTTCCATTAAAAGTGCTTCTTTTTCCTTTAAAGACTCCTTAATTTCATTTTCGGCACGTTTACGATCTGTAATATCCCTTATTATGGCACAATAAAACGTTTCATTCTTTATTTTCCATGAAATATGAGAAATCTCCAGCATGAATCTACTCATATCCTTTTTAAAGCCACATGATTCATAGGTTTCTCCCATATTTTCAGAGTTTTTAAAGTTATATGGATTATCAAGTACTTTTTGATAAGAAACATTGTATTTATCAGGAAACAGAATTGAAATTGGCTTTCCTAAAATTTCATTTTCACTGTACCCAAACATCCTTTGAGCACTTTTATTCCACAGAATTATTTTACCATCACTACCTGTTAAAACAATTGCATTATTGGCTAATTGTAACACAGAACGAAATTTCAATTCTGATTTTTTAAACTGATCCTGCGAATTTTCTATTTTCGATAACATGTCATTGATCGATTTTGCCAAAGATGAAATCTCGTCTTCACCTTTCATAAATATACGTGCAGAAAGATCGCCTTTTTTACCTATGTTAGTAATATCACGACTAAATCTGGATAATCTGGAGAGTATGGATTTATCCAGGTAAATTAAAGTAGTTATAGCAAGAACACATCCCATTATTAAAATTGATATTAAAAAGTAGGATAAACTATTTTGATATTCTTTATAAAAACCTCTTGGCTTTTCTGTTCTTAAAATAAATGCTGGTTTTCCATATATATCGTTTATAAGAGCATATCCTGCAATATAACTAGTATTTAGTGGACTTGTAAAGAATGGAGAATTTTCAGACATTGATTGACGTGCATTTTGGAAATCAGATGGCATACTTGAATCATTGTAATTAAATAATGTAATTGATGACTGCGTCTCTTCAGACATGTGCAGAATTTCAGCTTCATTTAAATAACGGCCGAAGATTAAAGTACCTTTACTTGGACCCTCTCCATTTGAAGTTAGGATAGGATGTGAGACAATCATCATTGGTCCCTCAGGAAGTAGAATAATTCCATTCACACCATCCTTATTTTTTGAATTCAATAAAACGCTATCTTTAGATATATATTTATTTATACTTTCAGGAACAGGTTTTTGTTCCTTTTTTTGAAGGTCAAATCCTTCACTGTAAACAATATCTCCTGAACCATCCACATATATGATGATATTAAGTTTTAAGCCTTCAAAAGTAGAATTCACAAGATTACTTTGGATATATTCCGAATTATGATCCTGAATGAAGTCATATGTGTCGTCCCAGACTGCCCAGTCATAAAGTGTTTCATTTAAATCAGAAATCTCATTTGAAAGTGTATTTGTAGCTAATTGAACATTTTGGAGGGTATTTTGTTCTTCAAGTGTTTGAAAACCTCCAATTAAAATAAAACTGGATGCAATGTACATAACCACGACTGAACATGTTATTGTTATCCCAATGAGCATCAATGTTTTCTCTCGTAATTTTCATGGTTGGTCCCCATGTAAACTCTAGATCTTAGAAATTTTCCTATTACTGTTCCTTGACTTAATGTTTTATATCTATAGAGCTGTGCTAATAAATTATTAGGTCTATTCAAGTTATTGTGTCATTTTATGCAACTCATACTCAGTTATACGTTAAAAAAGAAATTTATGAAGAAATTTCAAAAATAAAAAGTACAAATTTACTTTTTGAGATTTTTTAATATGGTTAAATTTTACTTATTATTAGAAGTTCCTTCTGAAATCACATCTTGATGAATTTCAATGGAAGAAATTGCAGATTTTCCATCTAAAATCCCTTTCAAGAATTCTCCAGTGTATGTACCGCTTAATGCAATTTCTTCAGGTGTACCTTCTGCAACAATAAGTCCTCCCTCATCTCCCCCTTCAGGACCAAGGTCTAAAATGTAGTCTGCTGTTTTTATGACATCTAAATTGTGTTCTATGACCAGAACTGTGTTTCCAGAATCTCTAAGTCTTCCAAGAACATGGAGAAGCTTTTTAATATCTGCAAAGTGAAGTCCAGTGGTTGGTTCATCAAGTATGTAAAGGGTTTTACCAGTGCTCTGGCGGCTTAATTCTTTTGAAAGCTTCACACGCTGGGCTTCTCCCCCTGAAAGTGTTGTTGCAGGTTGCCCAAGCTTGATATAGCCAAGTCCAACATCGTCAAGAGTTTTAAGCTTTTTATGTATACGTGGAATATTTCTAAAGAAGTAAAGTGCTTCTTCAACTGTCATGTCAAGTACATCCGCAATGTTTTTACCTTTGTACCTTACATCCAGAGTTTCCCGGTTGTAGCGCTTTCCTTTACACACTTCGCAGGGGACATAAACATCTGCTAAAAAGTGCATTTCAATTTTTATTATTCCGTCACCGCTGCATGCCTCACATCGTCCCCCTTTTACATTGAAGCTAAATCGTCCTGGTTTATAACCTCTTTTTTTGGATGCAAGGGTTTCAGAGAATATTTCCCGAATGTACGTAAATACACCAGTATAAGTAGCTGGATTTGACCGGGGAGTACGCCCTATTGGTGATTGATCGATTATAATTACCTTGTCAATATTGGAAACTCCTGTAATTTCATCATGCTTTCCTGTATTTACAGGCTTCCTATTGAACTCCCCATAAAGACCTTTATAAAGGACATCATTTACAAGGGTACTTTTTCCAGAGCCAGAAACTCCTGTGACACATGTAAATATTCCAAGAGGTATTTTTACATCTATATTTTTAAGGTTATTCTGTTTTGCACCCTTTACAGTGATGAATTTTTCATTGGCTTTCTTTCGCTCTGTTGGAATTTCTATAATCTCATTTTTGGATAGATACCTTCCAGTTATAGATTCCTGGTTATCTATTATCTCAAGCGGTGTTCCGGTTGCAATTACCCTTCCACCATGCTCACCTGCTCCGGGACCTATATCTACAACATGATCGGCAGATAGGATAGTTTCCTCATCATGTTCTACAACAATCAGCGTGTTTCCAATATCCCTCAGCTTTTTTAAGGTTTCAATAAGCCTTGCATTGTCCCTCTGGTGTAGTCCAATGCTTGGCTCATCGAGTATATAAAGAACCCCGACCAGACCAGATCCTATTTGAGTTGCAAGACGGATTCTCTGAGCTTCTCCTCCAGAAAGTGTTCCAGAAGACCTATCAATCGTAATATAGTCTAAACCAACATCTGATAAAAACCTTAAACGTTCTTTTATCTCTTTCAATATCTCTTTTGCAATGAACTGTTGAATTTCAGTAAGTTCAAGTTCTTCAAAGAATTTTTTGGATTCTTTTATAGGCATCGCCACAACTGCAGATATGGTCCTATTCCCCACCGTGACTGATCTACTTTCACGACGCAATCTGGTCCCTTTACATGCAGGACATTTTCTATCACTCATAAATTGTCCTATATAACTTCTCATGTAATTTGATTTGGTATCCATAAATAGACGTTCCATTCTCTTTACAACACCTTCAAATTTTCTTTTTACATGATGCATCCGGCTTCTTCGTCTGAATGTAAATTCAATTCTTTCAGAGGACCCATAAAGAATAATATTCTGATATTTTTTGGGTAAATCTTCAAAAGGAGTGTCCATGCTGAATTCATAATGGTCTGCAATTGCTTTAAGCATTTGATGGTAGTAATTATCCTTGTTTTTGGATTTACTCCAAGGTAAAATAGCTCCATCATTCAGTGATAAAGTTCTGTCTGGCACTACAAGGTCTGTATCTATTTCCATCTTGCTGCCAAGCCCGTTACACTCTGGACAAGCTCCATGTGGGCTGTTAAATGAAAATGTCCTTGGACTTATCTCTTCAAAGTTTATATCACAGTCTGTACATGCAAAGTGCTCGCTGAATACCCTTTCTTCTTTTTGGCCATTTTTTTCGTAGAGTACTACTATAAGACCTTCTCCAAGTTCAAGAGCGGTTTCAACTGAATCTGCCAGTCTTCTTTTGAAATCAACATCGTATCGTATAACAAGTCTATCTACAACAACTTCTACGGTATGCTTTTTGTTTTTATCGAGATCAATATCTTCATCTAGGCTTAATACGTCACCATTAACTCTTACCCTTACAAATCCTTTCTTCTTGAGGTCTTCAAATGTTTTGTGATGTTCCCCTTTCCTATCTTTAACTACAGGAGCCAGGATTTGTATTTTAGTTTCTTCTTCCTCTTTATAGATGTTATCAACAATCTGACCGGAAGTTTGCTGTGATATTGGTTTCCCACAGTTGTAACAGTGTGGAATACCTATTCTCGCATATAATAACCTTAGATAATCATATATCTCTGTCACTGTCCCAACTGTCGATCTGGGATTCATTTTAGTAGTTTTCTGGTCAATGGATATGGCAGGTGAAAGCCCTTCTATGTAATCGACTTCTGGCTTTTTCATCTGCCCTAAAAATTGCCTTGCATAAGCTGAAAGAGATTCTACATATCTCCGCTGCCCCTCAGCATAGATTGTATCAAATGCCAGGGAAGATTTCCCCGAGCCGCTGAGTCCAGTAATTACAACAAATTTATCCCTGGGTATTGTGATGTCTATATTTTTAAGATTATGCTCCCTTGCACCCTTTATGGTTATACTATCTTTCCTGGTGTTCATTACTTTGAAACCCCTTCTAAAATGCTGATTTTGTCTCTAATCTTTGCAGCTGTTTCAAAATCAAGTTTTTTCGCCGCTAACTTCATTTCATGTTCTAAATCTTTAAGTAGTAGACGTACTTCATCCTTTGGCATGCTTTCAATATCATCTATCAATTCGATTTTATCCCTTTTTTGTTTTTCCTTAATTGATCTTACCACAGTTTTTGGTGTTATATTATGTTTTTTATTGTATTCCATCTGCATTTTTCTTCTATTATTTGTTATAGTAACTGCAGATTCAACAGATTTTGTGATCACATCAGCATATACGACAACCTGCCCTTCTACATTCCTCGCTGCTCGCCCTATTGTCTGGATAAGGGATGTTTCAGAGCGCAAAAAGCCTTCCTTATCTGCATCAAGAATTCCAATCAAAGATACTTCTGGAAGGTCCAGTCCTTCTCTAAGTAAGTTTACTCCTACCAGACAGTCAAATTCACCACGCCTGAGGTCATCAATTATTTCAATACGATCCAGTGTACTTATTTCTGAGTGAAGATACCTTACTTTAATTCCAATTTTTGCATAGTAATCTGTAAGATCTTCAGCCATCTTTTTAGTTAATGTAGTTACAAGAATTCTTTGATTTTTCTTAATTCGCTTCTGAACTTCTCCTAAAAGGTGATCTACCTGTCCTTTAACTGGTTTGATTATCACTTCGGGATCAATGAGTCCTGTAGGTCTTATGATCTGTTCTACAGTATTTTGACTTTTTCCAAGCTCGTATTTTGCTGGAGTTGCAGAAACATAAATCACATGATTCATAAGACTTTCAAATTCTTCAAAGTTAAGAGGGCGATTTTCACGGGCCGACGGAAGCCTAAATCCATAATTTACAAGTGAATCCTTACGTGCACGGTCTCCGGCGTACATTCCCCCAATTTGAGGTACTGTAACGTGAGATTCATCAATAATGGTCAAAAAGTCTTCAGGGAAATACTTTATAAGAGTGTGAGGCATGCTGCCCCATTTTCTACCGCTTAAATGAAGTGAATAGTTTTCAACCCCTGGACAATATCCCATTTCCTCAAGCATTTCCATATCAAACCTTGTCCTCTGTTCAAGGCGTTGCGCCTCAAGTAATTTGTTTTGGGACCTTAAAATAATAAGTCTATCTTCTAATTCAGATTCAATAGCATCTAAGGCCTTTTGCATTTTACTATCTGAAATAACGAAGTGTTTGGCCGGAAATATTGTTATACGATCGATTTTTTTAACTACATTTCCTTTCAAAGGGTCTATATACGATATTGCATCTATTTCGTCTCCAAAAAGTTCTATCCTCACAGGTAATGAGCCGTGAACTGGAAATATTTCTATAACATCTCCTCTTGCTCTAAATTTTCCCCGTGTAAACTCTATATCATTCCTTTCATACTGTATATGAACTAATTTTGATAATATTTCCTCTCTTTCCTTTGTTTCTCCAACTCCCATATACAGTAAATGATCTCCATAATCTTCAGGAGATCCAATACCATATATACAGGAAACGCTTGAAACTACAATTACATCATCCCTTGAAAGTAGTGACTGAGTTGCAGAGTGCCTCATCTGGTCTATTTCATCATTTATACTGGCTTCCTTGTCTATAAATGTATCTGTGTGTGGAATATATGCTTCTGGCTGGTAGTAATCATAATAACTTACAAAATATTCCACAGCGTTTTCCGGGAAAAATTCTTTAAATTCATCATAAAGCTGCGCAGCAAGTGTTTTATTGTGAGACATAATTAAAGTGGGCTTATTTATCTCTTTAATCACATTTGCCATTGTAAATGTCTTTCCTGATCCTGTAACTCCAAGCAGTGTTTGGTGCTTTAATCCACTATTTATGCCATTTACGATGGAATTTATTGCTTTTGGCTGATCTCCTAATGGTTTATAATTTGATATGAGCTTAAATCCTGTCATTTCTCTTTCCTCTTTTTAAAAATGGCTTGTCCAACATATCTTCCAAACCTTTAGATAATTTAGAATTATCCTGATAAATAATAGGTTTTGAGTAAGAGCATTTGAAAAGTAATCCCTGTTGATTAATTACTGTACTAACCGTAGCTTTGCAGCTATAACACAAAGTCCTCTTCGATACTTAAATAACCATATAACTATTTTACTCCATGATTTATTGTTTTTAATTTAGTTATGGACGTTTTATCAATAGATACATCGCTAAATTCTCTTATTTCTCTTTCCTCTTTTTTGAAAAAAAGATAACTTTTATATATATTATTATAACTTATAAGAAAATAACTTTATTAATATTGGGGAATATCTTATAAATAAGTGATGGTATGACGAAGAAGGTTGAGGAAAATCCTTGATTTTCCGAACCACAAAAATAAAAAATTTTTGAGGTGGTTAAAATCTCAAAGAGTTCCATAAAAGAAATTGGAAAAAGTCTTAAAATAGGTGGAAAGTTGGATACAAATCCGTTAGCAATTTATGGCTCTGAAACTGTACCTGAAGGAGCAGTGCCAATGTGTTCTATTGATCGCTGTGTTGCTAAAGCTGTAATGTTAGTTTCTTTAGACGATAAAGAACCTGCATTATATATTGGCAGAGATACACTTAAAGGATGTTGCCCTGGTGCAATGACATATTTAGGATTTACCAAACCGCTTAAATTCATAAAATATTTTGTTTCTACTGGAAGTGAAAAATTTAGAGGCGGAGAAGCAGAATATCTTAAAGCAAGCCCTGAACTTGTAGAAGGATTTTTAGAATCAATTGGAGAAATAAAGCAGCTTGGAAAATATATGGTAATTCAAAGATGTAAAGATATTGAAGAGGGTACTGATGTCAAATCTATATTATGTTTCGGCAGTGGAGAACAGATACGGAATCTAAGCAGTCTTATACATTTTAGAAGTAAAAATCCGTTTAACGCTATCAATATGCCATTCGGCCCTGCATGTTCAACCTTTATTACATATCCTGCAGGAATGGCTGAAAAAGCCCCTAAAGAAACTGCATTCGTTGGTCCGGTAGATCCAACTGGAAATAGATGGTTTCCTCCAGAATATATGGCTATAGGTATACCACTAAAGATTGCAGAAGGAATGCATGAAGATCTAAACAATTCTTTTGCTGTAAAAAGGCCGGAAGTTGCATCTCCCCAAACAAGGGACAAAATAACTATTCTTAAAAATAAATAATGTTAACCACCCTTAATAATTATTTCCGCATTTCTTTTTCCATTATTTTATTTTTAATAATGAATTTAAAACTACTAACTAAAACTAATCAGAGAGGCGATTGAATGCCAAATCGTTGCAGTAATCCAGATAACCTGCCTAACAAACCTGGCGTATACCTAATGAGGAACATAGAAGATGATGTTCTCTATGTTGGGAAGGCTAAATCTTTAATCAAAAGAGTTAAATCTTATTTCAGCAGATCAGAACAGCCATTAAAAACAAAGCTGCTAATGAGTCATTTTCATAATTTAGAGTATATCATAACTGATACAGAAAAAGAAGCGCTTATTTTAGAGTCCAACCTTATTAAAAAGTACAAGCCAAAATATAACATTCGATTGAAGGATGATAAAAGATATCCTTACATCAAGATAACCAGTGAAACTTATCCCCGGATTCTAATAACAAGAAATGTTAGAGACGACGGCGCATATTACTACGGCCCATTTACAGACGCTGGATCTGTTAGAAGAATGGTCAAATCCCTCAAAGCTCTTTTCAAAATAAGAGCCTGCAGAAAAATGAATGGGCCCTGTCTTAATTACCAAATTCACCTCTGCAGTGCCCCTTGCAGTGGTAAAATTAGTAAAAAGTCTTATAATGAAATTATAGAAAAAATTAACCTCTTTTTTGAGGGCAAATACAATAAAATAATTGATATGTTAAACGAAATGATGATAGCGGCATCGAAAAATCAGGAATTTGAAAAAGCTGCAGTACTGCGGGATCAGATACAATCCGTAGACAGCATCCTTGAAAAACAAAAAATAGAATTTGATAGAGATCTTGAACAGGACGTAATTGCATGTTCTTACGATGAAAAAATAGCCTGTGTAGTTGTATTTTCAATAAGAGAAGGTAAAATCATTGGAAAAGATGATTTCTTAATGAGCGGGACTGAAGGTACATTACCTGATAAAATACTTTCAGCATTTCTAAAACAGTATTATATGAGCCCCAGAAATGTACCGTCTGAAATCATTATACAGTACAAACCCGATGAAAAAGATCTAATTGAAGATTGGCTGTCTTCAAATCGGAGTGGTAAAATAATCCTTAGAACTCCAAAAAATGGTACTGAAACTCGTTTAGTTCAAATGGTAGCTAAAAATGCAGAAATAATTAAAAATCAGGAAAAAGAAGTTAGAAATACGCTGCTCGACCTTAAAAGATATCTTAAAATTCCTAAAATACCTAGACACATTGAATGTTTTGATATTTCAAATATCAGCGGTAAACTTGCAGTTGGATCCATGGTGGTTTTTGAAGACGGCATGCCCAAAAAAAGCAAATACAGAAAATACAAAATAGAAATTCCAGGCCCAGATGATTATGCCATGATGAAGGACGTTTTAAACAGAAGGTACACTAAAATTGCCCTTGAAGACAAAAATAAAAGACCCGATCTTATCATTGTGGATGGGGGAAAAGGGCAGCTCAATGTGGGACTAAATGTCTTAAAATCATGTGATATGGAAGATATACCTATTATTGGACTTGCCAAAGAATTTGAGCATGTATTCATTCCAGAAGTTTCAAGTCC
>Ga0210077_1000524_pt1 | contig 13861 bp, 10 predicted proteins | sample RushMan_CattailN_5_FD_185556 | JGI IMG/M metagenome (GOLD analysis project Ga0210077, IMG submission 185556) | Wetland microbial communities from San Francisco Bay, California, USA, that impact long-term carbon sequestration -... | ecosystem: Environmental > Aquatic > Marine > Wetlands ... | reverse complement strand
GCGCGCACTCACCCGCCGCTCCGACGTGCGCGCCATGCTCGACGAGGTCGCCGCGGCGCAGTCGGCGCTGCAGATCCAGGTGGCCAGGCGCTGGCCGAACCTGCACCTGGGGCCCGGCTACACCTACGACCAGGGCGACCACAAGTTCAGCCTCGACCTGGGCGGCGACCTGCCGGACCCCGACCTGAACGAAGCGCGGATCGCGGCCGCCGCGGCGCGCCGCGCAGAAGCGGCGGCGCGCTTCGAGGCGCTGCAGGCGAAGATCATCGGCGAGATCGACGCCGCCGCGGCGGGCTACGGCGCCGCGCGCCGCGCGCGGGAGCAGGCCGAGGCGCTGGTCGCGCAGGCCGGGCGGCGCGAGACCGGCATGCGGCGCGCCTTCGACGCCGGGCAGATCGGGCGCCCGGGGCTGGTCGCCGCCGGCGTCGAGCTCGGCGCGGCGCGCGGCGCCGAGCTCGATGCGCGCGCGGACGAGGACCGGGCGATCGCCTCGATCGAGGACGCGCTGCGCACGCCGCTGTTCGGCGGCGCGGGGGCGCTGCCGCTCGAGGAGAACAACCCGCGCCTGGCAAAGGAGAGCAGACGATGAAACCCTACCTTGCCGCCGCGCTCGCGGCGGCGCTGCTGTTCGCGGCCGCGCACGCGGGCGCGGATTCCGACGACGACAGCTCGATCTCGATCACCGCGCCGCTGCGCGTGTCGCGCCAGGGCGGCAGGACCGTGATCACGGTCGATGCCGCGGCGCGCGCGAAGTCGGGCATCGAGACCGCGGCGGCCGCGGCGCGGCCGGTGCGGCGCGAGCTGCGCGGCTACGCGACGGTGCTCGATCCCGGCCCGCTCACCGCGCTGCGGGGGCGCTACGAGGCGGCGGCGGCGCGCCTCGCCGCGGCGCAGGCGAAGCTCGCCGCGTCGAACACCGCCTACCGGCGCGCGCAGGGCCTGTACCGCGACGGGCGCACCGCCTCGCTGGCCGAGGTGCAGGCGGCCGAGGCGGCCTTTCGCGCCGACCAGGCGGACGTATCGGCCGCGGGCGCGGCGCGCGCGAGCCTCGCCGCCGAGGCGCGCCAGGACTGGGGCGCGGCGCTGGGACGCGAGGTCGCCGCCGGCGGGCGCGGGCTCGATGCGCTGGTCGAACGGCGCGCGCTGCTGGTGCAGGTGACGCTGCCGCCGGGGCAAACGCTCGCCGAGCCGCCGGCGAAGGCCGCGCTCGAGAGCGGGCGCGGCGCTCGCGCGCCGCTCGCGTTCGTCTCGCGCGCGCCGCGCACCGACCCGAAGATCCAGGGCGCGAGCTTCTACTACACGGTGCCCGCGGCGGGCGGCGTCCTGCCCGGGATGGAGCTGATCGCCCGGCTGCCGGTCGGCAAGCCGCAGCCGGCGGTGCAGGTGCCGGCGCAGGCGGTGGTGTGGTGGCAGGACCACGCCTGGATCTACCGCCGCAGCGGGCCCGACGCCTTCACCCGGACGGCGATTGCGACCGACCGCCCGGCGCCCGGCGGCGGCTACCTCGTCAGCGGCCTGCCCGCGGGCAGCGAGATCGTGACGCGCGGCGCGCAGCTCCTGCTGTCGGAGGAATTCCGGGCGCAGATCCAGGTAGGAGACTGAGTGCAGGCCTGGATCATCGATCTCGCGATCCGGCGCCGCCGCGCGGTCCTCGCGCTGGCGCTGCTGCTCGCCGTCTGGGGCCTGTGGTCGCTCGGCGGCGCGCGCTACGACGTGTTCCCCGAGTTCGCCCCGCCCGAGGTCGGCATCCAGGCCGAGGCGCCCGGGCTCACCCCGACCCAGGTCGAGACGCTGGTGACGCGCCCGCTCGAGGCCGCGCTCGCCGGCGCGCCCGGCGTGCGCAGCCTGCGCTCGACTTCGATCCAGGGCCTGTCGGTGCTGAGCGTGCTGTTCGACCCTTCGAGCGACATCTACCTCGACCGCCAGGTCGTCGCCGAGCGGCTGGCGAGCGCCGCGGCCGACCTGCCCCGGGGCATCAAGCCGCCCGGGCTGACGCCGCTCACGTCCTCGACCAGCACCGTGCTGGTGATCGGCCTCACCTCGGCCAGGCGCTCGCCGATGGCGCTGCGCGACGCCGCGCAGTGGCTCGTGCGGCCGCGCCTGCTCGCCGTGCCCGGGGTCGCGAAAGTGGCGATCTTCGGCGGCGGCGAGCGCTCGATCCAGATCCGCATCCACCCCGACCAGCTGATCCGTTACGGGCTCGGGATCGACGACGTGCTGGCGGCGGCGCGCCGCGCCACCGGGGTGCGCGGCGCCGGCTACGTCGACACCGCCAACCAGCGGATCCTGCTGCGCACCCGCGGCCAGTCCGCGAGCGCGGCCGAGATCGGGCGCAGCGTGCTCGCCAGCCGCGGCGGCGCCAGCATCGCGCTCTCGAGCGTGGCCGACGTGGAGGTCGCTCCCGAGCCGGCGATCGGCGGCGCCACCATCGACGGCGTGCCCGGCGTCGTGGTGCGCCTCGCCGCGCAGTTCGGCAGCAACACGGTCGAGGTGACGCACGCGGTCGAAGCCGCGCTGGGCGAGCTCGAGCCGGTGCTGAAGGCGCAGGGCATCGCGCTCCATCCCGACCTGTTCCGGCCCGCCAACTTCATCGCCACCGCGACCGGCAACGTGCGCGATTCGCTGCTGCTGGGCGGGCTGATGGTGATCGGGGTGGTGCTGCTGTTCCTGTTCAACCTGCGCTCGGCGGCGATCGCCTGCGCCGCGATCCCGCTCTCGCTGCTCGCCGCGGTGCTGGTGCTCGAGCGCATGGGCGCGACGCTCAACACGATGACGCTCGGCGGGCTGGCGATCTCGATCGGCGTGGTGGTCGACGACGCCGTGGTCGGGGTCGAGAACGTGGTGCGCCGCCTGCGCGAGAACGCGCGCCTCGCCGCGCCGCGGCCCGCCGCGCGCGTGGTGCTCGACGCCTGCCTGGAGGTGCGCGGGGCGATCGTCTACGCGACTTTCGCGGTGATCCTGGTGGTGCTGCCGGTGCTCGCGCTGTCGGGCATCGCGGGACGCCTGTTCGGGCCGCTCGGGCTCGCCTACGTGCTGGCGGTGATCGCCTCGCTCGTCGTCGCGCTCACGGTCACGCCGGCGCTCGCGATGGCGCTGCTCGCGCGGCGCGGGCTGCCGCGGCAGGATCCGCCCGCGATTCGGTGGACGCGCTCGCGCTACGAGGCGCTGCTGCGCGCCGCGGCGCGCCGGCCGCGCCTGCTGATCGCCGCGGCGCTGGCGTTCACCGCCGCCGGCTGCGCCGCGCTGCCCTTTTTCGGCGCGAGCTTCATCCCCGAGCTGAAGGAGGGCCATTACATCGTGCACATGGCGGCGGTGCCGGGAACCTCGCTCGCCGCGTCGATGCGCCTGGGCGAGCGCGTCGACCGCGCGCTGCTCGCGCTGCCGGAAGTGCGCGCGGTCGCGCAGCAGGCCGGCCGCGCGGAGCTCGGCGACGACACCTGGGGGCCGAACTACAGCGAGTTCGAGGTCGATCTCAAGCCGGGCCTGTCGGGCGACGCTTCCGAGGCGGCGCTTGCGCACATCCGCGCGGCGCTGGCCGGTTTCGTCGGCGTGAACTTCGCGGTCAACACCTTCCTCACCGAGCGCATCGACGAGACGCTGTCGGGCTCCGGCGCGGAGGTGGCGGTGAAGATCTTCGGCAACGACCTCGACGCGCTCGACCGCGCGGCGCAGAGGATCGCGCGCGTGCTGCGCGGCGTGCCCGGCGCCGAGGACGTCCAGCTCGCCTCGCCGCCCGGTCTGCCGCAGGTTACCATCGCCCTCAGGCGCGCCGACGTGGCGCGCTGGGGCTTCGACCCGGTCGACGTGCTGGACCAGATCCGCACCGCCTACCAGGGCGAGGTCGTGGGCCAGGTCTACCAGGGCAATCGGGTGTTCAACGTCATGGCGATCCTCGATCCGGCGACCCGGGACGACATCGCGAAGATCCGCGCGCTGCCGCTGCGCAGCCCCTCCGGCGTCTACGTCCCGCTCGGGCGCCTCGCCCGCGTCTATCTCGGCGCCGGCCGCTATCAGGTGATGCACGAAGGCGCGCGCCGCCTGCAGACGGTGAGCGCGAACGTGAGCGGGCCCGACGTGGCCTCGTTCGTCGACGCGGCCAGGCGCGCGATCGCGGCCCGGGTGGCGCTTCCGCGCGGCGTCTACCTCGAGTACGCGGGCGCGGCGCAGGCCGAGCGCCGCTCGCGCCAGGACCTGCTCGCCGATTCGCTGCTCGCCGCGGCCGGGATCGTGCTGCTGCTTTCGTTCGTGACCGGCCACTGGCGCAACCTGCTGCTGGTGCTGGCGAACCTGCCCTTCGCGCTCGCGGGCGGCGTGCTCGCGGTGCTCGCCACCGGCGGCGAGCTCTCGCTCGGCGGGCTGGTGGGCTTCATCGCGCTGTTCGGCATCTCGCTGCGCAACTCGATCCTGATGATCGACCACTACGAGCGGCTGGTCGGGGTCGAGGGGCTCGCCTGGGACCTCGCCACCGCGGTGCGCGGCGCCGCCGACCGGCTGCCCGCGATCCTGATGACCTCGCTGGTGACCGGTCTCGGCGTGCTGCCGCTCGCGCTCGGCATGAACGCGCCCGGGCGCGAGATCGAGGGCGCGATGGCGGTGGTGATCCTGGGCGGGCTGCTGACCTCGATGGCGCTCAACCTGCTGGTGCTGCCGACGCTCGCGCTGCGCTACGGCCGCTTCGAGGCGAAAACGTGAAGCTGCCCGCGCGGCAACGAAAAGGAGAGGAGCGATGGATCTCGACGAATTGAAGAAACCGCTGATGTGGGCCCTCATCGCGGTGGCCGTGGTCGTCGCGGGCGGCGTCGTCGCCTGGGGCTACGCGAGCTACCGCGAGCACAGCCTGCACCAGGCGGTCGCGCCGCAGGAGAAGGCGGCCGACGCGCACCTGCGCGAGGCGCTCGCCGCGCCGCTCGAGCCCGCCCCCGGCCAGGCCCAGCAGGCGGTGGCGAAGCTCGACGCCGCGGTGCAGGACATCAACACCCGGCTCGACGCGCTCAGAAGGCTCGACGCGGCGCCCGACCCGGCGCGCGTCGCGGCGGCCGAGGAAGCGCTCGGCGACGCGGCGGCGATCGTGCGCAAGGAAGCCGACGCGGTGCGCGCCGGCATCGCCTTCCACGCCGCGCGCGCGGCGCTCGCCGAGCACATGCGCGGCGTGGGCTCGCGCTCGAGCGCCTGGGTGAGCAAGGCGATCGAGCTCAAGCACGGCCTCGACAAGGCCTACTTCAACTACAGGTTCGCGCTCGACGCCTTCGCTTCGCGGCTGAGCGACGTGCCGGACCAGGACCTGGCGGGGCAGGTGCGGGCGCGCATCGACGCCACGCTCGAGCACGCCAAGGCCGAGCTTGCCCGCTCGGGCAGGCTCTAGCGCGGGCGCGCCGGCCGTGAGCAGGAAGTCCGATTCCCGGCGCAACCGGCTCGAGGCAGAGCAGGTCGCGGAGCGCTCGACGCCGCGCACGCCGGTCATCTACGAGACCGTGCGCCAGCACGGCGAGGAGGAAATGTCGCGCCCGGCCGTGTCGCTGTGGTGGTCCGGCGTCGCGGCCGGCCTGTCGATCGCGTTTTCGCTGCTCGCCGAGGCGCTGCTGCGGCTGCACCTGCCGCAGGCGCCCTGGCGCCCCCTGGTCACCAGCCTGGGCTACCCGGTGGGGTTCCTGATCGTCGTGCTCGGGCGCCAGCAGCTCTTCACCGAGAACACCATCACCGCCGTGCTGCCCGCGATGGCGCAGCCCTCGCGCCGCAACTTCGGCCGCCTCGGGCGCCTGTGGGGCATCGTGTTCGTCGCCAACATGGCCGGAACGCTCCTCGCGGCGCTGTTCTGCGCTTTTGCCCCGGCGCTGTCGGCCGCCCAGCTCGGGGCGATGCTCGAGATCAGCCGCGAGGCGACCGCGCACGGCTGGGTCACGATGTTCTTCCTCGCGATCCCCGCCGGCTTCCTCGTCGCGGCGATGGTCTGGCTGCTGCCGAGCGCGGGCGAGAGCGTGCAGTTCCACGTCGTCGGGCTGATGACCTACCTGATCGGCCTGGGCGGGTTCGCCCACATCGTCGCCGGCAGCGTCGAGGCCTTCCTGCTCCTGTGGCACGGCGAGCTGGGACTCTGGGGCCTGCTCGGCGGCTTCACGCTGCCGGTGCTCGCCGGCAACATCGTGGGCGGGACCGCGCTGTTCGCGGTGATTTCCTACGCGCAGGTCATGCAGGAAATCGAGTGACCCCGCGCCGCTAGCGCTTCTTCCTCGCCGCCAGAAATTCGCCGATCATGCGCTGCGGCGCCTCGCCCGCGTAGGCGCGGGCGAACTCGTCGATGCTCTCGTGCACGCACTGGCGCAGCGGCGCCTCCTCCCACAGCTTGCACAGGCGCTTCTGCGCCCGCAGCGCGGCGTCGCCGGCGGCGAGCAGCGCGCCGAGGGCGGCCTCGAGCGCGGCGTCGAGCCCGGCCGCCGGCACCGCGCGCGCGATGAGGCCCCACTCGAGCGCCTGCGCGGCGTCGATCGTCTCGCCGGTCAGCACCAGCCAGCGCGCGCGCCCGGCGCCGATCAGGCGCGGCAGCAGCGCGGCCTCGACCACCGAGGGGATGCCCAGGCGCACCTCGGGCATGCCGAACACGGCGTTCGCCGCCGCGATGCGCAGGTCGCAGGCCGCGGCGAGCTCGAGCCCGGCGCCGAGGCAGTAGCCGTTCACGCGCGCGATCACCGGCACCGGGCACTCGCGCAGTGCGTCGCAGGCTTCGTGCACGCGGGTGATGAACTCGCGCGCGGTGACCGGGTCGAGCGCGGCGAGCTCGTCGACGCTGGCGCCGCCGGCGAAGGCGCGCGCGCCGGCGCCGGTGAGCACCACCGCGCGCACCTCGCCGGGCAGCTCGCGCATCGCCTGGACGATGCCCTCGAGCGTCGCGCTGTCGAGCGAATTCAGCTTCGCCTCGCGCTCGATGGTCAGGCGCGCGACGAGCCCCGCGCCGCGGCGCTCCAGGCGCACCGACAGCGCGGCGCTCATTTCCCGGCGGCCTCGATGATCCCGAGGCAGCGCGCGAGGAAGGCCTTGCGGTGCGCTTCGGCCTTGCGCGGGGCGTCGAACACCGCCTCCGCGGCGCCTTCCAGCAGCTTCTCGTCGTCGGCGTCCTGGGCGAACCAGCGCAGGCTCTTCGGGAAGGCGCGGATCGCCACCAGGTCGCCCTGCAGCCTGCCGATGAAGAACGCGCGCGTGGCGCCGGCGTCGCGCGCCTGCGCCGCGTGGTAGATGAACTCGGACCCCTCCCGGCACTCCTGCACGCTCGGAACGTGCGCCGCGCAGGGCGCCGCGGCCAGAAACAGGACGGCCAGCAGCGCGCTGCGCGGGGGGCTCACGCGGCGCGCCTGCCGCTCACCAGCGACGCGACGAGCTTCTCCAGCTTGCGCGCGTCGGCATCGAAGCGGCGGATGCCGTCGGAGAGCTTTTCCACCGCCATCTGGTCCTCGTTGTGCATCCAGCGGAAGGCCTTCTCGTCGAGCTCGACGCGCTCGATGTCCGCGGCGGGGTCCGGCACCAGCCGGCGCTCGACCTCGCCCGGCGCGGCGGCGAGTTTCTCGAGCAGCTCGGGCGCGATGGTGAGCAGGTCGCAGCCCGCCAGGCGCAGGATCTGGCCGGTCTTGCGGAAGCTCGCCCCCATCACCTGGGTGGCATAGCCGAACTTCTTGTAATAACGGTAGATGCGCGTCACCGAGGCCACGCCCGGGTCGTCGTCGAGCGGAATGTCGTCGACCTTGCGCGCGGCCTTGTGCCAGTCGTAGATGCGCCCGACGAAGGGCGAGATCAGGGTCACCCCGGCGTCGGCGCAGGCCACCGCCTGGGCGAAGGAGAACAGCAGCGTGAGGTTGCAGTGGATGCCCTCGCGCTCGAGCCGCTCGGCGGCGCGGATGCCCTCCCAGGTGCTGGCGACCTTGATCAGGACCCGCTCGCGGGCCACCCCGGCGGCTTCGTAAAGGGCGATCAGGCGCCTCGCCTTGCCGAGCGAGCCCTCGAGGTCGAACGAGAGCCGGGCGTCGACCTCGGTCGAGACCCGGCCCGCGATGTGGCCCAGGATCTCGCGCCCGAAATTGACGAACAGATGCTCCATGGTCGCTTCGGTGCCGCCCTGGCCGCGGGCGACGGCGTCCTCGAGCAGGTGGCGGTAGCGGGCGTCGCCCGCCGCCTTGAGCAGCAGGGAGGGGTTGGTGGTCGCGTCCTGGGGCTTCCAGCGCGCGACCGCGTCGATGTCGCCGCTGTCGGCGACCACGGTGGAGGACTTGCGCAGGGATTCGAGCTGGTTGGTCATAGCCGTCACAGGATAACCCCGCGCCCCGCCGTCCATAAACCCTGACAGTTACGCATGAAATTCAAAAGCATAAGCCTTTTCTATGGGCCGTGAGGAGAGTAAACTGATCGTTTCGTCCGCCGCCGGCGCAAGGCGCAGGAGTCGTCGTTGCAGAAGACAGACATTCGCAATCCCGACTACTTTCATAAAGTCGTGGATTGCCAATGGGCCTGCCCGGCCCACACCCCGGTTCCCGAATACATAAGATTGATCGCCGCAGGGCGCTATAGCGACGCCTATCTCGTCAACTGGGAGTCGAACGTCTTTCCCGGCATTCTCGGGCGCACCTGCGACCGCCCCTGCGAGCCCGCCTGCCGGCGCGGCCGCGTCGAAGAGGACAACCAGGCCCGCCCCGAGCCGGTCGCGATCTGCCGCCTGAAGCGCGTCGCGGCGGACTACAAGGACGACGACATCGCCGCGCGCCTGCCCAGGCCCGCGGCGAAGACGAACGGCAGGAAGGTCGCCTGCGTCGGCGCGGGCCCCGCGTCGCTGACGGTCGCGCGCGATCTCGCGCCGCTCGGCTACGAGGTCACCGTGTTCGACCTCGACCCGAAGGCGGGCGGCATGATCCGCTCGCAGATCCCGCGTTTCCGGCTGCCCGAGGAAGTGATCGACGAGGAGGTCGGCTACGTCCTCGGCCTCGGCGTGTCGTTCGTGAACCGCAAGATCGAGAGCATGAAGGCGCTGATGAAGGAGGGCTACGACGCCATCTTCGTCGGCAGCGGCGCGCCGCGCGGGCGCGACCTCGACATCCCGGGGCGCGCGGAGGCGGCGCCGAACATCCACATCGGCATCGACTGGCTCTCGTCGGTGTCCTTCGGCCACGTGAGCAGGATCGGCAAGCGCGTGATCGTGCTCGGCGGCGGCAACACCGCGATGGACTGCTGCCGCACCTCGAAGCGCCTCGGCGGCGAGGACGTCAAGGTGATCGTGCGCTCGGGCTTCGAGGAGATGAAGGCGAGCCCGTGGGAGAAGGAGGACGCGCAGCACGAGGGCATCCCGATCCTCAACTATCTCGTTCCGAAGTCTTTTGAAATGAAAAATAAACGACTTACGGGAATGACGTTCGAAAAAGTCAAAGCCGTATACGACGCCAACGGCAGGCGCAGCCTGATCCCCACCGGCGAGCCCGACGAGCACTTCGAGTGCGACGACGTGCTGATCGCGGTCGGGCAGGAGAACGCCTTTCCCTGGATCGAGCGCGAGGCCGGGATCGAGTTCGACAAGTGGGGCCTGCCGGTGCTCGACAAGGCGACCTTCCAGTCCTCGGTGCCGAACGTGTTCTTCGGCGGCGACGCCGCCTTCGGCCCCAAGAACATCATCTGGGCGGTCGCGCACGGGCACGATGCCGCCATCTCCATCGACAAGCTTCTGAATTCCGAGAACATCGCGGAAAGACCCGCCCCCGGCGTGAGGCTCGTGTCGCAGAAGATGGGCATCCACGAGTGGAGCTACGACAACCAGATCCACCCCGACGCGCGCTACAAGGTGCCCTGGCGCGACGTCAACCAGACCCTGCGCAACATCAAGGTCGAGGTCGAGCTGGGCTTCGACGTCGCCACCGCCTGGAAGGAGGCGCAGCGCTGCCTCAACTGCGACGTGCAGACGGTGTTCAGCTCCAGGCTGTGCATCGAGTGCGACGCCTGCGTCGACATCTGCCCGATGGACTGCATCAGCTTCACCGCCGACGGCGAGGAGGCCGACCTCAGGGGGCGGCTCAGCGCCCCGGCCGCGAACACCACCCAGGACCTGTACGTGCAGGGCGGGCTCAAGACCGGGCGCGTGATGGTCAAGGACGAGGACGTCTGCCTGCACTGCGGCCTGTGCGCCGAGCGCTGCCCGACCGGGGCCTGGGACATGCAGAAATTCCTCATCGAGATGACCCAGGCCGGCCCGGACTGCCGCCGGCCGCAGAAGAAAGCCGCCTGAGAGAGGAGCCATGAGCGTCACTTCGCTGAAGACGAACACACCCACGGACCGGGTGGAGCAGCGCCTCAGGGTGCAGCTCGCCGCGGCCTACCGCATCGCCGACCACCTCGGCTGGTCGGAGCTGATCTACACCCACATCAGCCTGCGCGTGCCGGGCCCCGCGCACCACTTCCTGATCAATCCCTACGGCCTGCGCTTCGACGAGGTCACCGCCTCGAACCTGGTCAAGATCGACCTCGAGGGCAACCCGGTGGGCGAGCAGCCCTACGGCGCCAACAAGGCCGGCTTCGTGATCCACGGCGCGATCCACCAGGCGCGCGACGACGCGCAGTGCGTGTTCCACACCCATACGCTCGCCGGGATGGCGATCTCGGCGCAGCAGGACGGCCTGCTGCCGGTGCACATGTACTCGCACAACTTCTACGGCCGGATCGGCTACCACGACTTCGAGGGCCCGAGCATGCGGCTGGACGAGCGGAAGCGCCTGGTGGCGAGCCTCGGCGCGCATCCGGCGCTGATCCTGCGCAACCACGGCCTGCTGACGCTCGGGCGCACGGTGCCGGAGGCGTTCGTGCGCATGTGGCGCCTGGAGCGCGCGGCCCAGGTCCAGCTCGCGGCGCAGGGCGGGCAGCTGCACCTGCCCTCGTCGGAGGTCTGCCTGCAGTCGCAGGCGCTGGGCGAGGAGTTTCTCACCGACAGCGCGCCCCTCGGCGAGCTAGAGTTCGCTGCACTGGAGCGCGTGATCGAGCAGAAGGACCCGTCCTACAGGAACTGAAGGCTGAAGGAGTACAGGCAGGAAATGGCAAAGCGCATCGAGGCGGTCAACGACTTCGTCGTCAAGTTCGCCAACGTCAACGGCTCGGGGTCGGCCTCCGCGAACGAGCTTTTCGCCAAGTCTTTCCTGCGCATGGGGATCCCGGTCTCCCCGCGCAACATCTTCCCCTCCAACATCCAGGGCCTGCCGACCTGGTACGAGGTGCGCGTCACCGAGCGCGGCTGGCTCGGCCGCCGCGGCGGAGTCGACCTGATGGTGGCGATGAACCCGCAGACCTGGGACCAGGACATGGCCGAGATCGAGCCGGGCGGCTACCTCTTCTACGACGACACCCGGCCGCTGCCGGTGGCGAAGTTCCGCCCCGACGTGAACGTGATCGGCATGCCGCTGACCGAGATCTGCAACGCGAACTACACCGACGCGCGCGAGCGGCAGCTGTTCAAGAACATCATCTACGTCGGCGCGCTGGCGGCGCTGATCGGGATCGAGCCAGAGGTCGTCGCCGAGCTGATCGGCGAGCAGTACAAGGGCAAGGAAAAGCTGCTGATGCCGAACGTCAAGGCCTTCCACATGGGCTACGACTACGCGCGCGAGCGGCTGAAGGACGCGCTCGGGCTGAAGGTCGAGCGCAGCCAGGCGGTCGGCGACAGCATCTTCATCGACGGCAACTCGGCCGCGGCGCTCGGCTGCGTCTACGGCGGCGCGACGGTCTGCGCCTGGTACCCGATCACGCCCTCGTCGTCCCTGGCGGAGGCGTTTCAAAGGTACTGCTCGAGATTGAGAATCGATGAAAGCGGCCGGCAGAACTTCGCCATCGTCCAGGCCGAGGACGAGCTCGCCTCGATCGGGATGGTGATCGGCGCCGGCTGGAACGGCGCGCGCGCCTTCACCGCGACCTCGGGCCCGGGCATCTCGCTGATGAGCGAGTTCATCGGGCTCGCCTACTTCGCCGAGATCCCGGCCACCATCATCAACGTGCAGCGCGGCGGGCCCTCGACCGGCATGCCGACCCGCACCCAGCAGGCCGACGTGCTGGCCTGCGCCTACGCCTCGCACGGCGACACCAAGCACGTGCTGCTGTTTCCCGAGGACCCGAAGGAGTGCTTCGAGTTCGCCGCCCAGGCGCTCGACCTCGCCGACCGGCTGCAGACCCCGGTGTTCGTCATGACCGACCTCGACATCGGCATGAACCAGCGCCTGTGCCGGCCGCTCGAGTGGGACGACGCGCGCGCCTACGACCGCGGCAAGGTCATGACCCGGGCGGAGCTGGAGGAGGGCAGGGACTTCGGCAGGTATCTCGACGTCGACGGCGACGGGATTCCCTACCGCACCTACCCGGGCACCCACCCCAAGCGCGGCGCCTACTTCACCCGCGGCACCACCAAGGACCGCTACGCGCGCTATTCCGAGGCGGGCCCCGACTACGTCGACAACATGCAGCGGCTGCAGAGGAAATTCGAGACCGCCAAGGGCCTGGTGCCCAAGCCCCTGCTTGACGCCTCGCCGCAGCCGGCGCGCTTCGGCGCGATCTACTACGGCTCGACCAGCCCGGCGATGCACGAGGCGCTCGAGGCGCTCGCCGCGCAGGGCGTGGCGATCAACGCGCTGCGCGTGCGCGCCTTCCCGTTCCAGGACGAGATCGCCGACTTCGTCGCCTCGCACCACAAGGTCTTCGTCATCGAGCAGAACCGCGACGCGCAGCTGAAGACCCTGCTCGTCAACGATGCCGGCATCAGCCCGGCGAACCTGATCTCGATCCTGCACTACGACGGCACCCCGATCACCGCGCGCTACATCACCAGCGAGATCGCGCAGATCGTGACGACGCTGAACGTGCGCCCGATCAAGAAGGACAAAGCGGCATGACCTACCTGGCCAAGCCCAAGCTGCACCACCCGAGCCTGCACAAGAACAAGGTCGGCTACACCCGGCGCGACTACGAGGGGCCGGTGTCGACCCTGTGCGCCGGCTGCGGCCACGACTCCATCAGCGCCGCCATCATCCAGGCCTGCTGGGAGCTCGACATCGAGCCGCACCGCGTCGCCAAGCTCTCCGGCATCGGCTGCAGCTCCAAGACCCCGACCTATTTCCTCGGCAACTCGCACGGCTTCAACACCGTGCACGGGCGCATGCCCTCGGTGCTGACCGGCGCCAACCTCGCCAACCGCGACCTCATCTACCTGGGCGTCTCCGGCGACGGCGACTCGGCCTCCATCGGCCTGGGCCAGTTCGCCCACATCATGCGGCGCGGCGTCAACATGACCTACGTCCTCGCCAACAACGGCGTCTACGGCCTCACCAAGGGCCAGTTCTCCGCCACCGCCGACGCCGGTTCCAAGTCCAAGCGCGGCGCCGTCAACACCGACTCCGCCGTCGACACCGTCGGCCTCGCGCTCCTCATGGGCGCCACCTTCGTCGCAAGGAGCTTCTCCGGCGACAAGAAACAGCTCGTGCCCCTCATCAAGGCCGCCATCGCCCACGAAGGCGCCGCGTTTCTCGACGTCATCAGCCCCTGCGTCGCCTTCAACAACCACCCCGGCAGCACCAAGAGCTACGACTACGTGCGCGACCACAACGAAGCCGTCAACCGGCTCGACTTCTGGCCCAGCCGCGAAGCCATCACCATCGACTACAGCGAAGGCGGCGTCATCGAAGTCCCCCAGCACGACGGCAGCATCCTCAAGCTGCGCAAGCTCGAGGCCGACTACGACCCCAGCAACAAAGTCAACGCCCTGACCCACATCGCCACTGCCGCCTCCGAAGGCGAGTTCCTCACCGGCCTGCTCTACCTCGACCCCAAGGCCGAAGACCTCCACGCCCACTTCAAGACCAGCGCC
>Ga0210077_1000523_pt1 | contig 13866 bp, 16 predicted proteins | sample RushMan_CattailN_5_FD_185556 | JGI IMG/M metagenome (GOLD analysis project Ga0210077, IMG submission 185556) | Wetland microbial communities from San Francisco Bay, California, USA, that impact long-term carbon sequestration -... | ecosystem: Environmental > Aquatic > Marine > Wetlands ... | reverse complement strand
AAGAGACCAAGAACCGCCGCGGGGAGATAACCAACCTTGATTAATAAGTTGAGACCGGTCATGAGCACTAAGAGGGCTCCGGCGAGCAGCACTCCCGCTGCTATCAGGAAAGGCCGAAGGACTTTGCTTTGACCCCAGCGCAACATTGCTACCCCAACAACGAGTGCCGGAATGCCTTCCAAGATGACAATGATCCAGGAGGCGGCCAAGCCAAACCTTCCAGCCAACGGAGCAAGGGGGTCAGGAGTGGGGCCGGAGGTATAAGGAAAGCCCTGCCCGCTGATTGCCCAATAAAGTCCCATGGCAGCATAAACCAATGACCACACCACCACAGCATAAGGCACCCAGCGCGGCCAATGGTGAAACCATCCAACTCGAGCAGGCACTGCGTTCATCGACGTAGTTGTCGTAATTATCTCCTTCGCGGTTTTGGCAGCATTGAGCAGCTTGCTCTTTTTTGATATAACGGGGAATAAACCTACAGACATACTATACGGAAATAAAGCCTTCATGTCAATGAGCAAAATATGTTTCTTTAATTTTTAGAAGAAATTACTCATGAAAGATAGCCAGAAGAGTGGAACGAAATAATGTGTGTCTATGGAAGTTCGCCGGAAGGCTAGCCAGGAAACCCGACCAGGCCAGATGCTCTCTGCTGCTGAAAACCGGAATTGCCAAGGGACTTTAAGTCAGGCTATCATTACACGGCAAGCTATTCCTAAAATCAGCTAGCATGGTTCTTGCATCAAACCCGCAGATCATGGGAGTGCTCCGTGCGGCCAGGGGTGTATGGAGCATCCTGTGATCACCAGACCAGCAAATCACCCCTGATGATGAGGATTGGTGCATGGCAATAAACCAGGACGTTAGGATTGATCACCAGATAATCCCTGGGTGGATGGATCGAATTAATGACCAGATTTCATCCACCTACTCGGTTTTGAAAATAACCCTTGGATGGATATTTGAACTAGGCATCTCGCCAGGCATGGCCTACTACCACCAAGCAAGCCTATCGCTGATCAATCGAGCCGCCTTTACCGGCCTGTTATTAGCTTTACCAGGAACCTTCCTGCTCATCCTGATGGGATTCTCGCATCCGTTGGGGCTTCTGCTCGCAGGTGTTTTTGTGGGCAGCCTGACGCTAGGATTGAACGGGGCTAAGAGGGTAACCTGGTCAGTACACTTCTTTGCCTTCAGCCCATCGATTATGCTGCTCACATATTCCTTGATCGAGTTGTCATCTGGGAGGCTTGAGCAGCTTATAAATTATGTGATCATTCGCCAGGCGCTATGCTTCGCCTTGCTGCTCCCCGTACTCCTTTTTGGCTACGGAGAAGGCCAAAAAGCGGTGGTTTTTTTGGCTTCTGGCATGCTTGTGCTGCTGGCTTTTGATATTGGCAACATGCATTTCAAGGTGTTCCAGAATCAAACCATCACGGGATTGGATCACGGGCTATTTACCGTATTATCACTTTTCCAGTACTCAGCATTGGCAGGATGCGTGCTTTATTTACAGGCTCGAAGCAGGCAGCATGAAAGCCAGCTTCAACAAACTCACGAAAAACTGCAAAAACTGGCGATAAAGGATGGCCTGACCGGATTGTTCAATCGCAAGTTCATGGAGGAACTGATTGGCGATGCCATAAACCGGTCAAAGCGCTCGCACACACCCCAGGCGCTCTTAATGATCGATGTCGATTCCTTCAAGCAAGTTAATGATACCTTCGGGCACGGTGCAGGCGACGAAGTCTTGCTGAGATTAACCCGCTTGCTCGAAAGCCACAAGCGCTCCACCGATTACCTCGGCCGGTGGGGAGGCGATGAGCTGGTGCTGCTGCTTACCGATACCGACCTCCGAGGAGCAGCCAACCTGGCAGAGAAATTACGCCAGTCCGTAAGGCAGCAAATCTTCCCATACAGCAAGCGGCTCACCATCAGCCTGGGAGCCAGCGAGTACCAGGAGCATGACACCTCAGCAAGCCTCATTGGGCGTGCTGATGCTGCTCTTTACCAGGCCAAGCGCGGTGGGCGAGACCAGGTAAGAATTAACCCCTCAGACCAATAAGCAGGCAATATCACCTAGAGATAGCGTATGCTCAAGGCTTGTTGCCTGCGATCTTATTGCTCTGCCACACTTCCTCCGTGGCATCCACCGTCAGACCTTCAAATCCAGGAGCACAAATCACCCTGTTAGCCACTACCTGGTTATCAATCACCCCAAGTTCAAGCCTAATTCCAGCCTCATTCACGCCATAAATCGTATTGGCCTGGAGCTTGTTCTCCCAGGATTCTTGCCCAATGAGGATCCCCTGATTGGTTGATTGAACTGCGTTACGGCGGACCATGAATTGACTAACACGAAGCAATACGATCCCGTTGTAACCAGAAAGGTAATTTTTATCAATGGTGAAGCCCACAGCTCCGGCCAGGTTTATGGCATCACCATCTGCATGGATGTAATTATCTTCTATTACCCACCCATTCGAATGACCATTGGCACCGATTCCGTTGTTCTCAGCCCAGAATAGGTTGCTGCGTAGAGTCACATCCTGGAAAGTGCCCGTGGCTTCAACGCCATCGCCAGTGCAGAGAAATGAAATCCCTTCCACGCTGATATGCTGGAGGGGAAAGTCATCGAAGAATAAGCCATCATCACAATTCTCGATCACCGCATTATTCATTCCACGAAGGATGAGGTTAGAAACGAAAATATTCAAGGAACGATCGGCATCGGTGAAGACAAAAGCCCCAGATTCGCCATCCAGAATTACTACACCCGAATGTGTGCCACCTGCAGTGGCTTCGATGATGGCAGCCTCGATATCATTGGCCCCATCTACTTCTTCAGCACTGACAATAACGGCAGTTTTGGACATATTTTTCGCTGAGGCGGGTTGAAAGGGAATGGCCAGCACGACGAAAATAAGAAAACAAGTCATGTATTTCATATTATTCCTCCCACATAATGCCAATCAAAATTCTCTTGCCATTGCTTATTGTCAAAACGCTGTTTAATATTAATTTGTTCCTATGGAATACCAAAACGATTGAATTGGTTCTATTGTGGTGAGATTCTCCACCAGAACACTCAGCGTAATATATAATAAAATGAATAATAGTTTAGGCCAAAAAAATAGACGAGGTACATTTCAATGCAAATCAGCCGGGTTAACCGACCAAAAAGTGCAGCCAAACAATCTTACGACCGGATGAGCAGTATGTATGACTGGTTGGCAGGTTCAAGCGAAGAACCTTATATGCGTACAGGGTTGGGAATGCTGAATGTGGAGCCTGGTGAAGATGTGCTGGAAATAGGCTCAGGTACCGGTAAGGCCTTGATTGAGCTGTGTAAGCTGGTAGGTGTGAAAGGGTCTGTTTATGGACTGGACATATCCACCGGCATGCTAAAAGTGGCTCAGAATAACCTGATAAAAGCTGGCATGGCTGATCGCACTCGCCTGCTGTGTGCAGATGGAATGCTCATACCGCTCGCATCAAGCACATTTTCAGCCATTTTCATGAGCTTCGCACTGGAATTGTTCGATACTCCCGAGATCCCCATGGTGCTGGCGGAATGCTGGCGCTTGCTGAAATCGGGTGGTCGAATGGGTGTGGTTGCCATGCAGAAACCCGGGAATCCCAGCTGGATGGTTCGGCTATACGAATGGTTTCACGAGAAGCTGCCCAATTATGTGGACTGCCGCCCTATTTATGCGGGAGAAAGTATCCAGGCAGCACAGTTCATCATCGAAAAAAAGCAGGTAAGCAGCATGTGGGGATTACCTGTGGCAATCCTATTGGCAAAGAAATGTTAGAGGTAAATGCCTAAATGATCGCGATCATGTCACTGTATTCTTTTGGTGGGCTGATCCTGGCAGGTTTATCAGTGCCGTTGGTATTGCAAAAAATGCCACCCAATGGTTTCTTTGGTTTGCGCAACCGTGCAACGGTTAACAATCCAAAATTATGGTACAAGATAAATGCCTATGCGGGTAAACGTTTGCTGACAACAGGCCTGGTAACAGCGCTGGGATCCATCGTCCTGTATTACCTCAGTTCGAGTGTAGAGGAATATGCTTTTAGCTGCCTGGGAGTACTCCTGGCATTTTTACTATGGACAATGATTTCCAGCTTTTTGTACATGAGGAATTTCCGCTAAAATAACCCACCACCAAGGAAATTTGAGCGTTTTTTGAACCTGGTTTTATGATAAATGATGGAAAAATATGCTTTTCGTATATTAAGAGTCAGTAAATAGGTCATTGCGTAATTATTCATTCCTATAGTACAATCGATAATATGACCAAGACCGAATTCTTAAACGCATTAAAGAATGCGCGCCAACTATGGTTTGAGAAGTGGAAAGGGATTGATCTATTTGGTACGTCAAGACCACGCGTCCCTGGACAGTTGAGCTTGAGAGACATCCTGTACCATATTTCCTGGTATGAACGTGAGATGGTCGAGTTATTACAGCTACGTTCGCTGGTTGGCTCGCCCTGGTGGACACTGCCAGTCAATGAGCGCAATGCTAATATATTAACCGAGGGGCAGAGTGTGAACTTGCTCCAAGCATGGCGTCTGGAACAAAAGGTGTATACTGAATTGCTTGCACAACTCGAGACCGTCCGCAACGAAGAGCTGAATGAAGCCCGGTTTTTCCAGGAGATGCCTGCCGATTGGATCCCATGGCAAGTCATTGCCAGCAACACCTATGAGCACTATATAGAGCACTTTTTAGATATCTTTTAATACAGATAAGCGAATTGACCAAAAAACCCGAGATTTTGGCAGTAATCTCAGGTTTTTTTTCCAACTCTCCTAAGAAACCCGAACACACATTCAATGCAAGTCTGTCACTGGTAATCACCTCTGAAGGGGTATGGAAGAAGTGCCGCAATGCGCTGCATCACGGTATCTCCCACCCATCTGTCACGTTCTTTTGCCGTCAGGTCCGCTGGAAGTGATAATCGGTAAGGTTGTCCGAACTTCAGCCTGATCTGCCCATTATCTTTCCACACACCTACAGGTAATATCTGCGGACAGTATTCGGAAAGCAAGGTGATAAATCTTCCTACCCCGGGCGGCAGCTTGCCTAATACACCACCCGGAGTATCAGCTCCTTCAGGTGCCAGGCCTACTACAGGATGTACGGCATGGCTGGCGTAGGATAGTACCTGTCGGACTGCCCTGGCGCGATGCGAAGATTCAGCGGGGTTTGGCGGCATGGCTGGCATGGGTGTGAACCCCAATACTTTTGACCCGAATGGAAATAACCAATGCGTGAAACCCGTCAGCCAACCAGAATTTTCCCAGCCTGAGGTGACCACCCAATGTATGTTTGCAGGATAAACTGCGCTGATGGTTATGGTAATCCACCAGGCACGAAAATCAGGGGCAGAGAAGTGGTTGGTGGTGATCAACGTTCCACGATTGGATGCTGTTTGGCCTAATTCGGGTACAGATAAAGTATCTGATAAAAAATCAACACTTGGTGCTGGGTGGAGCAAAGTGAAGAGCAAGCGCGCGATGGGGCGAAATGGGATGGCCATGGTAACCTGGGTGTGCCGATTATACAGGTTTCTTGCTCCACTTGCAATTCAGGGCAGACAAACTTACAATTGCCCTATAAATATCATCCAATTTATAGATTGAAAGGGAAGTGTATGCGACCTGAATGGGATATCTATTTTATGAAAATTGCACACGTGGTGGCATTACGCAGTACGTGTGACCGGGCTTTTGTGGGCACAGTAATGGTTTTGGATAAGCGTATCCTGACTACCGGATTCAACGGATCGCCGGCAGGCTTACCACATTGCGATGAAGTCGGACACTTGATGGTGGAGGGACACTGTGTACGCACCATCCACGCTGAAGCGAATGCCATCATCCAGGCAGCATTGCATGGGGTGAGTACAAAAGGGGCTACCTGCTACGTCACCCACTTCCCATGTATTCAGTGTGCCAAGATGCTGATCAATGCCGGCGTGGTGCGGATTGTTTATGACCAGCAATATCGCATTGATGAAAACACGCTTGAATTTCTGCAGCTCGCCAACGTGGAACTAGTGCACATCCAAGGGGAGGAATAGGATGACCAAACACCTCAAACTATATACACCCGGGCCAGGGGATGTAGACGAAGACGTGCTGAACAGCCTAGCGACGCCGGTGATCCGCCATTATGGTCCTGAGTGGTTGGAAATCTATAATGAAACGCAAGGCCTGTTGAAGCAGGTGTTTAAAACCCAGAACTACATCTACTTTGTACCAGGTCCTGCATCCGCCCTGATGGATATGGCTATTGGCAGTTTATTGAGTACTGGCGAAAAGATCATCGTAGGAGATAACGGTTTCTTTGGCGAGCGACTCGTGCATATCTCAGAGGGTTATGGGCTGGAAACGATCAGGCTGACTGCCCCATTAGGCAAACCGCTCGACCCTGAAGACTTGCGCCTGTTATTGAAGGAGCATCCTGATGTAAAAGCAGTGGCGCTGGTGCATCATGAAACCGGCACTACGGTAATGAACCCGTTGCGAGAGCTGGCCATGGTAGCGAGCCAAGCGGGTAGGGCAGTGATTGTGGATGCAGTTTCATCGCTGGGTGGTGCTGATGTGCAGGTTGATGATTGGGGAATAGATGTCTGCGTGACCACCCCGAACAAATGCCTGGAAGCCTTACCCGGCATTGGCTTTATCAGTGTATCGCCACGTGCCTGGAACCTGGTGGACAGCCATACGCATACCGACCATGGCTGGTACCTCAACCTTCGCACCTGGCGCAAGTATGCAGTCGAATGGGCCGCATGGCACCCCACACCGGTGACCTTACCCACCAATATCATTCTGGCTCTTCACACCAGCCTGCAAAAGATCATAAATACTGGCCTGGATGCCCACTTTGCAAAATACAGGTCTGCCAGCCAGGTAATGCGCAAGGGTTTACAGAGCCTGGGGTTTGAAATGTTCGTGGAGGATGCTTATGCTTCTCCGATTGTCACAGGGGTATGCCAGCGATCTGAATTTGAGCTATCGGAAATGAGTGATTGGCTGGTGGAACAGCGCGATATAGCCATTGGGGGTGGTTTGGGCAAACTTTCGGGTAAGATGTTTCGTGTGGGTCACCTGGGTAAGGCAGCCACGCGTGATTACCTGCTGGATTTCCTGTTTGCCATGGAAGAGTTCCTTCGCTATAAAGGAATCAGCATCCCCATTGGATCCAGCCTGGTGGGATTGTAGAATAGTGAGATTCTCTATGAAGGATTTGAAGTATTCAATTTCAGAAGAGATTTTCGAGAGGTATCCTGGCTACTGCCGGGGTGTGGTATTAGCATTTGATGTGCAGAACAGGGAAGGTTCACCTACCGAGCTGACAGGTATGCTGAGGGAGGCAGAAGAAGCAGTCAGAAGCCAGTTAACCATCGAGAAAATTGCTGAACACCCCAGGATAAAAGCCTGGCGTGACGCTTATAAGGCATTTGGGGCAAAACCCAGTGAATTCAGATCATCGGTGGAAGCAATGGCGCGCAGAGTACTACGGCATGACCAAATACCCAGCATCAATACCCTGGTGGATATCGGTAATATTATCTCCCTGCAGCATCTGCTGCCTGTGGGTGGTCATGCCCTCGATGAATTATCACAGGATATCGAGCTGCGCTACGCTAACGGTGAAGAGGAGTTCATACCTTTTGGCTCAACGCAAATTGAGCACCCGCTTCCAGGTGAGGTGATCTTTACGGAAGGCAACATCGTGCTCACCCGGCGCTGGACCTGGCGGCAAGCAAACCACACCCTGACCAAGCCTGAAACCCGCAGTATCGAGTTTAACCTTGACCGGCTGCCACCTGTTGAAATTGAGGAAATCCACATGGCTGCCAACCAACTGATAGACTTAATAGGCAAATTTTGTGGGGGTATGAAGCGTTACGAGATATTAAGCTCGGAAAACAGCCAAATGACCCTGCAATAATACCCTTTTTGACTGTGGCATGAAATCAGTTGAATTATGGAATTGGGCCACCACATTGTGGGCAGTGGTTCCAGTCGGGCTGCAGCACAGCTCCCCAACGGAGACATTGACGATCAGCGCGATTTTAAGAACAACAGTGATGCATTCACCTGCTATACCAGAATTCAGGCATAGAAAACACGCTTTATAAGCCTGGTAAATACCTCGACCAAATCATCTCCTGATGAGGCTGTGTTCAACCAGCAATGAATGCTTTTTATTAGGCGAGCATCAGATACAATGCGCGATTGATGTAGAAGCAAGGGTGGGTATGGGTGGCAGCGTAATTAAGGTAAATTTAATTAACTATTACAGCAGAAAATGATAGAATTTTTTGATACATGAAAGTTTCAACAAAGATGGGAGTTGAGGCATTACAAATCAGCAATTAATGATCCCCCCGTCTGGAAAATTTATACCATGGTGACAAGAATGACCGTTATTCAATCGAAAACCATGATTTTTGATTACCATGGTATGAATCCAAAGCACTGGTCACAAGCGGTATAGTATTGGGCCGCAAGTGTTATGGAGAAAGGAAAATAATGGATAACAAAACATCAACCAATCGTAAGTTTTCACTTTGGACTCACACTGCAGCTGGGGCTATCAGGGTGGCTTTCGGGCTAGCCTGGGGAATTGATGCATATTTAAAATGGCAACCAGATTTTTATAAGCATTACCTGGACTACATCACAAGTATCATCAGCGGTCAACCACAATGGTTATTGCCCTGGTTTAACTTTTGGAGAAACATCATATCCATGAACCCGGGCCTGTTTGCCTGGTCGACGCGCATCATTGAAACTATCATCGCGGTTGGATTGCTGGCTGGTTTCGCCCGCAAATGGATATATGTGCTAGGTGGGAGCTTTGCCTTATTGATCTGGTCAATCCCTGAAGGATTTGGAGGACCGTATGCTCCCGGTGCCACCGATGTGGGAGGTGGTCTGATCTATGTGTTCTTGTTCATCGCGTTGATCTTGATGGACTACATGTTAGGCAGATCTCCTTACAGCCTGGATTTTTACATCGAACGGAAAAACCCCGGATGGCACGTGATGGCAGAATGGGCGCCTGCATTCGTGCTTCAACAGGAGGTTCCATACCTCTCATGGGACATCCAGGCGGTGACCATCGTTGGGTTGATCATAATGTTTTTCCTGTTTGTAGCAATTTTAACGAGTGAATTGACTACCAATCCAGCCTCCAGCGCATTAATTTTAGAATGGTTCAAGATCAATTTCCAGACTGCCGGCTTAGCGCAAGTGCTTCAATTGATATAAAAATGACCTGGAAATACTCTTATTCACATGAAGAATATCTAGAACAGGTCATTGAATTAATTAAACCAATAGCGTTGAGGCTTTATCAGCAGATCAGTAAGAGGATTTGAAAATCTGCCCGGTCAAACTGAAAACACCGGGAAAAAAGCAAATTTAAATATAAGATTTTCCCAGAAGGATCTGATCGCGTTGGCAGTTATTTAATAACCCGGCATTCAGGGAAGCGATTTAAGGAATGTGATCAGGTCTGAAAGGTCCTGGTCACTCATTTCCCAACGGGGCATATCGGTTGACATAATCGAACCATCAGGATCCTGACCCTCTTCCACTGCCAGGCGAAATGCATCTACAGAAAATTCATCCTGCAGTGTAGACCAGCGAACGTCAGGAGCTTCCATCACCTCCATCATACCCATACCATGCACACCTCCCCGGCCATCGGGTCCATGACAAGAGGCACAAGCCAGGCTACCCCCCATCATCATCCATCCTGAAGATGAAGGGCCACTGGTATAGGTGATCTCGGTTCCATTGTCGCTGGTCGAGGTGAAGTAAATGCGCTCACCATTGGAAGTGAAGACACCTTGCCCCCAAGAGGTTCCCTGGGGTGTATTGATCCGATTGATTAATGAACACCCCGAAAGCAGAACCAGTAATATCAACCATACAGCTACGGCGCTAATGGATATTTTGCTGTTCATCGTTTCACCTCACATCTCGCAGTCTGCAAAAGGGTATTGAGCTAGCACCAGCAACCCTAGAGACATGCGGTTAATGGTGATGCATATGTTCACTGCTCTGGGAACCCGGGTGTATATAGCGTTCGGGATCTTTCTCAAAATCCTTTTTACATCCTGGGGAGCAGAAATAATAGGTCTTCCCCTGGTAAGTCGATTTATACTCGGCTGTTTTCGGATCTACCATCATCCCACATACTGGATCTTTTTCCATACAATTCACCTCCTTTCTGGATAATATTTTTATAACATTATTTCGTTAGTATTCAATGAAAGTTTATTTATTGATCCTTAATCCTGCTTGTTCCCAGGCGACCATCCCACCTGATAGGTTCCATATATTAGTATAACCTAAACCCACCAGTGTTTCAGCAGCGATGGCACTCATATGGCCGCTGCGGCAATACAGCACGATCTTCGACTGCATATCGGGGAGCTTTCCCAGATTATCTGCAATCTGATCATATGGAATGGAAAGGTCTGTCTGCGCAATATTCCCCTCGAAGGGAATATGCACATTAACCAAAGAAAAATCTTTATTTAACAACATGGTTTGAAGTTCACTTACATTCACATCGGTATAGCTTCCACCAGAAGTGAATACCTGCTGACCGTTAACCTCTACCGTAGCAAGTGAAGCTTTCTGACTGCATGCAGAAAGTAATATCATTGCCATAAGTATTGAAACAAGAATAGGTTGTTTCATCTACAAAGTCCTCTCATTAAAAAACTCTCATCCTATAAACAATCTGGGTGACTAATGCACACAACGGGTAAATCTCTCCTTTTATACCAATTCGGGCTAATTTTTCAATGCCTGTAGTGCAGCATTCAGGTGTTGTTTCACTTCCTGCGGAAAACCGAACATGGATTTCTTCAGCTCATCGTCTAGCACGCTGAACATCACTTCTGGGTCTTGTATGCTGATGAAAACCCCATCTTCATCCTGCCGAAGCACTACGTTGCATGGCAGCAGCAGTCCAATCTCCTCATCTGCAGAAAGGGCGCGGTGGGCGAAACCAGGATTGCATGCTCCCAGGATTAAATAGGGCTTATAATCAACGCCCAATCTCTGTTTCATGGTCTTTTGGACATCAATCTCGGTTAAAACCCCAAATCCCTGTTCTTTGAGTGCCTGAATGACCCTGGGCTTTAACTCATCAAGGGTCCCTTTAATTTTTATATTAATTCCATAACTTGCCATGATTGCTCTCCTATTCTTTTGAATACTGTGGATGGACAGGAATTGAAACCATGAGATCTGTCCCTTTACCAGGAGATGTACGAATATCCAGGTTTGCTCCAATCAGTTCAGCGCGTTCGTATAAACCAAGCAGACCATAATGACCGGCAGCGGCATATTCGGCCGTGTTTTTAAGCAGGACAAAGCCTGTACCATCGTCAGATACGCGTAAACGAGCACTTCCAGATTCGAATGATATGGATAGAGAGACCCGTTTTGCCTGAGCGTGCCTGATGATATTACTCATCGCTTCTTGTGCCATCCGATAGAATGCTAATTCAATAGATGCATCTAAACGGATTTCGTTACCTTGCTGGTGAAACTCGACCTCAATGCCCATCTTCTGCCCTGTTTCTTGGGCAAGCATTTCCAAGGCAGGTACCAGCCCCAGGTCTTCCAAATAGACTGGACGCAAGTCGCGGGTCAGGCGACGCAAGTTCTCTATGGTTTGTTCAGTCAATAAGCTAATTTCATCGAGCTGAGACGGATTGGAGGTTGCTGTCTTAAGGGAATCTTCAAGCTCATATTGAGCCAACTGAACCCTTTGTTTAAGGGCGATCAGGGCTTGCAGAGTATCATCATGCAGCTCGCGTGCTAACCGACGACGTTCGTCTTCCTGAGCATTCGTTATAGCGCCTATATAACCGTGCAAACTGCGTTGTGCCTGCCTCACCTGATTTGACATGTTGATGAGCTCTTTTTGCAAATGTTGGATCTCGGCGATTCCGCCCACCGGTTCCTGAATGCTGTTAAAATCTCCCCAGGCCAGGGTAGCCGCTTTGGATTCGAGTGTATGAAGAGGCCTGACTACCTGGCTAGCCCCCAGGTATAGGGCCAATACCATGATTAAAACTGCCGGAACAAGTGCCAGGGGGGCAATCAGTGAACTTTGTAAGGTTGGGGTAGCCACAGCTTTCCATGATTCCTCCGTAATGAGTGCCCAGTTTGCAATGGAGATGGGGCTATATGCGGTCACATGCTCATCTCCACCAACTTTTACATAGGTAATTCCGCTTTGCCCCTGGAGAGCTTGATCTATACCCGGGTGATTGGCAGATTGATCAGATAAATTGCCGGTAGTATATAGAATCTGATGCTCAGCACTCACCAGAAGGATCGAAAAATCTCCTGGGGAGATTGAAATATCCGATAATGCGGAATCTGCCAGATTTTGGACATAGAAACCACCTGCAAGTAAGAATCCACCATTAATTTTCGTTGCGATCAAGCTGACCAATTCGCCTGTATGGGGATCTGGCACCACCATAAAGCTATTCTTTCTAGCTACAAGCTGAGAAAATTCTGCGGGTAAGAAAAATGAACTCGATGCCCAGGATCCCCAGAAATTTTCATTACCCAGGTTAGCTACCAAGTTGCCTTTCTGATCAAAAATGGCGACTCCGGCTTCGAGATCTGGGGCCAGAATGGTGATTTTTTCAAGAGCAGCAGTGGTTGGCTGAGAAGACTCACCAACAAGGAAAAATTTAATGTTTTCGAGTTCTTTCAGACGAAATTCAAGCTGGTAATTGAGCGCACTGGCTGCAATGCCCACCGCACGTTCATCTCTTTCACCAACCAGTGAACGCATGGCATGCTGGTGGATACTTATACTTCCGAAAGTAATGCCGATGAGCAGAAGAGTGAGTGGAAGCAATATAATGGCAAATAGCTGTAGGACTAACCCGGTGGGGGGTAAACGCAGTCGAAACTTCGAAATGATGGATTTCATGAAAAGGTCAATCTTCGTGAATATCACCAACGGATTGGGAAATCCAACCCAGGGATACTGCCCGCATGACTGCTTCGGTGCGGCTGGCAGCCTGCATCTTGTTAAAAATATGGGCCAAATGCCCCTGCACTGTGCGATCACTGATGCCGAGCTGCAAGCCGATAGCTTTATTGGTGAATCCCTTGGCAGTTAGCGAAAGAACTTCCAGTTCTCGTCCGGTTAGCGGTTCGAGCTGATAAGTCTCGCGCCTGGCGCCTAATTGGCGCAGCAATTTCTGGGTGATCGCCTGATCTAACACCGATTTACCATCACTAACATCACGAACGGCTTGAATTAATTCTTGTGGTGAAGCGGTTTTAAGAACATAACCATTTGCGCCTGCTTGCAAAACTGCCAGCACATAGGGGTCATCATCATAAGCGGTCAGGATGAGCACACCCACTTCGGGGTAATTATGCCGCACCCAACGGGTCACATCGATACCGCTCGCCCTTGGCATTTGAATATCCAGGACGGCAACGTCTGGTTGGTGCTGGTGGATGAGATCCTGAGCTTGAACACCGTCCTCAGCTTCAGCAACAACACGGATATCGCCACTTCGCTCGAGAAACTGGTGTATCCCAGCTCGAACCATGGCATGGTCATCAGCTAATAAAACAGTGATGGTCTTTTCTTTGGAAGGCATCAGGGAATATTATCATGCAATTTTAGCGTGTGTGAGGTGAGTAAAACCTTAGAAGCCTGTACTGGTGGTGTGAAGACTTCATCCATGTATGGGTAAGTGAACCAGACCACACCTACGCCAAACAGAAGGCCAGTGAGCAGGCGCATAATCGAGTTGAAGGAAGCCCAGG
>Ga0210077_1000522_pt1 | contig 13883 bp, 13 predicted proteins | sample RushMan_CattailN_5_FD_185556 | JGI IMG/M metagenome (GOLD analysis project Ga0210077, IMG submission 185556) | Wetland microbial communities from San Francisco Bay, California, USA, that impact long-term carbon sequestration -... | ecosystem: Environmental > Aquatic > Marine > Wetlands ... | reverse complement strand
AGCCAGTTAAACGTAATTATACAAACTATATTCCATTATAAGTTTAACAAATTATGTTCTTCGCTATAAAATAAATTTTATTATAATTTAATGCATAATTATATGTAAATGGAAAATGCATATACAAACAAAAACAGGAACGTCAAAAAAATCTGTCGGAATTAAAAATTTTGACGTTTAGGAAACTTTATTTCCCAAGATTTTGAGCGATTTTACAGGATAAAGAAAATGATAGAATATGTTTTTGGTCTGGCAGTAAGGGCGCTATTAACTGATGAAGATGGTAAAATTCTAATCATTAAGCGATCTACTGATTCTAAAACTAACTCTGGAAAGTGGGAACTTCCGGGGGGAAAAGTTGATCAGGGTGAGTCATTTGACCAGGCGCTTATAAGGGAAGTTTTTGAGGAAACTAATCTAAAGATTACGTTAGATCATGTGATTGGAGTTTGTGAACAGAATTTACCTTTAATAAGGGCAGTCCACATTATTATGTCTGGTAAAATTGTAGAAGGTGAACTCAATTTAAGCCGTGAACATGAAGGTTATGCATGGGTGTTTTTTGAAAATCTTATTGATTATGAACTGGCTGATTGGCTCAATGATTTTATTATGAATCAAAATAGTGCCAGTGAGTGCTCTAAAGATGCAAATGAGGATAAAACAAGTACTAAAGATGCTTTAAAACCATGGTTAATTCCAATTAAGACTTCAATGGATAAAATGCTTGGTAAAAAGTGATAGTTGGTTTTATAAACTATTATAAAGAGTTCAAATAGTCACTGGCTCTAAAAATATAGTTTTTAGTATACTCATTGGATTTAAATCTTTTTTGTTTAAAAATTCAAATATTTCTTTAGATAATTTATTCTCTTTTTTAGTAATGTGTAATTAACAAGAAAATTCATCATGATTAATCAATATTTATAATGATTAATAATAGTAAAATATAAATATCAAAAAGAACTTATGAATTACCATAGTTAATAAAACCCCACGAAAACGGTTAAAATTGAAAATTTTAACTCATGTAAAAAATCTTTGATTTTTTATGGTTGCAAAACACAAAGTGTTTGCATGCTTTGTTTTCGGGGGCTCTCGAAAATTCTATGGATTTTCGAATGAAAGAAAAGTGGTGGAAAAAGAAATGACACACGATACAGATGTCCTGCTTAATGAAAAAAGGGTTTTTAAGCCCAATGAAACAATAATCGGAAAAGCAAATGTTAAAGATTGGGAAGCAGAACTCGAAAAAGGAAAAGATATAGAAAAATACTGGGCAGAAAAGGCAGAACAGTTTGTATGGTTTAAAAAACCGCATAAAGTACTTGATGAAAGCAATAAGCCTTTTTATAAATGGTTTGTTGGAGGCAAAATAAATATGGCCTACAATGCCGTCGATAGATGGATTGATACCGACAAACGAAATCAAGTTGCCATTTTATATGTAAATGAACGAGGTCATGAAAAAAAATTAACTTATTACGAGTTATACAGGGAAGTAAATAAATTTGCAAATGCCCTTAAAAATTTAGGCGTTAAAAAAGGTGACAGAGTTTCAACATACCTTCCAATGTGCCCAGAACTCATAATTTCATTACTTGCATGTACCAAAATTGGAGCAATACACAGTGTTGTTTATTCAGGATTAAGTGTAGGGGCATTTGTTGAGAGAATAAATGATGCAGAAGCGAAAATTTTGATAACTGCCGATGGAACATTTAGAAGGGGAAAAGTAATAGATTTAAAAAAAGTTTCAGACGAAGCAATGCTGCAGTGTCCAACTGTTGAAACTGTAGTGGTGGTAAAACATACAGGAATTCCAATAGAAATATCAGAATTAAGCGGAAGGGAAATATTTTACGAAACGCTTATTGAAGGAGAACCTGCCGAATTTGAAGCCGAAGAGATGGACTCAGAAGATCCTCTGTTCCTTTTGTTTACTTCTGGAAGTACAGGAAAACCAAAGGGTGTTCTGCACACCACAGGGGGATACATAGTTGGAGTATCTACAACACTTAAAAATGTGTTTAATATACACGATGGAGACCTATGGTGGTGTACTGGAGATATTGGGTGGATTACAGGACACAGTTATTTGCTATATGGACCTCTTCTTTTAGGTACAACAACTCTTGTATATGAAGGAGCCCCAGATTATCCGGATCCAGGAGCATGGTGGAAAATTGTGGAAAAGTATGGTGTAACAAAACTTTATACTGCGCCTACAGCAATAAGACATCTGATGAGATTTGGAAATAAGTATCCCCATCTTTATAACTTATCATCCCTTAAAATCCTTGGAACTGTGGGTGAGCCTATAAATCCAGAAGCATGGATGTGGTTTTACAAAAACGTAGGGAAAGAACAATGCCCTATAATGGACACATGGTGGCAGACAGAAACTGGAATGCACATGATTTCGCCGTTACCTGTAACTCCCCTTAAACCGGGTTCAGCCACAATGCCGTTACCCGGAATTGATGCTGATGTAGTTGATGATGAGGGAAATCCGGTACCACTTGGAAAGGGAGGGCTTTTAGTAATTAAAAAGCCATGGCCTGCTATGTTTAGAACGCTCTACAATGACGAAGAAAAATTTATTAATACTTACTGGAATGAAATCCCGGGATGTGTTTATACTGCGGGGGACATAGCAAGAAAAGATGAAGACGGCTACTTCTGGATTCAGGGAAGATCAGATGACGTTTTAAAAGTTGCAGGGCATAGAATAGGCACTTCTGAAGTTGAATCTGCATTTGTGAGTCATCCTGCAGTGGTAGAAGCGGCAGTCATTGGTAAATCAGATCCGATAAAAGGGGAAGTAATTAAAGCATTTGTAATATTAAAAGAAGGTTATCAACTTAAAACTAAGTTAATTGAAGAATTAAGCAGGCATGTAAGGTATGAATTGGGTCCTGTTGCAGTTTTAGGACAAATTACTCAGGTAGATTCACTTCCCAAAACAAGAAGCGGAAAAATCATGAGGAGAGTTTTAAGGGCAAGGGATCGAGGAGAAGATGTAGGAGATACCTCAACACTTGAAGAATGATTATAACTAAATAAGGAGGTATTAAATGGCTGAAAAAGACTTCGCGACCATAACTATAGATGGGAAAAAGCTTTTGAAACATACTCAAGCTAATCCCGCACCTCTAGGACTCATAGCATTTGGACTGACCACGGTTCTCCTCAATTTCCATAATGCTGGGTTTTATGGGTTAGGCAGTGTGATAATAGCTATGGGAATAGCTTATGGGGGAATAGCCCAAATAATTGCAAGTGCAATGGAATACCGAAATGGTAATACCTTTGCAATGGTTGCATTTGGATCATATGGACTTTTCTGGTGGTCCTTAGCGATCATACTCATATTTCCTAAATTAAACCTGGCAGCTGCAGCGGATTCCGCATCTTTAGGGGCATACTTTTTTATGTGGGGACTTTTCACTGCTGTAATGTTTGTAGGGACATTGAAAATAAGCCGAGGATTACAGGTTATATTCTTAAGTCTGGCGATACTATTCTTCCTATTAACAGCTGGAGAATTAACTGGAAACCCAACAATAGCACTAATAGCAGGTTATGAGGGAATATTTACTGGATTAAGCGCTGTATATGTTGGACTTGGGGAAGTACTTAACGAACTTTATGGGAGAAAAGTTGTACCACTTTAACCAGTATTGGTGAAAATTTTTTCTTTTTTAACCAAAATGTACCAAGTCTTTGCATATCCAAAAAAGTATCAATGTTATCTGATGATTTTAAATAGGAATATGTTTTAAAATTGAATGAAGATAACATTTTAATTTTATTTTCACATGGAAGATTATAGTAAAAATTATTAATTTGTTTTAAACTTTAAAAGGGTTTATTTGGATATTTAAAGCTATAACTATCTTTTTTGCCTGAAAATTATTTATTTATTTTAATAAATATATTTTTAAATTAGGATTATAATTTATTTTAAAATTTAAGCATTTTGAGAGGATATTTTTTTTTTAAAATGTAACGTTTAAATAAGTTGATACTCAATTTTATACCAGTGTTTTGAAGCACATGTTGCATATTAAAACAAAAATTTGGAAACTTAAATTTAGAAGAGGCGGTAAAATGGAAGATGAAAATTCTCTACCTGAGTTGTTAGATACATTCATAAATCTACTCAGGAGTAAAGAAGTTGAAGACGGTAAAGAGGAAGAATTATTTTTAAATAGACTCTTTAGCCTTAAAAGAAAGGTTTCAGCCGAAATTAAATACCTTAAAGACGGTGATCCTAGATTTAACGTTGGTAAAGTACTTCTTGATAATATAACAAATGAAATTAAAAAGGAGATCTATTTCAATACCATTGCCTTTGCAGAATATAAGGAAGCTGGAGAAGATTTAATACTTATTAAAGGAAATGAAAATGCTGTTAAAACTTTAATGCAACAGGCAGACATGTTAGGTATCAAATGGAAAAATATCGATTTTAACGATCGTATGATGGATTCAAGAAATTAAATCCATTTACAACTATATTATCTTGATTTAAACAAATAAATTTGGTTCATTAATTAGTCTTGATGTTATCAATTTAAATAAAAGAATATAATCCCGAAAAATATTTTCAGGCTTAAATTAAAAATGTATGACCTAAATAGGGTATTACTCTAAAAATAAGTTTAAACTTCAATATTAAAACTTAAGTCAACTTCGCTGGCAGGTTTTCCACCCCTAACACCCCAATTTTCTAAAGGTGGTTCATGTATGACAATTACGATGTCATTTCCATCTATTCTCATGTTTTGGGCTAAATTGTCAGCTATAGCTTTGTAAAGTTCTTTTTTTGCTCTCAAAAATTCTATGAATTTTTGGAGCACTCAACACGAAGCATTCGAAAACCTATGGTTTTCGATGCGTCAAAATTCTTTGAATTTTGACAGTGTTTGATGCGTTACAATCGAAGATTGTGACAGCCCTCAAAAATCTACGATTTTCGTAAGCTTTAAGGGATCTACCCTTGAAATGGTCATTTCAATTAAAATGGCATTATCTGTTTTAGTTTCAGGTATTTTAAAACTGGCTTTATCCAGCTCGTAGATCCTTTGGAATCTATCATAATCATGTATTTTTTAAGGCTTGAACCAAGTCATGAACGCTGTCCAGTATGGCTTTTTTTATATTTTCTGGATTTTCCTTTGTGTATTTCTATTTTAACGGGAATTCTTAAACTTCATAAAAATAATTTCGTTAAATCGCTCTTAAACAAAATAAAGTCAAAAACAACGAGCTCCTTAATAAAACCTCAACTAAACTAAATTATTATATTATTTTTTCTTTTCCCTACCTTTTTGAGGGGAAAAGAAAAAGAATTTACTATTGACTTAATACGTGATCAAAAAAGATTATATATAATTTGTGATCTAATTAGAATACGTGATCAAAAAAGATTATATATAATTTGTGATCTAATTAGAATACGTGATCAAAAAAGATTATATATAATTTAGGGTGATTGTATGGAAGATTTAGCATGGGGAACTGACACAGAATTAACTGATGAACAATTCTATAATCGAGAAAGTGATATTTCATTGATAAAAAGTCTCTTAGAAACGACCTCTACTGGATCCCCCCCAACACTTATGATAGTTGGAATTAGGGGAGTAGGAAAAACGGTTTTACTTAAAAAAATAAAAAAAGAAATTGAAAATGATTATTTGACTTGTTATGTTGATCTATCTGCTACCTCTGGTTATCAAATGGGCGAATTAACTGAAATGAGTATAATGATGCATTTTTACGAATGCTGGATGGAAGCATGTAAAAATAAAAATTTTACAACTATATTCAAAAAGGTAAAAAGGTATTTAAAGACAAAAAATTTTGGAATACGAGAAATTGCAGATGCTGGAGGATATCCTGTACCTATACCTAAAGCAGAAGATGATTATAAAAAGCTTTCAGATTTTGTTCTAAAGTTACCACAAATAATTTACGAGGATCACTCTGATGAAATTAAAGGATCTATTTTAATTATTGATGAATTTCAGGCTCTTAAAGATTTAGATGGAAGGTTAGATTCATTTTTATGGTTTATTAGAAGCATAATTCAAAGTCAAAAAAATGTAGCTTATGTTTTTTCAGGATCTATAACTTCTAGAGATTCGATTATTGAAAAAATAGCAAGTAAAGATGGTGCTTTTGGAGGTAGAATGTTAAATGTAGAAATATATCCATTTAATAAAGAGACTGTACGTACATATTTAACTGAAAAATTACCTTCATTAAACTTTGAAGATAATGGATTTGAAAGATTTTACAAGTGCACAAAAGGAATACCTTATTATGTAAATACATTTGCTAAATTACTTCAACAGGATATTTCATTAAATGAAGATAAGGTAAGAGAAGAGTTTCGAAGGACATTACCTATGCTTGCAGTTCATATAATTAATCAATGGAGCAGATTAGCATTACATGAACAAAAAATAATAACTGCACTTCTGGATAATCCTCTTAAAAGAAAAGAAATAGCTGATAAAGTACATAAATCTCCTGGTTCTTTAAGTAGACCTTTAAATAAATTACAAAATTTAGGATTAATAGAATCTCAAGAAAGTGTTTATAGTATTTCAGAACCTATTTTGAAAGCTTGGCTTAAAAAAGAATACGATGAAAAGGGTGTTTTTCCATTTAGGAGTATTTAATTAAATAATTTGTGAAAATTTAGTTAGGATAGTATGTGATCATGTAAGGAGAGACATAAATAAATTTATAAAAATATAATTTTTTTATGTATCATGTTAGCAAACGGAGACATCTAAGTTCTAGATTTACACTTTTAAGGATATTTTTAAGTTTTTTGTAAAAATGCCCGTTAATATTTAAGATTAATAAATTTTTAATGTTTGTACTCCCTTTAATATGTTCATAAAGTTTATTAGTATAGTTTTACATATTATTGATTAACATAAGGAGGATAATATTTTGAAAGAGAAGGTTAAAAACGATAATCAGGCTGTAAAACCCGTTGATGATGAAAGTCAAAGATGGATTAAGCGGCTTACTATTCTTGTAGCAATATGGGGAATTTTGAGTCTTTTATTTTCATCTACTATTTTTGGAGTAATTTTTATTCTTTTTGCAGTAGTGATTCGTTTATCCAGAAATTTCATAGCCATATATGCTCTTGGAGCTGTTTTGTGGATTTTAGGAGTGATACAATTAGTAAATGCATCAGGTTTTAGCAATATTGGATTTACAGAAGGTACAGCTCAAGGAACTGAATTGATCTTAGTTGCAATTGCCAACATTGTAATTGGAGGATTGATTATTTATAAAACAAGGAAATTAGAACAGGTTTAGATTTGGTGAATTATGAATTGTTTCTTTTTATAGTTTACCATAAATAAATGCTTAAAAATCAAATTTTTTCATCAACTATGTGCTTTGCAAGCCTTTTAGCAAGTGCAGTGATGGTAAGAACAGGTGGTGCACCTGGAGCTTCCGGAAAAACACTCGCATCTGCAACATAGAGCCCTTTTATTTTTGTCTGCAAGTTTTTATCGACTACGTCGCCAACTGCAGCAGTTCCACCCGGATGAGCACCGCGGGCATAAGTAGAAACCAGTGTTTTTGGATCTACTCCAGCTTCAGTCAATATAGAACCTGCAATTGCGGAACCTTCTGCTAAAAGAGCAACATCTTCTGCAGTATTGAACTTTATCACGTTATCTTGAGTGACTTTACCTGAAGGTTCGTCTTTTATTTTGATCATCATTCCAAGAACGTCTTTTTTCTTTGCGTCCTTTTTATGAAGTTTTTTAACGAGAATCTCTGAAAAATGAGGGGTCAAAATGATATCATCTAATTTTATAAGGGCATTCATGGACACTTCCTTGTTGTACTTTATATTTTTAAGCATTCCTCCTAAAGTAACAAAGGTATCAACAAAAAGACCGTTACCTGCGTTTATACCTATTCTTTGCAGTAATCTGGGTGTTTCTATCGCACCCGCTGATAGAATTACAATGTCTGCTTCAAATGATCTGTTTCCACTTTTTACACCTTTTACTTTACCATTTGAAATGATTATATCTGTAACAGGAGTCTTTTCCACAATATTTGCCCCGTATTTTTCGGCCTCTTCGATGAATTCCATGCTGGTCCATTTTGCATTCCTTGGACATCCAAAAGCGCATTTACCACATGGTTTGCATAAATCAGAGTATATGAACTTGGGCATTTTTTGAGCTTTAAAACCTAAAGATGCGGCTGCATCCATTATTTTTTTTGTCCCGTCTCCAAGATGTGAGTCAGGGAGAGTAGTTACACTTAATTCATTTTCTATCTCTTCAAATTCGCGGCTTAGATCAATTCCAAATTTTTCAAATGACTTTTCAGAGGTTCTTACCGCGTTTCCCGCTGTTACAAGTGTAGTTCCACCTAAACAAACAGTACATGATACTTCTGTCCCTACATTTAATATATTGTAATGCTTGTAAGCTTTTTTAATGGCAGTAGATGGGCCTTTTTCAATTAAAGTAACTGAAATTCCAGATTTAGCAAGTTCTCTGGCAACCGTTCCTCCACCCGCACCTGATCCCACAACTATAGCCTTCATTTGAATTTTCCTTTTAGATAAATTGGATTGATAATTCCATGTTTAAACTTGAATTTATCTCCTATTTAAACTTCTTCTTGGTTTTTTACTCTTAAATTTTTTGGGACTTTCAGTTCTTCTTTTATATCTTCCAGAACTTTCAGGTTTCTTTTTTGGCGAAATCATTTGTGCAATTTTTCCTCCAAGGGCTCCAAGTGCAGTAGAAACAACAATTAAAACAACAAATTCCATTAACAAATTAAATAGTCCTCCCAATCCAAAAGAAACCAGTTGATAATCTGATATATTGGGAAGATCAGAAAGTTGAGGATAGAAAAAAAAGCCATACATAAAGATCAAAAAGCCGAGAATACCTCCAGTAATTGCACCAATTTTGTAACTTCTTTGACTTTGCACAGTTAGATAATTGGCAATAAAGCCTATTATTATAATGGAAAATATTTCGCTAATTCCAAGAAAAGGTAGAATTACAATACCCACTATTAAGCCTATCAATATTGCAACTCCCTTACTAAATCCTACCATTTTTTTAACTTCCTAAAATTCGATAGATACCATTATTCTCGAGCTCATTTATATTTATTTTGTAATATATTGAATTTTAGGAAATTTTTTATTATAAAACTATCTGTAAATTATTTATGTAATTAACAGGATAATTTAATAGCGTAATAATGTTATTATATTTTTGCATAAAGATAATTAGTTTTATAAAAATATGCTCTTACGTTTAACTATTAGAATAAATTAGATATAACATGGCTAAAAATAGAGTTAAAGTTAATACATTTGCTCAAAAGTTTATAAAAAATTAAAAAAAGAATTAATTTTATTTTACATTCATTTTAAAAGCACTTTTTCCCCAATTGTTTTTATCATACTGTATGATATTTCTCTTTTTTTACCCATTCCAACTTTAGCTGAAGGTCCCCCTTCAGTAATAATGATAGACTCTATCCTGTTGCTTTCAGGATCCCAGTCTACATCATTTATTTCTCCTATTTTATTTCCTTTATCATCTACAACTTCTTTTCCCTTTAATTCATCAGCTATTTTCATATTATCGCTCCTATGGACTAATTTAAATTTCATGAATACCTAAATTGTATTGTTATTTATGTATTAAGTAATACTTTAATTTATCTAATACATACAAAAATAAAGAAAAATTGTTATAACTTTAAAATATTACTGATCGTCACAGGGGTCTATATGTACTACAACATCTTTAATTCCAGAAATAGAAGATTTAAGATTATTTTCCACATTATGAGATATTTCATGCGCTTCATTTAATGAATAACATGAATCAAGGATTATATGAAGATCAACATAAACATGTGACAATGCCCCCCTCGTTCTGATCATATGGCTGTCTTTAACACATTCAGTAGAATTTACAATTTCTTTAATAATTTTTTCGTCTATAGGGGCTTTATCGATAAGTATATTGGAACTCTCTTTTATTATTCTAATACCCATTCCCGCAATTAGTAATGCTATTACAATTGCAATTATGGGATCCATGAATGTATAGCCCAGTTGAATAAATATAAAACTTAAAATAACTGCAGAAGATGCAAAAATATCACTTCTCGTGTGTAATGAATCCGATATCAGGATATTGCTCCCAATTTCCTTCCCTTTCTTATTTTCATACCAGGAAACACCAATATTTACTGCTATGGTTGCAATGATTATTATAAAACTGAATATGGTAATTTCAGGGGTTTCACGTACAAAAAATCTTCCTATTGCTAATTGGATAATTTCAAAACAGGTGATAAATAATAAAACCGCAATTCCTAAAGATGCAAAAGTTTCGACCTTACTGTGACCGTATGGATGCTGGGTATCAGGTGGTCTTGAGGCAATTATGATCCCAATTATTCCTATAATATTGGATGCACTGTCAAAAAGAGAATGGAATCCATCTGAAATCATGCTTAAAGAGTTTGTATAAACTCCATAAATCCACTTAGCCAGGGCAACAGCAAGATTTAATATTAATATGATAATTAAAATTCTTTTAACAGTAGAATAATAATTTTCCTCATCCATACTGCTTATTTATGAAACTGATAGTATTAATCAATTGTTGTTTTAATATAATCTTATTATCCTGCTTGATTTAGGTTAATAAAGGTATATTGTAGACTTCGTATTACAATTTTAAAATTTTTAGGCATAACAAAAAGTTTATATGGCTACCCCAATAACTATAATTATTAAAGTTTTAGGTGAACCTAAATGTCGAAAAATACTACACTTAGCGAAAATGTAGAAGAATATCTTGAAATTTTATACAAACTGGGTCCTGATGGAGAACGAGTCACTACTTCCATGATTTCTGAAAATCTAAAAATTGCACCAGCAAGTGCTACCCAAATGCTTAAAAAGTTAGCAGATAACGGTTATGTAGAATATTCTCCTTATAAAGGAGGTATATTAACAGAAAAAGGCCTTAAAATTGCAAAAAAAGTCACCAGAAAGCACAGATTACTTGAAAGATTTTTATGCGACATTTTAAAGATTAAAAAAGAGAAAATCCATGAACAGGCATGCGAAATGGAACATACATTATCTGATGATGCTGAAAGAGCGTTGTGTCATCTTTTAGAACATCCAGCTAAATGTCCAGGTGACAGTGTTATTCCAGAGTGTGATTTAAAATTTACAACATGCGAAGAGTGTAAAAAAAGAAAAGAAGTAGATGTAGAAGAAGTTGGAAAACGAAATGAAAACTTAATTCCAGTACTTGACCTTAAGGAACATAAAAAAGGTAAAGTCAGTTTTATAAGGGGAGATTATAAAGTAATTCGAAGACTTTTAGATATGGGAATTACTATAGGTGCTATTATAAGTGTAATCAAAGTTGCTCCGCTAGGGGGTCCTGTTGAAGTTGCAATTAGGGGATCAAAACTTGCACTTGGACGTGACATAGCCTCAAATGTATTTGTTGAGGCTGTTGATGAGGCGGGGTGCTAATATTGGTTGAATTCAGTGAAAATGACTCTCAAAAATCATGGAATGGAAAAGGTCATAGAAAGAAATACAGGCATAAACACGGACAAAAGCATAAAACTGTTAGTGATTTAACTATTGCACTTGCAGGGAATGCAAATGTAGGTAAAAGTGTAATTTTCAATGAACTCACAGGTTCTAACCAAATTATAGGAAACTGGCCTGGGAAAACCATTGAAAGGGCGGAAGGTAAGCTTTATTTTGAAGGCTATGATATCGATGTAATTGATTTACCTGGAATTTATTCTTTTTCCACATATTCCATGGAAGAAATTGTATCAAGGGAATATATAGCCCTTGAAAAACCTGAAGTTGTTATTAATGTTGTTGATGCCGCTGTTTTAGAGCGAAATTTGTTTTTTACAATGCAGCTTCTGGAAATGGAAGTTCCAATGGTTGTTTGTATCAATCAGATTGATATAGCTAAACAAAAAGGAATTATTATTGATACTGAAAAGCTGCAGGCAGCACTTGGAGTGCCGGTTGTGCCTACTGTAGCAGTAAGGGGAGAAGGACTGCATGAACTGATGGAAACAGCCACTGAAATTGCAAAAAATAAACCTAAGATCAAAACTGCCAAATTAGAGTATGGTAGTGAAGTGGAAAATAGAATTAAAGAATTAACTAGGTTAATCAGATCTAAAAATCTTGAGTTAGGGTATCCTTCTCGATGGATTGCTATTAAATTAATAGAAAACGATCCAGAAATCCAAAAATTAGTGAAATCCAAATCTGAGGAGGTAGTTAACCAAGCATATAAATTAGCAGAAGAGATAGAAAATATCCACCATGAACCGTCCTTTTCAGTTATTGCATCTGAGAGATATTCTCTTGCAAATGGAATTGCAGGTGGAGCTCAGATGCAAAGCGAAATAAAAATCACATTTTCAGAGAAACTTGACAGAATAGCCACACATAGGGTATATGGTTACATAACATCTGCTCTGGTGATAGGCGGGTTACTGTTGTGGACATTTGTAATTGGAAATTTCCTTTCCGGATTACTTTCAGATGCATTTAGCTTCTTTCAACCTGTAGATCCTCAAATTAGTGGAGGACTAGTTAGTATCCTTTGGAATGGTGCATTTGGAGGTATTGTGGCTGGAGTTACCCTTGTAATACCATTTGTTATTCCGTTTTATTTGATGCTGAGTTTAATTGAAAACTCGGGAATATTAACAAGGGTTGCATTCATGATGGACACTGCAATGCATAAAATAGGACTGCATGGAAAGGCACTTATTCCTATGATTCTCGGTTTTGGGTGTAACGTTCCGGCCATAGACCAGACCCGTATTTTAGAAACAAGGCGTGAACGACTGCTTGCATCATTTGCCATAACATTTGCTCCGTGTGCAGCAAGAACAATTATAATCCTCGGCCTTGTAGCAGTTTTTGTTAATGTCTGGTGGGCAATTGCACTTTATGCCATTGACCTCGTAATCATTTTTGCATTGGGCAGAGTTGCATTAAAAGTAGTTCCAGGTGAATCCATAGGGTTAATAATGGAGATGCATTCATTTAAAGTTCCATCTATCTCAGTAGCTGCTAAACAAACATGGGTCAGGATTAAATCATTAATTTACCTGGTTTTTCCTGTTTATATTATTGGAAGTGCATTTGTACAGGCTTTGTATGTTTCAGGTATACTTGGACCTATAAATGCTGCTTTAACTCCAATTACCGTTCTATGGTTAGGTCTTCCAGCAATTACTGGTATTCTTCTTATATTTGGGGCAGTAAGAAAGGAGTTTACCCTTCTAATACTGGTCGCTTTGGTTGGCCCGAATCTGGCTGCAGTTTTAACACCTGTTCAATTCATAATACTGGCTCTTGTAGGAATGTTATATATTCCATGCCTGTCTACCATCACAATACTGGTTCGTGAATTTGGATGGAAAGCCGCTACCAGTATATCACTGGCTAACCTTATTACTGCAATATTTTTAGGGGGAATAGCGTTTAGATTACTTTCTTTAGTATTCTAAATCCATTTTTAACTTTTTTAATTTAATTTCCCTTAAATTGTACCTACAAAAAGCAACGCCAAAAGTTATGAATAAAAAAATGTTCTCGTTATTTGAGACTAATAGGATCAGTCTTAAGTTAAATTAAATTGGGCTAAATGGTAGCCGTCGAAAATCACCGATTTTCGGCATACAAAAACTAAGTTTTTGGCAGAGTAAAATAGAATGTTAATCCCATTCCGGGTTCTGATTTAACCCAGATTCTACCACCATGCCCTTCA
>Ga0210077_1000521_pt1 | contig 13891 bp, 12 predicted proteins | sample RushMan_CattailN_5_FD_185556 | JGI IMG/M metagenome (GOLD analysis project Ga0210077, IMG submission 185556) | Wetland microbial communities from San Francisco Bay, California, USA, that impact long-term carbon sequestration -... | ecosystem: Environmental > Aquatic > Marine > Wetlands ... | reverse complement strand
CCTAGTGCCAGGAACCACAGGTAGGTGGTCCCGGAATACCCCACCAGGCTTTCGCCAGCGAATAAAACCATCACCAGCAGGACCACAGCAGCGCTTCCAAAAACAATAAAAGCATAGGTGAGCAGTGAGAGGCTGGCGCGCAGCTTCCGCCCCAGGATGAGATATCCAGCCACAAATACCGCCCCCAAAAATGCCAGCACATTCCCCAACAACGCTCCATGCTGAAGGACCTGTGTGAAAGGTGCAATGGCAATTCCGCTGACACCGATCGATAGCTGATCGCCGATTGCCACGATAAAGCTGCCCAGCAGCGCCAACGGCAGACCCACCCAGGTCATGGCTGCCAGGGGTTCGTGTAAGAGAAATGTTGAAAGCAGTGCCACAATCAGGGGCGACATGCTCACGAGGACCACCGAACTGGCAACCGTGGTGTACTCCAGGGATGTAATCCAGCTGGCAAAGTGCAGCGCCAGGAATACTCCGGAAAGCAGGGCCAGCAGCCACTGCTGCCTGGTCAGCCGACTGATTTCCCCTCGTGAACGGCTCAAGGCAAACGGCGCCAGCAACAGGCAGCCCAACCCCAACCGGTAGGCTGCAATCACCAGGGATGGCGCTTCTTGCTGCGCAAAACGGATAAAGATGGCGCCGGTCGATGCCGCCAGCACGCTCAACGCCATCACCAGTTCAGGGGACAAGAAAGAAGGGCGATCTTCGTTCATTTGATTTATTCGTACACGATCCAACCAGAATCTGCTGGGATTATACCTCACAGACTGCGGTGTGTTTTGTTTGACTGGTTGCTTTCCACAAGACGATGTCTGGCGGGCTAAGTAATATTAGAAAAATGGATCTTCCACACCTGTAGAGATAATAATAGGTGTTTTCTATAAAGGTTTTTTGCTATAATGAATTCATGGATTGCAGGGTAACCCGCCTGATGAGACATGTATAAAACCTGCAATTCAGTCTACAGATGTAAAAGTAATCCCATGGAAAGAAAATTACCTCCCGCTTTATATCGGGCAATCAGAAAAGTTTCCTAATCCTAGCTTACTCTTTAAGAAAAAAATGGCATCCGACGAAACCACATCCGGCAATCCAATATCAACCAATATCGACTTTGAATATCTGCAGGCAGAAATGGCATGCATCGATGTGCGCATCCGGCGCGAAGTTTATCGCTGGCGGCAGGCAGGGCAGAACCCGGAAGACAGCTTCCGCGGGCTTTATGTCTCTGACGCGGATGCCAACGCCCTGCTGGAGCGGCCTTTGGGCAACAGCTGGGGTCAAACCCAGGCCGGGGACGAACGCGATGGAGCCTATGAGGAAGAGTTGCAGCAGGCAGCGGAACGAAGCGAAGCTATCCTGGAAGGATACAGGCAGAGTGGGAGGCTTCCACGCCTTGTTTACCTGGCGCAGACATACCAACTGGATCAAGTCGACCAGTATATTTTCCTGATTTGCCTGGCGCCGTATATCGACCTCCGTTACGAGAGAATATATGGTTATTTGCAAGACGACGTCACCCGTAAACGACCCACGATCAATCTGGTTCTGGATCTATTGGGCGAACCGGGTTTGAGTCGCTATGCGCTCTGGGGGCATTTCTCCAACTCCGCTCCGCTGTTCACAGCGCACATTCTCGAAAAGATAGAGGAAAACGAGAAAAGCCCCGGGCTGAACCACAGTCTGCATGTGGATGAGACCATTGTCTCCTGGCTGCTGGGGGTTTACCAGCCTTCGCCAGGCATGGGGACGCAGGCCGAGCTGTACAAACCGCATATTGATCGTACTGACCTCAAACTCCCTGATGAACTCAGCGAGCGTTTGAGTGCATTGCGAACATCCCCCCAGACGTTCATCTTCCATGGGCCGGACCAGGCAGGTCAACGTGCTGCTGCGCAACTGCTTGCTGCCCAAGAAAATCGACCGCTGCTTACCATCAATCTATCTACAGTCCAGGAAGAAGGTCTTCCGTTGGCCAGGGCTATTCAGCTTGGCATGCGCGATGCAAAGCTGACCAATGCCCTTCCCTTTTTCACCCGGTGGGACGTTCTCCTGGGGGAAGACAGCCTGCTTCCAGGGCATATCCTGGCGGCATTGAATGATTATAAAGACACCATCATCCTTAGCGGGCGAAACCAGTGGCAGGCAAGCGGACTCGCACCCGGCAATCCATTAGTGTGGATGTATTTTGACATCCCTTCATTCGAACAGCGTATCGATCTCTGGAAGACATTCCTGGGTGATGACATCGATTGCGATCAGCTCGATCTCGAATCGATTGCAGGGCAGTTCCTGCTGACCACCGAGCAGATCCACGACGCCAGCCTGACTGCACAGAACACTGCCCGCCAGCAAAAACGAGCTGTCCGCAGCCAGGATATTTTCTCGGCGGCGCGCGCGTATTCCAATCACAGCCTTTCAAAGCAGGCACGCAAGATCAACACGCGCTACGGCTGGGAAGATATTATCCTGCCGGATGACCAGGTGCAGCTGCTGCATGAAATTATCTCCACGGTGCGCGGTCGACCTGTGGTGCTGGAGAAATGGGGAGTGGGTGAAAAATTGGCTTCGAGTTCGGGGGTTGCCATCCTGTTCGATGGACCACCCGGCACCGGAAAGACCATGGCTGCAGAGCTCATCGCCAGCGAGCTCAACCTGGACCTGTATAAGATCGATCTGTCGACCGTGGTAAGCAAATATATCGGCGAAACTGAGAAGAACATCAGCCAGATTTTCAAAGATGCGGAAACCAGCAATGCCATCCTATTCTTCGATGAAGCCGATGCCCTCTTTGGGAAGCGTTCTGAGGTGCGCGACTCACACGATCGCTATGCCAATATTGAGATCAGCTATCTGCTGCAGCGCATGGAGGCTTACAACGGGGTTACGATACTGGCTACCAACCTGCGTGCCAACCTGGATGAAGCCTTCACCCGCCGCTTGCAATTCGTAGTCACCTTCCCATTCCCCGATGAAGCCAGCCGGCTGCGCATCTGGCAGACCCTCTTTCCGCCTGGTGTACCACACGAGGAAGATATTGAACTGGAATCACTTGCCAGGCGCTACAAGCTGGCAGGCGGGAACATCCGCAACATCCTGGTGAACGCTGCTTACCTGGCGGCAGCGGATGGCAAAAACGTGTCCATGACCCACCTGCAGCACAGCGTATTCCGTGAGTTGCAGAAGATGCGCCGGTTGGTGGACAAAGAGGATGTGATTGAATGACGGGATCAATCCAACCTTTGATGATAAGGCGCGATGAAAAGAACGCCGATTATTCCAATCAGCATTGGAATGCTCAACTAAAGCAAGCCAGTAATCCGTAGTTCTTGGAAAGGAAGAGAAACACGTACATGCCTCTCAAGGGGTTTTCGAATGAAATTCGGGCTTAACAGAATTGTCAAGATCGCTTTCAGTGTTGAAAATCCAGCGGAATTATTGTTTAATATGAACATATACCGCACCTATTCTTTAGAACCAGGAAATCAGAAAATTTTGCCTTTGGCAAGAAAATGCAGGCAAATATATAAAAAAACAGAAAATTGTTACAACGGGTTCCATGACCTGACAGTCAGTAAAGGACGTGTATTTATTTAAACCACCTGTCCAGCCAGTTTATGGGTCCACAGTTGAGCGCAATCAGGAAGCAGGAAAAGTCTGCTTGTTCTTGAAAATAGAAAACCAGATCTAAAGAGTGAATCGCAAGTCGTTAATTGCCACATGATCAAATACTTATGACTTGGTCAGCAGACATTGAACTATAGAATGCCGTCGAAATGAAGCGCAGTCCTCTGGCGAGAAAGGAACGAGGTCATGTCCAACCAGGAAAGAATTCTTCTCGAGAAAAAATCCGGAACGGTCAAATCACGCAGCAGTGATCAAACGAAAAAACCAAAACCTCAAAAACTGCCCTTGCTGCTTCAGAGATTAGGCAACAGGACAGTGCAACGCCTGGCTGCTCAGCGCAGCGGCAACGGCCCTTATCAATTGGATGAAGAAACCGCCAACCGCATACACAGCTCACGCAGCAGCGGCCAGCCGCTGGAAAGCCAGCTCCAGAAACAGATGAGCGAGCAATTTGGTTATGATATGAGCGGGGTAAAAGTGCATACCAGCCAGGAATCCAATGCATTGAACCAGGACCTGAGCGCCAGGGCATTTACCACCGGTCATGATATTTTTTTCAAAGAAGGGGCTTACGATCCCAACAGCACGGATGGTCAAAAACTCCTGAGCCACGAACTGGCGCACGTTGTTCAGCAGGGTACCGGACAGGTACACGGCAGTGGTGAGATGACGGTAAACGCACCCGGTGATCGCTATGAACAGGAAGCCGATGCCGCGTCTGGAGAAATCAGCAACACTGTGTCCACTGCTGGAGTCCAGAAGCAAGAGATGCCTGAGGAAGAGGAACTAGCTCAAACCCAGGAAGAAGACGAGGAAGAAATGGCACAGGCGCAGGAGGAAGAGGAGGAGGAAGAGGAAGAAGCATTACAGACACAGGAAGAAGAGGAAGACGTCCTTCCATAGCCTGTCAAAAGAAAACAAACCTGGAGATGCCAGTAAATGATTGCTGATTTAGACGAAACCATCCGGCAGCTGCTCATCGATGAGATGCCGATAAAAAATGGGGAGATCGACGTCAAGTTCGATCAGCCCAAACGCGAGTGGAGTTCGCGGCTGTCGAAGCCGACGCTTAACTTCTACCTCTACGACCTGCGGGAAAATAATAAACTGCGCCAGCACCACTGGGAAGCCATCGCCGAACGCGGAAATCGAGACCAGCTGGCACATCTCAAACGAACTCCGTTTCGAGTGGATTGCGTCTACATGATCACAGCCTGGGCAGCTGAAGCTGAAGATGAACACCGCATCATCTCACGCTGCCTGTTGAGCCTGTTTCGCAACCCGATCTTGCCGGTCGAATACCTGGCTGGAAACCTCAAAAACCAGCCGTTTGAGATACAGACTCAGCTGGCGCAGTATGACAAGCTGACCAATCCTGCTGAAATGTGGGGTTCATTGGATAACGAGATTCGACCCAGCATACCCTACGTGGTAACCATCGCACTTGACCCCTGGCAGGAGGTAACCGGTCCGCTGGTGAGAACCTTTACGCTGAAACCCGGGCAATCCTATACCATGCCCAGGCACACCACTTTTGCTGAACTTGGGGAAGACCGCATCATGACCTTTATTGGCGGTACAGTGCGCGAAAAATCTGCAGATGGAAACCCTCTTGGCGGCATTAATGTCGCTGTCAAAGGCACCGGGGTATTTGCGGTTAGTGACGACCAGGGGCGTTACGTGCTGGGGAGTCTGCCTGCAGGTTCATTCACGCTGGTCGCCTGGCTCCCCGACAACAAAATTAAAGAGAGGAAGATCACCATCCCTTCCGATGACGGTGATTATGATTTGATCGTATAAACAGGATTCGTGTGAATGGAGGCTACGATGAGCAAGCATAAATTCCAGATCAGCCATCCACCCTGGAGGTGAATACAGCCAATTCGCAATAATGTGATGCATTCATCAAGAGGGATTTTCCATGCAGCCTCTCGCTGCAAGTTTATTCAATCAGGAGGTTAGAAATGCCGCAAACTTATTTATCCCCTGGTGTCTACGTTGAAGAAGTAGAAAAAGGGACAAAACCGATCGAAGCCGTTGGCACTTCTTTGACCGCTTTTCTCGGTGTTACTGCGGAGGCGAGCACGAAGGTATATGACCCATCTACCGGAGAGCGTGTTGTGGTCGAATCGCGTCTCAACAAGCCCACCCTGGTAACCAACTGGACACAGTTTACTGATATTTATGGTGACTTTGTCCCGGGCGCCTATATGCCAGATGCAGTTTATGGTTATTTTGCCAATGGGGGCGGCGCCTGCTACGTGACCAGCCTGCGCGCCTTGAACGAAGACAAAGATGTTGAGGCTGCCACGGTAACTATCTCTGGTAAGGGAAAGGCCAATGCCTTCAAAGTCACCGCTGCAACAGCCGGCCCGGGAGGGAACAAGCTTACCGTCACCATAAAAGCAGCTGGTGAGGACACCTTCAACATGGCGGTGGGAGGTCAGACCAGGACCAACCTGAGCATGAAGAAGGGTGAAAATTATGTCGGCGATGCACAGTTTGATGCCGTAACCATATCCGGTGTCGGCACAGCCATGCCTGAAGATGGCAGCTATCCGCTGACGGGTGGCGGGGCAAAACCGATCATGCCCAAGGATTTCATCGGTGACGTTACCGAGCGCACAGGCCTGGGCGGTTTTGAGGCTATCGACGAAGTGCGCATCGTGGTATGCTCCGACATTTTCTTCGGCTATGATGGTTCCGATGAAGCTAAGGAGCGTGTCAAATTGGTCCAGGAGGCAATGATCGCCCAGTGTGAAAAACTGCGCTATCGTTTCGCTGTTCTGGATACTCCCCCGGGACTGAACGCACAGCAGGCCAAGGAATGGCGTGAGTACATCAATTTCGACAGTTCTTACGCTGCCCTGTACTACCCCTGGATCAAGGTTGCCGATCTGAGCGGCGTGGGGAGCACAACCAAGATGGTGCCCCCAAGCGGCTACATGGCCGGCATCTACAACCGCACCGATGCTGATCGCGGTGTTCACAAAGCCCCCGCCAATGAAATCATCCTGGGTGCAATCGACCTGGAGCTGAAACTCAGCAAGGCGGAGCAGGATGTGCTCAATCCCCTGGGCGTCAACTGCATCCGCACCTTCCCGGCGCGCGGCATCCGCGTGTGGGGTGGTCGCACCCTGAGCAGCAACGGCGCCTGGCGTTATATCAATGTTCGCCGTCTGTTCATCATGGTCGAAGCCTCGTTGGAAGCCGGGTTGAGTTGGGTGGTGTTTGAGCCAAATGACAGCTCATTGTGGGCAAAGGTGGTACGGGATGTGACTTCCTTCCTGCGCGTCACCTGGCGCTCCGGCGCGCTGTTCGGCAGCACGCCCGAGCAGGCGTTCTACGTCAAATGCGACGAAGAACTGAACCCGGTGGAAATCCGCGACCTTGGTCAGATGATCGTCGAAGTAGGGCTGGCTCCGGTTAAACCGGCTGAATTTGTCATCTTCCGCATCAGCCAGTGGGCAGGCGCCAATGCTGAGGCATAGCGCCAGAGGTACTTCAGTCACAAATAAATACTCGAGGAGGTAAAAATGGCTGAACGTGAAGATCCCCTTGTCGGATTTCATTTTGCAGTCGATCTGCAAGGTGTGGTAAAGGGTTATTTCACCGAGTGCTCCGGTTTAGGATCGGAGCACGAGATCGTCGAACATAAAGTAGTTACGGAAAAAGGGCAGGAAGTGGTTATCAAGCTGCCGGGACGCCTGAAGTGGGAGAATATCGTCCTGAAGCGCGGCATCACCAGCAGCATGGATATTTGGGACTGGCGCAAGCTGGTAGAGGACGGCGATGTGGACAGCGCCCGGCGCGACGGCTCCATTGTGATGTATGATAACCATCTCAAGGAAGTCGCTCGCTGGAATTTTGAGCGCGCCTGGCCTGTCAAGGTTACCGGCCCCCAACCCAAATCGGACAGCAATGAAATCGGTATCGAGGAATTGACCATCGCACACGAATATATCAAGCGCGTGAAATAAGCGCCCGGGCAGGTGGCATCACCCGGAAGGGAGTGCTGTCACCTGCCCCACAATGAGACAAGAAGATGGAAACAATTTCAGAATTCGATTTCACCTTGCCGCGCGGGTATACAGATTCTTCAGGTGTGGTGCAGCGTGAAGGAAAAATGCGCCTCGCCATTGCCCTCGACGAGATCGACGCACTCAAAGACCCGCGTGTCATCGATAACGAAGCCTATCTGCCAGTCATTTTGCTCAGCCGCGTGATTACACGGCTGGGCAGCCTGAGCAGCATCTCACCACAGCTCATCGAACGCCTGTATGTGGCCGATTTCGCGTACCTGGAAGACCTGTACCTGCGCATCAACAGCCACGAAAACATGGTGGTGGCAGCCGTATGTCCAAACTGCAGCACTGAGTTTCAACTGCAGGTGGCGCCTTTGAATAATGAAAACCATTTCAGCTAGACTTGAAACCAGGGATTTATGCCACAGGATGAAAGCCAGGTAGATCCTGGCGCCCAAACAGGATCCGAAACTGACTCAGGTCTCTCTAAAGAGCAGATGCAGGAACTCATCGAGAGGGTCTATGCGCTGCTGCTGCAGGATTTGAAGATCGAGCAGGAACGCACACGCCTTCTGGAACAAAAAACACTGCGTATGAAGGGAATTCGATCATGGCGTTAGACAAAGCTGCGCGCGAAAAAATGACGTCGGTATTCCGCTTTGTGGTATCCATAGACGACACAGCCCTGGCTGCCTTCACAGAATGCACATTACCCAATATCGAATTGGAAACCGAGACCATCAAGGAAGGCGGCTTGAATACTTACGTGCACCAGCTTCCCGGTATGCTGAAACCCGCAACCATAACGCTGAAGAATGGCGTCGGTATCGCCAAGGATTTACAGCAGTGGTACCTGGATACGATGAGCGGTAAGTTCACACGCAAACAGATATCGGTTTCCCTGCTGAACTCTGTACAAAAAACAGTAATGACGCTGGACATCAAGGATGCATATCCCATCAAATGGTCCGGGCCGCAGCTAAAATCCGACGACAATACGATTGCCATCCACAGCCTGGAATTTGCCTGCGGTGAGATCAGTGTGGTCTACAAATAATCGAGGAAGCATCACAGCATGCCACCCATCAATCGACTAATGCGCAGACTCAGACAGCACACCTCCGTGGCGAGGATTTTCCGCATGGAACAGCCAGGGTCTGTGTACAGGAGTCCGCAAGCATCACAGCCAGCAAGCACCCCAGTCGTGAAAAGACCAGTTTCACAAAAAGTGGCTGCCGTACTACCAGGCGAGCGCCTGTCTGCGTTGCCCAGAGGGTTCCTGGTAAATCGCCCCCTGCCAACAAGGGTGATTGAGTATCCTCCTCTGGTTACGCAAATACCCGTTCCCGACCAACCTGTGGAAGAGCTGCAAGTCGTCAAGCCGGGTGAAGCTTCACCCGTTACACCGATGGTACCGCGCGCTCCCGCCGTATCGAATACGCCCTCCACTGAATTGGATAAAGATTGGCCGCGGCTTCGCAACATACTGCAAAGACACAGGGATGCTCCAGCAGAGCAGGAAGAGGGAAGGCCAGATGAAGCAGCAGCAAAGAGTGTTGCTGCTGACCAGCAGCCGATCAAACTTGCACAGGCTTCCCCTTCGCTCTATCCACAGCAAAGTGAGGCAAAACGTGCAGACACCGGGCATGTACCGCATCCAACGCAACCTCGAGCTGAAGTGTCTTCACAGAAGCCGAAGATCGAAGAAATCGAACCTGTTTCGACATCTCCATTAGCCTCCACCAGCAGAGTGCAGCCCAACACGGAAAGGGAACTCACCAAGACTCCCAAAGATGAAATTGAGGACAAAATCTCTGTCGAAGCAAGTAAAACGGTCGGCAGGGGGGGAGAAGCAGCAGGTGAAGTGCCTGCTGCAGTAACGATTGATGAAAAGCCTGCAGAGGAAGAGCAGATTGCGAGTGGCATCTCTCAGGGAGAGCCAGCCAAGCCAGCGAAGGCTGTTCATGAGGAACCCATCCAGCGTAAAACACTAGATCCAGGCGTCCCCATTTCCGAAATGCCTGGTTCGCAAGTCGCTGCACCTGATAAAGCGCCAGTACGTGCAGATATACCGAAAAAGGTTTCGGATGCCTCACTCGAAGACCTCATCCAACAATCTGCAGCGGAAACGCAGGTGAGCAAGTCGTATCAACCCTCACTATCCTCACCACCTGAGGAAGATATCGACAAAGAACCGGGAATATTTTCAGCATCTCCAATGCGGAAAAAACAACCCCAAACCGGCGAAAAGAACAAAGGAGAAGCCCTGTCTACTGACGAAATTCCCGCAGAAGAAACCGCACAAACCAGGCAAACTGTACCGCTGGAAGCTGCTTGGCCGGTTGAGCACCATTCCCAACGGCAACTTAAAAGTGTCTCTGACCGAATTGCAGGAGAGGTAGAAACCACCCAGGAAGCTGAAGAAGAAGTGGTCAGCCACCCGGTAGATGAATCGCCTATCCACCAGGCTCTCGAAAGAATCGCCGTCAGGCAGCCTACCGAAAGCAAGGTAGAAATCATCATGCCGCGCCACGCACGCCCTTCTGCCCCATCTGTCCAGGAACAGGCGGAATCAGAATCAGCGCAGCCCTCGCCCGAAGCCAGTGAACGGACTTCCGGGGAAAGAGAAGATGCTTCTTCAGAAGCCCCGCTTCCTTCAAGCGAAGCTTCTCAGGACGCACCTCCCGATGTTCAAATGGCTGCTGCGCCAGAACGCATTCAGACTGATATAGGACCGCTGCCGTCTGATTTGTGGAGACTGATCGGACAGGAAGTTCCCGGGCAGGAACAAAAAAGCCGGGCTGAAAGCGAACTATCAGAGTCACACATTCAGCGAGCCGGGTTAGAGGAGAAAGAAAGCGTTCCGCCTGCCGTACAAAATTTTTTTCGCCCGTCAGGTAAGGAACCTCCCATCATGGTTCAACGCGTTACAGAGCAGACGGAGACGCAAACGGCTGAACAGCCATCCACAGGTTCAGCAGAAGCGGTATCAACTCAAGCCCCGGAGGTTGCACAGCAGGAACAAAAAGAGGAGAAAATCAACGTCGAAGAACTGGCGCGCAAAATTTATGAAGCCATCCGGCATCGATTGATGACTACCTTATCGGTTGAACGTGAAAGGATGCGGCGCAACCCATAAAAAAGGTAATGTGTCAGCAGAACAAGAGGAAATTCTATGGCAAACACACGTGGAGATCTTGTCCCGGCAAAAATATATGAAGTTGATGATTCTGGAGAAAAGAAGGGCGGCGGTGTCTCGATTGACTGCATGTTTAACCCCTTCGAGTATACGGTATCCAAGACGAACACGTACGCTGAAAAATCCAGGAACCGCTCCAGTGTGCCGGAAGTCGAGTTTCAGAAAGCAGGTCCGCAGACCCTGCAGCTAAGCCTGATGTTCGACACCTACGAGAAAGATGAAGATGTCAGCTTGATCACCAGCAAGCTGTGGAAATTGATGGAATCGAAAACACGCCAGGGGAACAACCGCAACAAGGTCCCTCCGCCGGAAGTGGCTTTCGAATGGGGAGTCTTCCGTTTTGTAGCCGTCATCACCAACATGACCCAGAAATTCACGCTCTTCAAACAGGATGGGACACCGGTGCGCGCCAAAGTCGATGTGACCTTCACGCAGCATAAGGATCTTGAAGATTACCGGCGGCAGAACCCCACTTCGGGCGGCGGTCCGATACGGAGCGTGCGCACGATTATTGGTGGTGACCGCCTGGACAACATCGCCTACGAGGTGTACGGTGATGCCACGAAATGGCGCCTGATCGCAGAATTCAATAAAATTGATAACCCCTTCGTACTGCAGTCAGGGCAGCAGCTAACCATCCCGTTTGAGTAAGGATTTACTATGCCTGGAATCAATGAAATTGCCAGTCAGGTTGCCATCAAAATAAACGATACCGACGTCCAGCCGGAAATAATGGATAAGCTGGCCAACGTGACTGTCGACCAGCACACACACCTGCCGGATATGTTCACCCTGCGCTTCTATGATTCAGACCTGCAGCTGATGGACAGCGGGCCATTTGACCTGACCAAGAGGGTGGAGATCAGCGCTGCGAAGGCGGACAACTCACAGGTAACCCTGATCAAGGGGGAAATCACAGCCCTCGAGCCTGATTTCGGTGAAAATATGACACCCGAGTTTGTGGTACGCGGTTATGATCCTACCCACCGCCTCTTCCGGGAAACCCGCACCAGGACGTTCCTGAACGTCAAAGACAGCGACCTCGCCCAGCAGATCGGCAGTGCAACAGGGCTGCAGACTGAGATCGAAACGACCAGTACCGTATACGAGCATGTGTTCCAGAGCAACCAGTCTGACCTGGATTTCCTCATGCAGCGCGCCTGGCGGATTGGCTTCGAATGCTTTGTCGCCGATAACAAGCTCTATTTCCGCAAGCCTTCCAATGCCGGGGCAGCCAGCACCACGCTGGAATGGGGATCGGACCTGAAGTACTTCCGACCGCGCATGACGCTGGCCGAGCAGGTGGATGAAGTCATCGTGCGCGGTTGGGACGTTACCAAGAAAGAAGCCATCGTAGGTAAAGCAGAAAGCGGCAGCCTGTACCCCAGCATCGAGGAATCGAAAGATGGAAAGACCTGGGCCAGCAGCTTCGGGCGCGGCAAGAAGATCGTGGTCGAACAGCCGGTCATCAGCCAGGCAGAAGCCAACGTGCTGGCATCCGCCCGCCTGGATGAAATCAGCGGCGCGTTCATCGATGCGGAAGGCATGGCTACCCGCCGCCCGGATATCAAGGCCGGTCAGAAGGTGAAGCTGGAAAACCTGGGCCAGCGCTTTAGCGGAGAATACCTGGTGACCAATGCCACACACGTGTTTTCCCCCGAAGGCTTGAAGACCATCTTTCGTGTGACCGGCTCACGCACCGGCCTGCTCAGCGAGCAGGTAAACCAGCAGGTGCCCGTCGATTTGTGGAACGGGGTAGTGGTAGGGGTGGTGACCAATTCAGACGACCCCAATAACATGGGCCGTGTGAAATTGAAATTTCCCTGGCTCTCCGATGATGCGGAAAGCAACTGGGCGCGGATTGCCAGCGTGGGTGCCGGACCTGATTGCGGTTTCTTCGTCGTTCCCCAGGTAGGAGATGAGGTCCTGGTAGCGTTTGAGCATGGGGATTTCAATTACCCGGTTATCCTGGGCGGGCTGTGGAATGGGCAGGATAAACCACCAGAGGATGGCACCGGGGCGAGCAGCGGTGAAAAACCGCTGGTACGCGTCATCCAGTCTCCAAACGGGCACAAGATCATTATGTATGATGATGCCGAGAAGAAAATCGAAATCATCACCACCGATGGCCGCAGCATCACGTTGAGCGATAAAGACCGCAAGATCATCGTCAAAACCAGTAACGTGGATATGACTATTGACGATTCCGATCTAAAAATCAAGGGAGTCAACATCAGCATCGAAGCCGATGCGCAGATAAAGATAAAAGCATCAGCCGGCATCGACATCGAATCGAGTGCCGTGACGAACATCAAGGGCTCTGTGATCAATCTGAACTGATCCCAGGGCAGCATAGACAGGAATAACCATCATGGGAATGCCAGCAGCAAAACAAGGAGACACAATTACAGGGGTGGATATGCATATGGTGCTTGTCCCGGCGCCCCCCGGACCGCCTGTGCCGACGCCACTGCCGCATCCCTTCAATGGGATAATCAGTCAGAGTTTGAGTCCTACAGTTTTCATCGCCAAAATGCCGGCAGCCACACTGGGTAGTATTGCCATGAATACGCCACCTCATTTCCCCACTCCACCGGGTGTGTCGTTTGTTGTCCCGCCCACCAACCAGGCAACCATCATAATGGGCAGCGCAACGGTTTTTATTAATGGAAAGAATGCCGCCCGTAATGGAGACAAAGCCCAGTCCTGCGGCGATCCAGTCCCCAATATGAATGCTATTGTGGTGGCGGCGGGCACAGTATTGATTGGAGGTTGAAGAAATGCCCAAAGAAATCGTTGGACAGGGATGGTCCTTCCCACCGAGAATCAATGCCCAGGGCGGCATTGGATTGACTAATGAGCGCAATGAACTCGACCAGTCTATCCTGATCATCCTGGGGACTTCACCCGGGCAGCGCGTCATGCGCCCAACCTTTGGCTGCCGCCTGCATGAACTGGTATTTGCGCCCAACAACAGCTATACCGCAGCCCAGGCACGCCGCTACGTTCAGGAAGCGTTAGGCATGTGGGAGCC
>Ga0210077_1000520_pt1 | contig 13896 bp, 12 predicted proteins | sample RushMan_CattailN_5_FD_185556 | JGI IMG/M metagenome (GOLD analysis project Ga0210077, IMG submission 185556) | Wetland microbial communities from San Francisco Bay, California, USA, that impact long-term carbon sequestration -... | ecosystem: Environmental > Aquatic > Marine > Wetlands ... | reverse complement strand
AGGCAGGCGCTAAGAGAATTGCGGCGATTTCAGCGGGCGCGGGGGCGGACGGGCAGCCCGGCCCAGGCGTTCAACAGGCCAAGCAGTTCGCGCGTGACCGCGAGCGCGTCGTGCGTGTTGCGCCACCAGTGGTTCGCGTCAAACCGATCCTCGTACGCCGCGCGAACAATCACATGCAAATTGCGCGGCGCCAGTTCCCGCCATAGGACGTGCACGCGGCGCGTGTGCGGCGGCGAGGTGACGACGATCACCGTGGACAGCCGGTCGTTGCGCATTTCGCGCGCGATTTCGTCCACTTCCTGCTCGGTGTCGACGATCGTGCCCGGCAGAATGCGGATGCCGGCCGCCGGCACGCCCTCGTGGATCAGCACTTCGCGGCTGTAATCGTCTTCGCTCATGAACTGAATGCCCATTGCGGCGAGCTTTTGCCCGGGTCCGACCGGATGGGTGAGCCAGACTTCGTGCGCGTAGCCCATGCGAAAAATCCGCGCGGCTTCCTCGGCGCGTTCGGGCATGGCGCCGCTTAGGACGACGATCGCGCCGGCGGGACGCAGCGCGTCTTCGCGGATCAGCCAGCGCCCAGCGCCGCGAAATGCAAGAATTCCGGCGGCCAGGAGCGCCAGCAATACCGCGAGCGCGATTGCAGCGAAAAGTTTCCGGCGGCTCATAGCGAAAAGTTCATGGAGAAAATAGAAGGCGTCGCACGCTTCCGTTTCGAGTGAAGCGGGTCGTCAGGCGCGCGGAGCAGAAAGCGCGCCCTTGCTCATCAGCAGGCCGCGCAGGCCGAGCAGCGCGAGCCTGGGCTGCCGCAGGATTACGCGCCAGAGCACTTTCCACGCTTCGTCGCGCGAATATTCCGCGAGCGATTGTTTGGCGCCGTCATTGAGCAGATCGACCAGACGGCTGTAATCGGACTGCTCGAAGCGGTGCAGGGACCGCCGCAACAGCAGGTGCAAATCCAGTTCGCGGCGCAAGCTCTGCAGCTCGCGGCTCGCGCCGCCGTTCAGAATCGCTTCCGCCACGCCGAGCGCACCGCGAAATCCCGTGACCGTGCCGCCGACGGTGGAGACTTTCACCTGCGCGGCCGCATCGCCAACGAGATACACGGAGCCCTGGCCCAGCTGCCGGTGAACGGGAATCCAGTTGGTATAGACCGGTACGCGCGCTCCCTGAAACGCAATCGGTTCGAAGCCGCGCTTGTCCAAAAATTCTTCCAGGCGGCGGCGCGTTTTCGGGCCGGCCTCGCCGATCACGCCGAGCGCGCCGCGTTCGCGCGATTCGGGAATGAGCCAGTAAAAGTAAGGCGTGTCCTGCGGAATGAACCAGACGCGCACGGTATCGGGCGCCATGTCCTTTGGCAGCGGCACGATCGCCTGCATCAGCGGGGCGGTTTCGAGCGGCGCCCAGCCCGCGGCGCGAGCCACGCGGCTGGTGGCGCCGTCGCCGCCGATCACCGTCTCCGCGCGAACTTCTTCGCGGACTCCGTCGGCGCTGCGTTCCACTTCCACTACGAGTCCGCGTCCATTTGCATGCAACGCTTGAAACCGGCGGCCCAATTCGATCTTTGCGCCCGCGCGCTCAGCGGCCGCGGCCAAATTCCGGATCAGCGCGCGCCGTTCGATGATCAGGTCGGGATGCTTCAGGGAAACTGTGGCGCTGCGCCCGTCGGTGAAGAGCTCGAAGCGGCGGATTTCGTTGACGACGCTTCCGTCCGCGGCGCGGCCCAGCATTTCGCGCAAGCGATGGGTGACGATCAGCGTCCGGGCAGAGGGTTCCAGAGCTCCGAGGCCCTCCAGCACGCGCACGGAGCGGCCGCGCTGCGCCAGGAGGCTCGCGGTGTACAGTCCGGCGGCCGAGCCGCCGATAATCGCGATTTCGGGGGAATCTTTGCGAGCGGTCGAAGTCGAACCGGCTCGTGCATCGCCTGCTTCATACACCATCGTTCGTGATGAATCGTCCTTCAGGGTGAATTTGCGCCGCGCAAACTACACCTACGCGGTGTGCAGCTGGAAAAAAGCTTTTGATCAGGAATCCTGCTGGGCTTGCGTCTCCGTAGCCTACGCTCCGGAGATTCGCCGCGGACGCCGGCATGACCCTGACCGTCATCCGATAGCTTCGCGTGCCAGTATAGCCCAGGGTGGCGCTCGCGCCAATCCCGCTCCGCGCCGGCAACCGAGGACCGCGCGGCGGTGCGGGGCATGGCGCGTCTTCGCCGGGCGCGCGGCGCGGGAAGTTTCGAACTGCGCCGCAAACGCATCTAAATCAGTGTGTTGTGGCGGGCGTTCATTGCGATTTGTCCCCACCCCGCACCTTGGGATGCCGCCCGCGATCTTATAAGCAATCGAAAGGTCCAAAATGCCGACATGGATTCGACCGGCTGGCGCCGCGTGTGTGTTGCTGTTAATCCCAGCGTTTGCGCCGGTCGCAAGAGCACGCGAGGAGCACTTTGCGGCGACGCAGGACGCTACTTTGCCGCAGGGATCGCAGAGCGCGACCGGGGAGCAGGTTCCGGCGGACGCGCAAACGAAATCGCAGAGTTCTGCGGCCTCCGCGCAATCGAGTAAGAATTCGAAGCAAAAACAAAAGAAAAATCTACCCCAAGCGCCGGAGATGAATCCGAATTCCTCGGGAACCAGCCAGACGAAGCGGATGATGTGGATCGTCCCGAATTTCGCCGCTGTCAGCGCCGGCGTAAAGTTTCACCCCATGACGCCGAAGCAAAAATTCTGGATGGCAACGGAGGATAGCTTCGACTACTCCTCGTTCGCCTGGACCGGCGTGATGGCGGCGCAGAGCTACGCGCTCGACCAATACCCGGAGCTGGGCACGGGAGGCGTCGCTTACGGACGCTACTACTGGCGCGGCTTGCTGGATGGCATTTCCAATACCTACTTCAGCGAAGCCATCGTGCCGGTGCTGACGCACGAGGATGCGCGCTACTTCACCATGGGTCACGGCGGAATTCTGCGCAGGTTCGGCTATGCGCTTTCGCGCGTGGTGGTCACGAAGTCCGATTCCGGACGGAACACGTTCAATATTTCGGAAGTGGGCGGGGATTTCGCGTCGGCGGCTCTTTCCAGCGCGTATTATCCGCCGCAGGAGCGCGGCATGGTGAAAATCTCCGAGGGTTGGGGCGCGCAGCTCGAATCCGCGGCGCTCAATAACATCGCCAAGGAATTCTGGCCGGACGTCCGCAAGTACGTGTTTCATCAGCACTGATCGCACTCATAGTTCGGCGAGCGATACCAGATTCGCGGACGTACGCTCACGCGGGCGCGCGGTCGCTTGCGAGGAGCGTTATACTACGCTCACAAACTATGCCGACAAAACTGGAAATCGAACGCGAACGGCTCGACGCTGATGTGCTGATCGTGGGCGCCGGACCGGCGGGACTGGCGTGCGCGCTGCATCTGGCGAATCTGATCGAACAGCATACGCAGGCGAAAAAAAATCCCGCTCTCTCCACCGAAAACATCTACGTGCTGGAAAAAGCCCGCGAAATCGGCGCGCACCAGCTTTCCGGGGCGGTCATGGACCCGCGCGCGCTGCGCGAGCTGGTGCCCGACTTCGAAAAATCGGCGCCGCTCGATACGCCGGTCACCGGCGACGCCGCGTACTACTTCACAGAGAGCGGCTCGTTCAAGCTGCCGGTCACTCCGCCGCCGCTGCGCAACCACGGAAATTACATCGTCTCGCTCAGCAAGCTGGCGAAATGGCTCGGCGGCCTGGTGGAGCAGAAGGGCATCAACGTCTTCGCCGAATTTTCCGGGCAGGAGCTGCTTTTCGAGGGAAACGGCATTGCGGGCGTGATCAGCGGCGACAAAGGCATCGACAAGAACGGACAGCTGAAGTCCAATTTCACTCCGGGCTACGAGCTGCGCGCCAAAGTGACGGTGCTGGCGGAAGGACCGCGCGGCTCGCTCACCAAACAGCTCGTCGAGCGGCTGAACCTTGGCGGACTGAATCCGCAGACCTACGGAATCGGCATCAAGGAGCTGTGGGAAGTTCCGCCGGGGCGGATGGACACCGGCTACGTGGCGCACACGCTCGGCTGGCCGCTCACCTCTGATTTATATGGCGGCGGCTGGGTCTACGGCATGCGCGACAATCGCATTTCGCTTGGGCTCGTCGTCGCGCTCGAATACCGCAATTCGCTCTTCGATCCGCACGCGGCGTTTCAGAAATTCAAGACGCATCCCTTCGTGCGGCGCATTCTCGACGGCGGAAAGCTCCTACGCTACGGCGCGAAAACGCTCCCGTACGGCGGGTGGTATTCGATGCCGCGGAATTTCGTGGACGGCGGGCTGATCGTCGGCGATTCCGGGAGCTTCCTGAATTCGCAGCGGCTCAAGGGCATTCACACCGCGATCGAAAGCGGCATGCTCGCCGCCGAGACGATTTACGAAGCGCTGTGCGCGGAGGACACGTCGGCCGCGAAGCTCTCCGCGTACGCCGCGAAGATCGACCAAAGCTGGCTGAAGAAAGAGTTGTGGAGCGTTCGCAATTTTCATCAAGGCTTCCACGGCGGCTTGTGGAAGGGCCTGATGCACGCGGGATTTCAGTTCGTTACCGGCGGACGCGGCCTGATCGACCCGATGAAGACCGAGCCCGGTTACAAGGAGTACCGCGTGCTGCATCGCGAGCGCACGCTCGTCGATCAATCCACGCGCTTCAAGGGCGACGGCAAGCTGACCTTCGACCGCCTCACGGACGTCTATCATTCCGGCACGCGCCACGACGAAGACCAGCTGTGCCATCTGGTGGTGCTCGATCCGAATATTTGCGGGGATCGCTGCGTGCGCGAGTACGGCAACCCCTGCCAGTATTTTTGTCCCGCGGCGGTGTACGAGATGGTGACCGAGCAGGGCGCGCCGAAGCTGAAGATCAACGCCGCGAATTGCGTCCACTGCAAGACGTGCGACGTGGCCGATCCCTACCAGATCATCAACTGGATTCCGCCCGAAGGCGGCGGTGGCCCGAATTACGAAGGAATGTGACGGTCCCGGACTGGCCGTCCTGCTGGGACGCCGCGATCAAAGCGATTTAGCGGCCGATGGGGCGAAGCTATCGCTAGTGCACGCCCTCTTTCGGGCTGTCGTCCGCTTCCACTCTTCCGGAAAATAGACCTTTCAGCGCGGCCCAGAATCCGTGCTTCTGCTTCCGCGGCTTGGCGTGACGCGCGCTTGCAGCCGGCTTTCGCGGTGCAAGCGGCTCTGCGCCCAGCGCGTGCTGCATGGCTTTGACGAAATCCGGTTCGGCCACGCGCCCGTCGAATTCCCAGTAGGGCGATTCGCGCGCTTCCTTGACCAGCAGCATCATTTCCGGCGCGGTTTCGGACGGAGGCGGAATCGCAGGCGCCATGAACGCCAGCGCGGGCGTCACATCGCCGTGCAGCGGCGCTCCTACAGGCGGCGCCTCTCCCGCCGATTCGCTTCGAGGCGGCGCAATTGGACGCGAAGCGTTCGGGTGCACGGGTATGACGAACACCGCGCCCGGCTGGACGGTTTCCTGGCTCTCGATTGAATCCGAGCGCGCTTCCTCCGCGCGGGTGTTCGCTGGAGGAACGTCGGGCGCAACGACCGGCTGCGCGGGCGCGGCGCGCGCAAACTCCGGAATCGTCGCCGGAGCGCGCGGGGCCGGATGCTCCGCCATCGGAGCGCATCCGCAGCTTCCCGGTTTTCCGGCGACCGGCACGAGCGTCCCGCCGTTCAGGAAAAATTCTCCCGCTTGCGGGACGATCAGCTTCTCTCCCGTGAACTGATGCTCCAGCTGGATCGCGCCGCTCGTGGCCAGCACGCAAAGCGAGTCGTTCAGATCGAGCCCGATGGTCACGTCGCGCGACCCGCCATTGATGTCGATCGGCGTGGCGATGATCGTGGGGGAAAAAATCCGCAGCGAGACGTTCGCCGGCAGGTGTACGTGCATGCGCCCGAAATTCAGCGCCAGCGTGATGTCCCGGCCGGAAGTCAGCATGGTGAACTTGGCCGGGCCGCACACGTCCAGTTTGCCTCCGGCGAAAAGCGTGAGCCGCGCCTTGCCGGAATGCACCGTCACCACGCTGCCGTTCGAGACGTTGATGCTCGGCAGCGAATCGGCCGTCGGTACTGTCGCGGCAGTGCCGCCATCCACGGAAACGTCCAACCCTTCGATGCGGCCAATGGGCTGAGTGGGCGAATTCTGCGCGCGCGCCGCGGCCGAAATCGTCAGGACAAGGATCGCCAGCAGGGGAACGGCCTTCAGGCAGCGCAAGGCGCCGTTTGCAAACAAAGCAGCGCGCCCGATTTGAAAATGAGGACGCATCTGGACCGCCTATACTATACAGCAGTGACTACCCCTTCGAAATCCGGCGGCCCTCCGCCAGCGCGCCCTCAAACCGCCGCGAGGGCGATGTCTCCATCGGGCGTGGCCATGCCGCAAATGTCCCGCTGGAGGCGGATGCAGGTGCCCATGGTGGCGTGGCTTGTGTACTGGGTGTTGCGCGCCATTGGGCCCACGCTGCGCGTGGAAATCGTCGGCGTGCATAACGCCGCGCAGTTTCGCGATCAGGGCGAGCCGGCCATCGGCGCCTTTTGGCACCGCTGCATCTTTCCGGCGGTGTGGATCTGGAAAAAACGCGGAATCGTGGTGCTGAACACCGTGAATTTCGACGGCCAATGGACCCGCCGCGTGATCGAGCGCCTCGGCTTCGGCACCGCGCAGGGCAGCTCCACGCGCGGCGCCATCGAAGGCCTATCCGCCATGGCAAGAAATCTCGAGAAAGGCCGCCACGTGGCGCTTACCATCGACGGCCCCCGCGGTCCGCGCTACGTCGCCAAACCCGGAGCCGTGATCCTGGCGCGCCGCGCGGGCCGGCCCATTTCCGTTTTCCACATCGGCGTGGAGTGGGGGCACACGTTCCCGAAATCGTGGGACCAGTTCCGCATTCCGTATCCTTTTTCGCGCGTGGTGATGTTCGTGGCGCCGCCGATTCGCATGCCCGCCGGCGCGGATAGCGAAACGGTGAGGGCCAAGCAGGCCGAAGTGCAGGCCGCGCTCGAACGCGTGCGCGACATCGCGGAATCGTGGTTCGCAAAGACGGAAAGCGAGCGCGACGCAATCCGCGACGAATGGCGGGAAAAGCTTCCCGAAGATTCCGCAGGGATGACCCTGCCGCAGAGCTGCGAGGAAACATAACGGCGGCAGGTCGCAGTCGTGCAGCAAGTTTCCAGGAGGATTTTCGGAGGCGTGAAGCTATCGCCCGCCCAGTTTCACGCGGACGTTCATCTTCTTCCCGTTACGCATGATCGTCAGCGTCACCACGTCGCCGGGTTGCGCGCGGTCCAGTAGCAGCCGCACATCGCTTTCATTCGTCACCGCATTGCCATTGATGGCCAGCAGGACGTCGCCGCCGATGCGCAATTGCTGCAAGCCCGCCAGTACGACGCGGTTGCCGCCGCGAATGCCCGCTTGCGCGGCCGGGCTTCCGGGAGCGACTTGCTCGATCAATACTCCCTGATCGACCCCCAGGTTCAGCGCCTGGGCCAGGTCCGGCCAGATGGCGCGGCCCGAGACGCCGAGCGTCGCGTGGGCCACATAGCCCCGCGTGATCAATTGCTGCGCCACGCGTTTCGCCGTATTGATGGGGATGGCGAAGCCGATTCCCGCCGCGGTGCCGCTGGGCGAAAAAATCGCGCTGTTGATGCCGATCACTTGGCCGTGCGTATTCAGCAGCGGTCCGCCGGAATTGCCGCGATTAATGGCCGCATCGGTTTGGATGGCCTGGTCGATGAACGTGTTTTCTCCGGTTTGCACCGTGCGGCCCAGCGAGCTGACCACGCCGGTGGTCAGCGTGCTCTGAAACCCGAAGGGATTGCCGATTGCCAGCACGCGCTGGCCGACTACCAGAGTGCTCGAATCGCCCAGCGGCAGGGGCGTCAGCTTGCGCCCGTGCGGATCGATCTTGATCAGCGCGATGTCGTTGCGCGTGTCCGCGCCGATGAATTTCGCCATGTAGCGCGATTGGTCGCCCAGCGTCACCTGAATCGTCTGCGCGCCGCGCACCACATGGTAGTTCGTCAGGATGTGGCCCTTCGTGTCAATCAAGAATCCCGAACCGGCGCCTTCCACCGGCATGGGATTGAAAAAGAAATCGTACTGCACCGTGTGCGTAACGATATTCGCCACCGCCGGAGCGGCGTCCTTATAAATCGTCACGTTCTCCGCTGAGATCGGGTCGAGCGCAGGCGCGGAGGCCGCTGCGGGTTCGGAGACGAGCGCCGGCGCGGGAGGGGGAGAAAGCGCGCCAACGGAAGGGGGAGTGTGCTGCCCGTAGCGCGAGCCGAACCAGTACGCGCCAAGCCCGATGATCAATCCGATCACCAGCAACCGGATGGCGCGCGCGCGGCTGGAACCCAATGCCATTCCTTCTATTGTCGCCTCAGTTTTTCGAGCACGCAATCCAGCTGCCGCTCGGTTTCTGCCAGCGAGCCCGAGCAGTCGATCACCTCATCCGCCAGTTTTCGCTTCTCGTCGATGGGCATCTGAGCCGCGATGCGGCCGCGGGCGTCTTCTTCGGACATCCCGCGCTCGCGCAAGCGCGCCAGCTGCTGTTCGGGCCTGCACCAGCAAACAACAACCCGGTCGAGACCATCGCGCCAGTTCGCCTCTAGGATCAGCGCCGCGTCCTCGAAAGCCAGGTCCGGGCCGCCCGGACGGTCGAGCATGGCGAACCAGTTGGCGACCACATCTCGGATGCGCGGGTGCAGGATTTGGTTTAGCTTCGCGCGCTGCTGCGGATCGTTGAAGACGATGGCGGCGACCTTCCGGCGATCGACCGCGCCGGCGGGCGTCAGAACTTCCTTGCCGAAGTGCGCCACCACTTCTTTGTACGCGTCCTGGCCGGGTTCGAGAAATTCGCGGGCCAGCGCATCGGCGTCCATCACCGGGATATCGCGGTCGCGCAGCATCACCGCTACCGTCGATTTCCCGGAAGCGATTCCGCCGGTAAGGCCGACGCGCAGCATCAGCTTCGCACGGGAGCCGCGGCCGGGACGATCAATCCGCGGCGCATGCGGGCGGCTTTCACCGTGTTGCTCATCAGCATGGCGATGGTCAACGGGCCCACGCCTCCGGGCACCGGAGTGTACGCGCCGGCCACCTCCGCCACTTCCGGATGCACGTCGCCCGCGAGCACCGAGCCTTTCTTGCGGAACGATTCGATCTTTGCCGGAAATTTAGCGAAGATGCGCTCGGCTTCCTTCGCGTCGCGCACCACGATCTGGCCCACGTCGATCACCGTGGCGCCCGGCCGGACGAAATCCGGCGTCACCATCGCCGCTTTTCCGATCGCCGCCACGATAATATCGGCGCGCCGCGCGATGCCCGGCAGGTCCTTGCTCTTCGAGTGGGTGATCGTCACGGTTGCGTTCGCGTGCAGCAGCAGCAGCGCCATGGGCTTTCCGACGATGTCGCTCCGCCCGATCACCACCGCGTTCGCGCCCTCCATCGGAATGTTGCTGCGGCGCAGAATTTCCATCACGCCCGCCGGAGTGCACGCCACCAGCGCGGGCCGGTTGGCCACCAGATGGCCCACGTTCACCGGATGAAAGCCGTCCACGTCCTTGGCCGGGACGATGGCATCCAGAATTTTCTTCGAGTCGATCTGCTTCGGCAGCGGCATCTGCACCAGAATGCCGTCCACGTCTTCGCGGTTGTTCAATTCATCGACGATCTTCAGCAGCTCTTCGGTGGTGGTCGAAGCGGGCGGCGTGATGTGAAAGCTTGCCAGCCCCAGCTTTTCGCACGCCGCGATCTTGCTGTTCACGTAAAGCTTCGACGCCGGATCGTCGCCCACGCGCACCGCCGCCAGCCCCGGACGAACTCCCGCCTTGGCCAGCGCGGCGATTTCGCCCCCCAGCTCGCCGTAAATCTGATCTCGAATGGCGTTTCCATTCAGAATTCGAGCGCTCAAGTCAGAACTCCTCGCATTGATTTGGATGATTTTTGAACGCTAAATCATATCACAAGGAATTTGCGGGGCCGCCGCTACCGCGCGCACAAATTGGCTGCGATAACCTGCCCTAGCGCATCGACGACTTGTCTCGGCTTTCTAAAGCGGCAGCCAGAGCTCACGACAGCATTGAGCCGGGACGGGAGATCGCCTTCGTTCTCCTCTAGTGTGTCCTGGAAGATCGCCCAAGGCTCGGCTAGGACGCTCTCACCGAACGCGCGAGAAGTAAGAATCGTTATCTCAAGGCGCTCAGGTCCCTGCGGACTTTAGCTTTCGCTGTCCGAGTTTCGCTTCTCTGTTTGGAAAGGTCCATTGTGTGAGATTCTGACTGCATGGCAGGCGGGGTACACGAACTAGAAGATTAAATGTGTGGTCCAAAAGAGGCTGCTGACAGCCATCGTGTTGAGGCCATTGCCCTTTGCCAATCTGTGGCTCCTGGTGAAATTGCTTCCGCCTTGGCCTGCGCGTGAATCGCCCCCGGGGTTCGGCACCGTTCCAGCCCACGGCGGCGACACTTCAGATCGCAGCTGCACGGACCTAGGAGGCTGCTCTTGCCTTCAAAGAACGCTTCATCCGACGTGGAACAACTGATTGCCCGGCTGAGGGAACTCGAACGCCGCGTTGCCGCACTTGAACATCGCGGCCAAACGCAGCCTCTTCCTGAAGAGGCGCGCGAGGTTCCGGCCGCTGCCAATCTCGCTCCAAGCGAGGAAGTTCCGGTTCAGCCGCGGCCTAGCGTGTTTCCGGTCCTCGGCAAAGCCGTACTCGGAATTGCCGGTGCCTATCTTCTGCGCGCCGTCGCCGAGTCTGGAATCGTTCCTCAATGGATTGCCGTGATGTTCGCGCTGGCATATGCCGCGGCTTGGTTGGTATTGGCGGCGTCGACCCGAGCGCAAGCCCGCCTCGCCCGCTCTGCCTACGCCGTCACTGCGGCGCTGATTCTTTCTCCTCTGGTTTGGGAAGCCACGGTGCGTTTCCGAATCATCGCGCCCGGCGTGGCTGCGGCAGCCCTGGCCGCATTCGCCCTTCTCGCGGTGATCCTGTCTCGGCGCCGCAGTGATTCTCTAGTCATTTGGGTGGGAATGCTCGCCGCGGTAGTCAACTCGTTGATTCTCATGGTCGCCACGCGCGCTCTCGTGCCCTTTGCTTTGGCGCTTCTGGTTATGGCGCTGATGAGCGAATTGGCGGCCGGCCGGGACCGCTGGCCTGCGCTGCGCCCGGTTGTTGCCACGGCAGCCGACTTCGCGATTCTTGTCGTGATCGTGATCCTCGGGAACTCCGCTGCGGTCCCGCAGGATTATCAGCCCGTGGCAGTGGGTATCCTGGTTGCGCTTGTCGTCTCTTTCTTCGTCATTTACGGTGGCAGCTTGGCGATCCGCTCTCTGGCTTTTCGGCTGGAAGTCACGGTCTTCGAGGCCGCGCAATTCCTTGTCGCCGTTCTGCTGGTGAGTTGGGGCGCGGTCCGAATCCTGCAAGCGACGGGAACGCTCGCGTTGGGAGTTTCCTTCCTCGTCGCGGGAGTCGCGTGTTATCTCGCTGCATTTGCTCTTTTCGCCCGCCAGCACGAGCGCCGCAACTTCTACTTTTATTCCGCCTGCGGGGTTTCCTTTGTGATGGCAGGGAGCCTCTTCACTCTCCCGTCCCTGCCGCTCGTGATCTGGTTTAGCTTGGCCGCGGTGATCGCAATCGCAGCGGTGGTCCGTTGGCGCATCCCCGCTCTCGACTTGCACGGCGTGGCCTACCTCTGCGGCGCGCTGTTTGCCTCGGGTCTGCTCGAATACGCCGGCCGCGCCCTGGCAGGGGCGTATCCCGCTTTGCCCGGAGCGCTGCCCATCCCGGCTGCCGTCGCGGCTTTGCTCTGCGCCATTTTGATTTCGCGATACCCGGGCGAGCGTAGGGTTGAGCGGTTCTTGCGCCTGCTACCGGCGATCTTGGCGGTCTACGCAATCGCCGGATTCGGCGTTGCCGGGCTCGCTTGGTTCATCGCCCGCACTGCTGCGCCAGCGCCGCCGCAGTTGGCCGTCATTCGAACCGTTGTGACCGGTGGGGCGGCTCTGGTATTTGCCTTCCTTGGCGCGCGCTCGAAACGGATCGGGCTCGTGTGGATGGGTTATGCCGCTGCCGTGCTGGGCATCGTGAAGCTTGTTTTCGAGCAGCTGCGTATGAGCAGCGCCCAGTCGATGGCCGTCTCTCTTCTGATTTACGGCACCGTCCTGATTCTGATTCCCCGCTTGGCGCGCGTGGGCACACGATCGAGCTGAAGCTCTCTTCTCTTATTCCACGCATCTCTCACGAATCACGGGCCGCAGCATCGGGCCACGGAAAGGAACGTGGCCGAAAAGCGTTGACGATCTTCAGCAGGTATTCGGTGGTGGTCGAAGCGGGCGACCGGCGCTCACTCATCCGCGCCCCAGTCGCCCGCCCGAGTTTTCAGTTTTTGGTTTTGGGCGCGGGCTTGGTTCCAGGGCGCTGGGGAAGCTTCGGCATTTTGAAACCTGGCGGCAGGTGCGTCAGCGTATGGACGTAACGCAGCTTGCCGTGCTGGATGCGAAAGAGGTGGCTATCCGGCACTCCGTTGACGCTGAACCTGCAAAACACCTGAACCGCTCCAATCGTCGGGTCCACGATGAAGCGCCGGTCGACGATATTGACGCCGCTCGGCACGCCGACCTGGCACGTGTCCGTAGGGAGCCCTTTACCGGTCCGCATCCCGCCTTCGGTCCGCTCGCACGGGTAGCCCCACGGCACCAAGTCACCCTTTCCCTGCAGGAACGCGTCCAGGTACGCGTTCGCCGCCGAGACCAGCGTCGCGCGCGTGTCGCGCTGGGCCTCAGGAATCTCTCCCCAATTCTCCGAGGACGAATACTTCAAGTAATTTTGGGCGTTGAATAGCCAGTCGCCTTTGTGCGTGATCAGCATTTCGATTTCGGCGATCTGGTCGTGATTGATCCGCAGGCGCGTCCCGATCGCGTAGGGATCGGTTTTGTCCGCGTCGATGATTTCGCTAAATGTCTGGCACGTAGCCGTATCGATCAGCGTGCGATGAAAGTTGATCTTCAGCGGCTTCTGAATCAGGCCGTCCTTGATATCGACCTCTTTCATGTTTTCGATGTACGCAAGCCCCTTCGCCAGTGGCAGGCTACCGGGATTGCCTTTCTCTTGAGCCTTCAGGTAAAGATTGGTCGCATACTGCAGTCCGGCCCGCGTGCAGGCCACCTGCGCGAAACTCGCCATCGGCGCCAGCAGCGCCACCGACAGCACGATCCACTTCCAAGCAATACGTCTCATCGAAATCCCTCCCCTTTTCGCGTCTGATTCTCGCGCGAGCCCCTGACCGCGGAGTGCGAAACTCGCATAAGGTACACCAATTTCTCGGTAAATTGATCGCTTCTCGCACCCACCGCTGCATACAGTTGCCCCGCCGCCGCCTACCTGATAGCTTACCCGCGCGTGCGCGCTTTCTGGCGCCGGTGAGGGAAGTATGAAAAAGATCAAGAAATTCGAGCCGCTGTCCGTGATGCGCATTTCGGCAATCGGATACGGAGCCATGGGACTGCTGGAAGGTGCGATCTTCAGCGTCATGTTTTCCATGATTCCGATGATGGACCCGCAGCATCAAACCATGCCGCGATGGACTGGCATGTTGTTCGGCGGATTCGCGATTGTGTTCTTCCCAATTCTGTTTGCGATCATAGGCGCAATCGCGGGCGGCCTCGGCGCGGTGATCTACAACGTTTCGGCCCGCTTCGTCGGCGGCATCGCTGTTGAGGTAGAGTAGTAAGCATCGATTCGAGGTGCCACGCCATGGTCTTCGGTGAAGTCACGGAACGCAAGCGGCGCGAGCGCGAAATGCGCGAAGCCGGTCGTCTGCCTCCCGGCCAGTCTCTGACGCTGAAATGGCCGGTGCT
>Ga0210077_1000519_pt1 | contig 13910 bp, 16 predicted proteins | sample RushMan_CattailN_5_FD_185556 | JGI IMG/M metagenome (GOLD analysis project Ga0210077, IMG submission 185556) | Wetland microbial communities from San Francisco Bay, California, USA, that impact long-term carbon sequestration -... | ecosystem: Environmental > Aquatic > Marine > Wetlands ... | reverse complement strand
GTGGAAGAAACCGAAAGCCCCAACTTCTCACGCGCTTTAATCGGAACAAAAACCGCCAAAAAATCCTTGCCGCACACCTCAAACTCGCTTACAACCTTGTCCAAAAACTTGCCCGTAACCGCTGGCAAATCCGCAGGAACAGTTAGCACCGCCCCATCCAAACCGGCATCGTGAACCGCCTGCTTCAAATCGTAATGGTAACCTCGTGCGTCAGTGCGGAGAACCCGCCACCCCAAGGACCTGCAACGCTTCTCTGTTTCAGACGTATTCTCACTCGTCACAACATAAAACCCTGAGACCTTCACAGCAGAAGCAGCAGCCTCCACAACCCAGTCAATCAACGGCTTCCCCAAAAACGGCAACAACGGCTTCTCAACCGTCAACTCCATCCGCTTCCCCTTGCCGCCAGCCATAATCAACGCAGGAACCTTCACAGCAACACCACACCCGCCGCGTAAAAATATGCTGCGCCAAGCAGCCCGATGAAAGCGCCGACAAGGGGGAACAGGTAAATGTACTCCGCTGTCGTCACCACAAAATCCTCCGTCTTGCCCAACGGTATTATAGTGAAGAAAGACAGTAAATCCCTAAAAGTTTTTATAGCTTTCATCGGCGACATATACCCTAACACTCCACTAAACAGGATATAGGCTTTGTCGTGAAACCTCATGGCGCAAATTAACGAAAAACACGTACTGGTAACTGGCGGCGCAGGCTTCATTGGCTTCCACTTGTGCAGAAAACTCGCCGAATTAACGCCTAAACTGACCATATACGATAACTTGTCAAGCGGAAAAATCGAAAACGTGAAAGACGTGCCTAAAGCGAAATTCGTGAAAGGCGACATCCTCGCCCCAACAAAGCTGTTCTCGCAGGAGAAGGCTGACCTGATTTACCACCTCGCAGCCCAAGTCGTCGTTCCATACTCCATGGAGAACCCGCTTGAAGATTTCGAAACCAACGCTCACGGAACACTTAACGTTCTTGAAAAAGCACGCAAAGACGACGCCAGATTAATCTTCGCCTCAAGCGCAGCCGTATACGGCAACCCCACCATGCTGCCCACTTCGGAATCCTACGGTTTCAACCCCTTCTCATGCTACGGCTTATCCAAAGTCGTCGGCGAAGAATACTGCAACATGTACACCAACCAATACGGCTTAGACATCACCATCATGAGGTTCGCCAACGTTTACGGTTCAAGGTGCCACGGCGTCATAAACGATTTCATGGATAAGCTCAGCAAAAACCCGAACAAGCTGGAAATCATCGGCACAGGCCTGCAATCCAGAGATTTCGTTCACATCTCAGACATCGTGGAAGCGTTAATAACCTCAGCCCAAACCGAGAAAGCCATCGGTCAAACATACAACCTTGGCTTTGGAGAGACAACAAAAGTAATAGACCTTGCCAAAATGATATTGAAAATCCTCAACTTAACCGGAAAAACGGTCATAACCACAACCAACGTCTCTTGGAAAGGAGACATCAACACAATCTGGTTCGACATCAGCAAAGCGAAAAAAGAGTTGAATTGGCATCCGAAAATAACCCTTGAAGACACATTAAAGGAAATGATCCGAGAGAGGAAACTTTCAGATGCCATCAAACCTCGCTAAAGGCTTAATCGCCCTTCTGCGCCTTCCATATTGGATGATGACAGGCGGCTTGGCACTTCTCACGTCTCTAGCCATCACAAAATGCCACCTTAACATAGAGATTGCCGTGTTATCATTCTTTTCCATGGCTTTCATAACCTCAGCAGGGTTCTCCCTGAACGATTATTTCGACAGGGAAAGCGACGCCGTAATCAAGCCAAAACGCCCCATACCTTCAGGCGCGTTGTCGCTGAAGCAGGTTGTCGCAATCGCCGTTGTCCTCTTCGTCGTGGGACTCAGCCTCGCAGCCTGGATAAACCAGCTAAGCCTCATAATCCTGCTCATCGACTCCATACTTCTCGTGGTGTACTCAGCGGCTGTAAAGCGGAAGTCAGGTTTCGCCGCAAACATCCTCGTCGGCGTCCTAACCGGCACAGCATTCCTGTACGGCGAAGCAGTCACGCTGGGACTCAACGTTGTCAGCCCATTCTCCTTAACTCTGGTCTCTCTGAGCCTTTACCCGATTGCCTGCGGAACCATCGGCGGCAACGTTCTCCGCGACATCCTAAGCCTTGAAGGCGACGCAAAAGTCGGGTACCCAACGCTTCCGCAGAAAGTCGGCAACCCCAACGCCGTTAAAATCGCTGCGGTATTCTTCGCGTTGACGGGTGTGCTTGCGCCTCTTCCTTACCTTCTGAACGAGTTCTCGGTGTACTATTTGCCTCTTATAATGGTGTGGAGCGTACTGCTCATCTACTCCTCAATTCGCCTCGTGGCTTCTGCTCCGTCGGTTCAAAACGTGCGGAAATACGAGCGGTTAATCACCATGTCCATGATGCTGCTTCCCCTCTCGCTAATACTTGAGGCGCTATCGACGGTAATCGGAGGGTTTCTGTGAAGAAAACCAAAAGCATCTGCCCAGTGTGCCATAAGAAAATCGACGCAGAACTAACAGCTAAAGGCGACAAAATCATAATCACCAAGCGGTGCCCGGAACACGGGGTTTTCACGGCTACGCATTGGCAGAGCCCAAGCATCTACAGCTTCACAGAAGACTACGACTACTTCAAGTATTTCGAAGACCCCAATTCCTCCTCCAACCCTGAAGGTTGCCCATACGTCTGCGGAACATGCAGCAAACACACCTCCGACACAGTCATCGGAGTCATCGACGTAACGAAAAAATGCGACCTGCGCTGCGCAGTGTGCTTTTCCACGTTTTCCGACCACATCGTGGACTATGAACCCACGAAAAAGGAACTCATGGACATCCTGACGTTCCTGAGCAATCGTGACCCGAAACCTCCTGCAATCCTGTTCTCTGGCGGTGAACCGTTAGAGCGCGAGGACATGCCAGAAATCATCGGCACCGCACACAAGCTGAAGTTCATGACCATACTGGCGACCAACGGGATTCACCTTGCTGAGGACCCTGAACTTGCGGCGAAGCTGAAGCAGAACGGGCTGAACATCGTTTACCTGCAGTTTGACAGTTTCCGCGATTCGTTCTACGAGAAGATCCGCGGGCGGAAACTTTTGGAGCTGAAGTACAAGGCTGTGGATGTGTGCCGCAAGCTGGACATGGAAGTCATCTTGGTTACGACGTTGATGCGTGGCTTCAACGACCAGGAAGTTGGTCGGATTGTGCGGTTTGCCGCGGCGAACTCGGACATCATTCGCGGCTTGATTTTCCAGCCTATCGCATTCACGGGGCGCGCAACGGATAATCCGTTTCAGGATGCTTGGCGAGAGTGGCGCTTTGCCGAAGACGTGGAACAGCAGACTAACGGCGAGATAAGAACAACTGACTTCTTCCCACTGGGCGTGATGGTTTCCCCCATAAAGATTATGCGGAAGTTCATGAAGAAGCCTTGGCCACTGTTTTCCTGCAGTCCCCATTGCGGTATTGTGAATTGGATGTATGTTTCCAAGAGTGGCAAGATTATTCCGATTAATCATTTTGTGAATTTTGAGCGGTTCTTCCGCTTGATTCTGCCCACTGCACAGCGTGTGGAGTCAAAGAGGCCTTTTATGTTGTTGGCTTCGCTGTTTATGGCTGCGACACAGTCGTTGAATATGCCTTTGGTGACCAAGGAAGTGGGGATTTTCACTTTGCTGAAGAGCATTTTGAAGATGCATATTTCTCCGAGTTACCAGTCGCTTGGTCCAATAAGGCGAAGGATTTTTCTGCTGGGCTGCATGGCTTTCATGGACCCGTACAGCTTTGACGTGAACCGCGTGAGGCGATGCGTCATCCACTACGTTACTCCAGACAAGAAGATTATCCCGTTCTGCGCCTACAACAACGTCCACAGGATAGAAACCGAAGAAGAATACGCTTCACGTGGACCGGCTCAACAGACTGCTTAGGCTTGGTCTATAACTTCTATGTGCAGGACGCAGTAGTCGTAGGTGAACGTGAAAGCGCCTGAGTTGCCGTCGAAGAGCCAGAGTTCAAACACTGCTGAGTAGTTCCCAGGCTGATTTATGGAGACCGTTGCCAGGTTTTCCCATGTCTGCCCGTTTTCCACGGTTTCAGTGTAGTTGCTGACTGGGTCAACTGGAATGGGCAAGGTTGTGATGGTTTCGTTTGTTACTTTGAGCTGCACTTGACATTGGCGGGTTGCCCCCCTGTGGTTTTCAACTTGGAAATAAACGGTGAAGGTGCTGTTGTGGTTGAGGATGAGGAGTTCAGGGTAGTCGATTGCTTTTTTCTGCTGGGCATCAAGCAGGTTAATGGTGCTGTAGCCTTCTGGCGGAGAAAGATGCGTTACCAAATAGTAGCCGCCAACCATGCTTGAAACGAGAATAAGCACCAGCGCTATGGCGATTGCGGAGCCTTTGTTTTCGTTTAGCTTGAGTTTCTCCATCAAGTTTGCAGTCGCTTCCAGATGAATTCTTTGTGCATGAACCCCTTGAACATGGTGGTGAATATTTCGATTCCTGACTTGAACTTTCTCAGTTTGGTTTTTCCGTATTTCCTTGACTTGTAAGTTGATGGGACTTCGACCATTTTGAAGCCTTTTTTGGCGAATAACACCAGCATCTCCGTGGCGAATGACATGTCATCTTCGTGAAATACTACTTTGTCAATTGCCTCGTGAGATATGACGCGGAATCCAGACTGAGTGTCGCTTAGAAACTGTCCGTAAAGAAAGTCGTAGAAAAAAGTAATCACCTTGTTGCCGATGAAGTTCATGAGTCCCATGGCTTTGTTCGGGTCGTACATCCGTGTTGCCATGCACAAGTCTGCATCGGTCTCAACTAGTTTTTCAAGCAGCAGATTGATGTGTTTCACTTCGTATGTTCCGTCGCCGTCAACCATAACCACGACGTTGCCTTTGGCGTGTTTCATCCCGGTTCTCAGGGCGAAGCCGTAACCGCGTCTGGGCTCAACTATGAGTTTACAGAAGTTAGTGTCTTTAACTATCTGTTTGGTTCCGTCGGTTGAATCTCCGTCTACGATTATGATTTCTTTGGGGTACGCAAGTTCCTTGTGGATGGTGGTTACTGCCTCAAGGATGTTTCCAGCTTCATTAAGCGTTGGAATTACCACTGAAACCATTTCTACTTTGGATGTCATTCGCCCTGCGACTCCATGCATGGAGGAGTTATATAACTTTCGTTAAGGCTTAAATAAGCTCTTCGTATATTTCGACCAATTTCTTCACGTTCATGTCCCAGCTGAATCTCTGCTCAACCTCTCTGCGAAGCCCGCTTTTGCGCGGTGAAAGCTCGCTGTTGGAAAATTTGACAATTGCCTCTGCCATGGAGTCGGGGTTGTCGGCTGGCACGATTTCCCCGTAACCCGCAATCATGACTTCACCTATTCCACCCACGGCTGTGGCAACAACTGGAAGCCCGCAAGCCATAGCTTCAAGCGCCACCAGCGGCAAGCCTTCACCGGACTTTGATGGCAGAACGAAAAAGTCTGCGGTGTTATAGTAAAGCGGCAGTTCCTGGTCGGAGATGAAACCTGCAAGCCTGAAGTTCTTTTCTATGCCGAGCTGTTTTGCTTTGGCTTTGACTTCGGCGAAGTCTGGTCCGCCGCCAACGACCAGATAGATTAGTCGCGGGTTTTGCTTTACAGCGTTTCTTGCGCTTCCCAGCAGCGTATCGATGCCGTTCTTGTAGACGAGTCTTCTCACCGTTAACGCTACGCTGGCATCACTGGGGATATCCAGCTTTCTCCGCATCGCCGCTTGAATTTCGGGTTGCGGCTTGAACCGGTTCAAGTCCACGCCGTTGTGAAGAACCACGGTTTTCTCGGGGTCTGCGCCCAAGCTTAAGACGTAGTTCTGGGTGGCTTTGCTTACAGCGATTATCTTGTCTGCTGCGTTCAGGATTTGCTTTCCGACAGTTAGGTCGTTTAAGTGTTCGACGGTGTTCCACACGTTTCCCTGATACTGTATGAAGGTGTTGTGTTGGGTGAGCACGAACGGTTTTTTCTGGTTTTTCGCGAGTTTCGCGGCGATGATGGATGACAGGTAAGGGTGACCGTGAGCGTGTATGATGTCGCTGGACTGGACAGCTGTCAAGAAGGTTTTGTAGCTGTCCACGCTTGGCAGCACGTATGGGATTCCCAGCCTGAACCCGACGTTTAACGAGTGGTAGCAACGGACTTTTATGCCGTCGTAAGTGTAGTTTTTTTCTGTGCCGATTCGGTTGGTGAGCACCATGAGCTTGAACCGCTGTCGCATGAGCCGTTTGCTCTGCTCGTAAACGACTCTTTCGATTCCGCCGACGTGGGGCAGGAAAGTGTGCGTCACGATGCATAAGCTTGGTTGAGCCATGGTTTCCAACTGCGTTATTCCTCAACCTGCAAACTATTAGAAACTTGCTGAAAAATCCCCTTGTAAGTGCATGCGCTGAACTGCTGTGCGATTTTTCGTCTATACCCCCTCTATTTATAGCTTGAACTGAGTGTTCACTGTGCTTGGAACCCTCTGCTCTCAGGTGACTACCCCTCCCCTATTTCAAGGAAGTATCCCCAAACCCAACCCGACTACGACTGCTTCCGACACAAGTTAGACAGAGCAAAACTGTTTAGAAAGCGAAAGTGAACAAACATTCTCTGCTCATAAATTACGTCATTAAATTATTTCGGTTCAGCCATAATTCATTTGGCTTTTCGAAGTTGCTGGAGAAGTAAATTTTAGCATATGTAGAGTAGTGGTATACCGCGGAAATTTGTTTGTTTTTTGTTGGATATAAATGCGTTATTGTGGTTTATTGACAGTATGAATTGTACCGATTTTAATATTGAGATTATCAATAGGCGTATAAGTCAGACACGATCTATTGATAATAGCGGGTCGGGAATTTTGCAAAGAGGGGAAGCAATCCAGCTACTACGTGAGATTCTCTGCGTTTGCTCTGCCACAGTCATAATCGTAAATTCCGTATCCTTAATTTCACCAACACAAGGCAGCGGGTTAACAGGTTATCAACTGAAGATTGGAACCACACTTAACGACGCTGGCCGAAATAGTTTAATGCCTCTGTTAAAAGAGCACGAAGTAGAAATGGAAGAGACAAAAGACTTCATAGTATTCTATAAGCGCTATCTGTAAAGGACATAAAGGTCTCAGTAACCATAAATTATCAGGTATCCCTCTGATTCACGCAATCCAAGTTTACGTGATTTAACGATTCCATTAAGATATCTGCGGTATTCTTTATCAACCAATTCTGCTTTTATGCGCAGATTGTAGCCATCGTTTTGGTTGTCATATACGCAGAAGTCTGGTCTCTTCTCCGAGTCTTTAAACTGGAAATCTGAAACAGCGCAGAGCAGGTCTATTGCGTCATTAATAGTCAGAGGGATTGAATCACAACCCATAATAACTCACATAGCTCAAAACATGACTTTAAACCATTGTGACTGGCAAGCAACAGCAACAGGAGCTATTGCCACAGGATTATGCTCACCTATATCTGCAGAATATAAGTTAAAGTATAATACCTATGCTTCTATGCAAAAAAAGGATCTGACAATTATTGGTTAAAGTAATTCTTCTAAAATGTCACAAGCCATGACCTCAGTACGTTCCAAACGCAAAAAAGGGGAGTTTGAACAATTGTGCGATTCTTCAGTTTCTCATGCTGACTTTTTATCATGCCCCCTTAGACCTTGCTCCGTGGACTCGTGATCATCTTTCCTGCTAGGCCAAGCCAGAACCAAGACCGCCACAAACAGCCCAAGGAACAACAGCTCTCCTCCAAACACTTTTTTCACCTCGTGCCTAGCAGGGCTCGGTTTTCACCTTCTTTCTGTACGAGTAAGCGTATTGGATGAATGCGAAGGCTAAGGAAGCTCCGCCTAAGCCAACCCACAGCAACGTCATAAAGTCAAACATGTCCTTTTTCACCTCTCGTTTCAGACGTGAGCGAAAAAGAGAGTTTCTTCCCTTGAGATTTTCGCTCTTTTGCTTGTTTCTTTTTTCATTTTTTCCACCGTTTTTGCCTTGATGCTTAATTGTGTTTGGTGCAATATAAGGGTAGTTGTGATTTGTTCATAATTTTTATGAAAAACTGAAATAATTTCCATGTTACTGGATAGATGCGTGACGTTTGAGCTTAAATCTCAGATATATATAAACGTTCGTGTAAAATGTAATGAAAACCTATCTGAGAACTCTACCGAAAATGTGCCAATTATAAAACTGGCGTTTCATCAAGAAAGAACACTCTGTTTTTCCATAACTTTCCGCAGAGTATCCCGCATTTTCATGGCGTCAATATCCAAAATGGGCGTCTCGCATATCATCACAGGACGCATCTTAAACTCAGCAATAACCTCCGCCAACATCTCGAAGTTTGGACCGTACCGTGCTTCGTCCAAGGTGTGGTGGCGCCTTTCACCCTTGTCCGTGAACTCAATCTTGCTGAAGTGGCAGTGCATGTTCCGGGCAGCTTCTGTCCCCAGCCTCCTTTCCACCTCCTCAACTACTGCGCGGAAGTCTTCGACTTTTCTGAACTTCCCCTGGTACCGAGCGTGCATGTGTGACCAGTCGATGACAAGCTGTGTCTGCTCAACTTCTTCGCAGATGGTTAAAATCTCGTCCAGAGTGCCCACCTGGAAGACTCTGCCCATTGTTTCAGGTCCCAGCTTGACACCTCGGATTCCCAAGCTGCTCATGGTCGCGGCAATATCTTTCAGGGCGGTGACGCAGTTTTTGAACGCGAAACTTTTCTCCAAGCGCCCATAAAACCCCATGTGGAAAACCACAACGTAAGCTCCCATCCACTGCGCCGCCTCTGCACAAGCAATCACGCGCCGTTTGCTGGCTTCCACCACCTCTTGCTTGCCGCTGAGGTTCACGTAGTAAGAGCCATGCATGCTCAACAAAACATCGTTGCTTCGGGCTTCAGCGCCCAGTCTTTCAGCATCTTCCCGTTTCATCTGCGGCTTCTGACCCCACCGCACCGCCTGATACTCAAAAGCGTCCAGCCCCTCTTCCCACAGAAGCTTAGGCACGTCAGGAGTCTGTGCTCCGAGAAATCGGAAGAGCGGTGGAACACCTGCGGGTCCAAAACGAGGGCGGTCTGCCATCTAATTCCCTTTTTCCTTAACGTAGGTTAGGTGTGAGAGTGCGGTTTTCTCATTTAAAACTTTGGCTCAACATCCTGAATGCAGATTTCCCGTCTGAATCGGCGAGACTTAACTGTTTTATTTCTCGCTTGCTGCTTGTTTTTAAAAGGATGGCGTTTTGTAAATCAAAACCAGTCGAGGCAGTTGCGGAAACTGTGGGACACCGCGGTTGGTTGTGTTCTCGAAACGCTTAAACACATCTTCAAGAATAGTAAAGTTGACATCTAACCATCATAGACCTCGTATTTAACCAGAGGGATAAATTTAGTAGAAACGGGTTCGTAGAAAAAATGGAGACGGAAGAGAAGAGAGAAGCGCTTGCGTTATATCGAGACCGCAATGTGCAAATCCTGCTGAACAAGTTTCTCAACTGCGAAATTCAAACGCTTGAACCCGTTTTCAACCAGCAAACCGGCTACCACTACCCCGCGGTTGAAAAAATCGTAGGCGACACATCGCAGGCTGAAGCCTTCCTGAACAAGCTCTACAACGCTGGAATCATTGAGAAGAAACTGTACGATGAAGTTATCTTCTGCCCAAAATGCAGCTCCACCGACATCTCAATCCGCTACTGTTGCCCCTTCTGCAAATCCTTCAACATCCAGAAAAACTCGTTAATCGAGCATGTTAAGTGCGGCTACATGGATGTGGAACCCAACTTCCACAGCGGAGACAAGCTAATCTGCCCAAAATGCCAAGAAGAGCTAAAAAAAAGCGACGTGGACTACACCAAAGCAGGAATCTGGTGCACCTGCAAGGACTGCGGCAAAAGCTTCGACATACCAGTATCCGAACATTTCTGCCGAAACTGCCACGCAACCTCAAACTTTGAAGACGCCGTCATAAAACCCGTTTACTCCTACACGCTAAGCGAGAACGTTAAACCCGAATCGTTCCTGGACTGGCTTTTGGTCGCCGCCATAAAAGATTTTCTCGTCAAAGAAGGGTTAACGGTGGAGAGTCCCGCGCTTCTCAAGGGCAAGTCTGGCGCCAACCACTCCTTCGACATCGTTGCCACCAAAGACGGCTCCAAATTGATGGTGGTTGACTTGGCGATGTCCCCAGAAAAAGTGGTTTCAGAGCAGCCTGTCATAGCTTTGTTCGCAAAAATATTTGACGTTACACCCGAAAGAGCCTACTTAATCGCGGTTCCGAAACTCAGCGAGAACGCCAGAAAAATGGCGGGACTCTACCACATCATCGCCATCGAAGCAGAAAACCAAGACGAAGCCGTAGCTTCGTTAAAGCAGAAACTTGCCGCCGTCTAATCCGTTGAGAAAACCGCTATGCTGCCCCTTTCAGTAACCAGTTTTGCCAAGAAAGCATCCGGCGGAACCGGAATGTCGGTGCGATTGTACGTTGCTGATTCTCCAGCGTTCAGGAAGAAATCGGCACTGTAACGCTGATGCACAGTGGAGTTTGAAATCCACACCGCCACCACATGCGCGCTTATTGAGCCTGTGTTTTTTATCTCCATCGAAAACCCGGTTGGGTCCGTTCTCGTCACGTTAACTATCGTCAGGTTTTCTTGCATGCGGTCCATGTCCACCTGGTTCATCTGGTAGCTCCACAGGACCACGTTGCCCACGATAATCACCAGCAGGACTAGGCTCAGCATCACCACTATAACCGTGCTTATGCCGCGTTTCTCGCGTCTAAGGAGCCTTGTAATAGCCTGCAACATGAGTCCCCCTACTCGTAACTAAATCTATGTGGTAAACGTCGCCTGAATTCCAGTCGCAGTCGATGCTGAGCCAGTCGTGCCCGTTGAGTCCCAAACGGAACGGCTCGCTGAAAGACTGGCGCACGTGATTCACGTAAACCGCGGAAACCTCAATGGACACTTTCCCCACGTTATGCACGTACACGTACATGTCCACCGTTCCCGTCGCGTTGTGGAACCACACGTCCTCAACTATGACCCGTTCGCTCATGTTATTTCGCAGGTTGGTGGTTATGACGAACGTGGCTGAAGTGGCAATCGCCATGACAGCCACCGCCACCACCGTCAGCAACAGGTGGCTGAGAACAGGGGTTATAGCCCGTTTGTTCCGCATGAACCGCTTAACAAACCGTTTCATCTCATGCACCTCACAGGAACAACCTCAACGCCGCGTAACCCATCAGCATCATGATTAGGCTGTGCTTCAGCCCCGCGGTTATCGAGCCTTCACCCATCTTTCCCGCCACCAGCCCGCCGAAGAAGCCCTGAATAAGCGTCAAATGCAGGAAAATCCGCTCCAAATCCAAGAGCCCCGTCGTGGGCATCGCGAACAGCGGCACGCCTTCCACGTTCGTAAAGAACGTCTTGAAAAGAATGACAATCGTGAACAGGAAAACGAACAGCGCCACGTAAATTATGGCAACGTATGGGCGGGTCTGCGTCTTGCGCTCCTTCTCCAGCAGCAGCGTGCTCTGGATGAACTTGCCCATCGGGTCAAACACCTTCTCCACTTTGCCCCCTGAACGGCTGGCTTCAATAATCATGGGAACAGTCCGCAGCGACAGCACGGTGCCGACGCGCCGAGCAAAAGACAACAGCGCCTCCTCAAAGCTGGCGCCCCAGGAAATCTGCACCGTCATCTTCCGCAGCTCCGTCGTCAATGGACCATAATCACGCTTCGCCGCCTCCTCCAAAGCCGTGGGCAGCGTCATCCCCGTTTCCTGCGCCTGCACAATGCTTCGGAATAGGTCGGGCAAGTGCTCATCCACCGATTTCCGCCACCTGTAGTCAATGTAGTTAATGAGCGCGATGGGGGAAATGACCGTGAGAAGCGCGAAGAACACGTAGTCATCTAAGCCTGCGGTGACCCCGACGGCGAAGTAGCCGAAGATAACTATGGCGGCGGCTGCCACTACCGAAACGGCAGTTGCGACTCGTTTGGTTCTTTTTTCGATTTTCGGCATTTCTTACCACTTCGGCGAAGATGAATCCAGGATGATTAGGAATATGGCGGCGCACACGGGAATCCCAATGTACGTGAGGAGGCTAAGCAGCAGGTCAGGGCTGAGTGCGCCGATGCCGCCTCCGCCAAGCACCGCCATAACCGACACCATGATAACCAGCAGTAGCGGACCCGTCAACAACAGCGCCACATAAACCTCAGACAGCACCGCCAGGCTGTCGGAGTACTTTTTCAGGCTCAGCCTCTTCAGCTTCATGGCTGACTTGAACCGGTCGCGCAGAAAAACTCCCAAGTTGCCGCCCGTGTGAATCACCGAGATGACGCCCTCTATGGTGTCGCGGAGTCTCTCCGAGGGCGTTCGGCTTGACGTCTTCTCTAAGGCTGAGATAATGTCTAAACCGAACAGGTTGATGTTCGTGACCACGTCTCGGGCTTCTTTCGACGCCGCTAACGGCACATCCAGCTCTGACAATGACTGGAAAATTCTTTCTGGGTGAACTCCTGCGCTTGCCAGAATCGCCATGTAACCCGTCGTGAAGGACAATTCATCATCCAGCTCGCGCCGATGCTTGTCCGCTTGGTAAACTGGGTAAAGGTAAAACCCCGCGACCGTTAGCACCCACGTGAAGAGCGCGGCGCCCAAGCCGAACAGCAGCGCCGACCCAAAAGGCATGTTGAAGGCGAGACTAAGCAGCAGAGGCGTCAAGGTGGCAGCCGCTATCCCCGTCAAAAACGAGGATAGAAACGTTAGGCTCACGTAGGCTTTGAAGTTGAATTTTAACCCCGCCTTCTGCAGGTTAGTGTCTAAATCCGTGAAGAGAGGCATAAACCGTGTGCTTCTGTCGCCCAGCACCTGGTACGCCACGGCTAATGGCTTATCCAATTCCGCTTTCGGCTCAGCATCGGGGGTTTTTGCGGTTAATCTTGTTTGCAGCTGCTGTATCGCAGCGTTAAGCTTCTTGAAGAGTTGATTCATTTCAACCCCACTCTGGCTTTCTGGAAAACCCGGTTCGGGTTAGCGTAGTATTCCCTTATCACGTTGGCTACTTCGGTGTGTTGGCGGATGCCCTTTTGCACCATCCACTCCAAAACCGTTTTTCTGTAATTCAGTTCGCGCTGCATCTCCTCCTCGGACAAACCTGCCTTCCGCATGTGCTTATCCAAGAGGGCGCTTTTTCCAGCGGTGAACTTATCGTTTTTCGGGTTCCACCTGAACACTTCCTCGGTCAGGATTTCGCTTGCTTTCGGCTCGAACCTTTTTACCTCTGTGGCGGTTCGCACGCGCCTCGCGGGTTTTCCTTTGACTTCAGTTCGCTCCATGACTAGGATGACATTGGTCATGGCGATTAGGGGTTTCGGTATGTTCATGGGCTCGGATTCAAGCCTGTTTATCACCGCTTCCGCCGATTCAGCATGAATGGTGCACATGCCTAAGTGCCCTGTTGCCATGGCTTGGAACAGCGTGTAGGCTTCTTCGCCTCGGACTTCGCCCACGATGATGTAGTCGGGTCGCTGCCTCACCGCGGCTTTCAAGAGGTCGAAGAGGGTTATGGTGCCGCTTTGCTTTTCGTCGCCCTTGAAGCCTGAACGCACAACTGAGGGTATCCAGTTTTCGTGCGGCAGATTGATTTCCTGCGTGTCTTCGACGCTTACAATTTTCATTTCAGGCTTTATGAACATGGATAGGCAGTTGAGTATGGTGGTTTTTCCGCAGGCGACGCCGCCGACCACCATAACCGACGCGCGGTTCTCGATGAGGTACCAGAGGTAAGCTGCCATCTCCGACGACAACGTGTTAAATGCTATCATATC
>Ga0210077_1000518_pt1 | contig 13917 bp, 13 predicted proteins | sample RushMan_CattailN_5_FD_185556 | JGI IMG/M metagenome (GOLD analysis project Ga0210077, IMG submission 185556) | Wetland microbial communities from San Francisco Bay, California, USA, that impact long-term carbon sequestration -... | ecosystem: Environmental > Aquatic > Marine > Wetlands ... | reverse complement strand
GCTCGCCCGCCGCGTCCAGCCCGAACATCACCCGCAGCGCCGGGCTCGACCACGCCAGCCGCCCCCCGCGCACCACCGCAACCGCCAACACGCGGCGCTCGGCAAGCCCGGCCAACGCCGCAGCAGCAAGATCCGATTCCATCTTAAAATGCTAATCGAGTCTGCACTCGTTGTGTAGGCCGTCATGGTGTCGCGACCATAACCACAACCAGAATGTCGGAACAGCCCGCAGCGTTCGACCCCGACCAGCAAATCGGGAAGTACCGGCTATTGCAGCTGCTCGGCAAGGGCACCTCGGGCACGGTCTATCGCGCGCTCGACACGGAATCCGACAATACCGTGGCGCTCAAGGTCATCGATCCGGAGGTTTTCAGGGAGCCCGAATTCGGCGCCGAGCGGCATTCCCAGTTTCTCGCCGAGGCGTCTCTCGCGGGCATGCTGATTCACCCTTACATCGTGTCCATTCTCGATGCGGTCGCCGAGGGCGAGACCGGCTACATCGCGATGGAGCTGGTGACCGGGGGCGACCTTTCCCAGTTTACCGACCCCGCCAGGCTGCTGCCGGTGCCGGACGTCATAGAAATCGCTTTCAACTGCTGCAGCGCGCTCGAATACACCTCGCGGGTGGGCATCATCCACTGCGACATCAAGCCGGCCAACATCATGGTCGCCGAGGATACCGACGTCCGAATCACCGATTTCGGAGCGGCGTTCCTGCGCAAAAGCGAGGTGGTGCGAACCGCGGCCATGGGGTCCCCGCACTACATGTCGCCCGAGCAGATTGCCGGCCAGGACCTCACCCTTCACAGCGACATGTATTCGCTCGGCGTCGTCCTGTACGAGCTGCTGACCGGAACCCTGCCGTTTGCCGCCGACAAGCTCAACGAGCTCGTGCACAAGATCCTCACCATGGATCCTGCGCCGCCCAGCAGCCTGCGCCCCGAGCTGTCGGCGGACATCGACCGGATCGTTCTTCGCGCGCTGAAGAAAAATCGCACGGACCGCTACAAGAGCTGGGTCGACTTCGCGCGCGAGCTGTCGGAGGTCTCGCGCCAGGTCCTGCCGCCCAAGCAGGTCTCGGCGAGCGAAAAGCTCAATGCGCTGAAGCAGGTGGAGGCGCTCGCGACGCTTTCCGATCTGCAGCTGCAGGAGCTGGCGAGAGCCGCACAGTGGGCGCGGGTCAAGACGGCCGAGGTCCTCGTGAAGGAGGACGAGCTGGGCGCGAATCTTTTCCTTCTCGGCTCGGGATCGGCGAAAGTCGTCCGCCGCGACCGCCTGCTCAACCTGATCAAGGCGGGAGAGTTCTTCGGCGAGATGCCCTACATTCTCGGACGCAAGAGCAAGCGTCATGCGACCGTGGTCGCGACAAAGGATCTGCTCATCGCGGAATTCAGGCCCAGCGCCCTGGCGCGCATCAATCCGTCCGTGCAGCTTCAGCTGACGCGCGCAATCGCCCGCAATCTCGTGGAACGCCTGACGCTCAGCAATTCGCGGCTCGCCGGATGATCGTTGCGGCCGCCCGGTGAGCGCCGCGCCGGAACCATGTCGCTAGCGCTGTACCGGCTGCTGCTGCGGCTCGGGCTGCCGTTCGCCGCGCTGCGGCGGTGGTGGCGTCTGCGCGGCGGCCAGGACCGGAAGACCGACTGGCGGGAGCTCTTCGGCCGCTATTCGAGCCGTTCTCTGTCCGACGTCGTCTGGCTGCACGTCCCTTCCGCTGCAAGCGCCATCCCCGCTTGCGCGCTGGCGCGGGCACTGCGCGCCGAGTATCCCGGCTGCGGGATTCTGCTCACCGCCAGCACGATTGCCGGACGCGACGCCTTGCGCCGGGTCTGCGGCGACGAGCTGCCCTCGGCCTACCTGCCCTACGACCTGCCGGGCGCCGTGCGGCGGTTTCTCGCGCATTTCCGGCCCCGGCTCGGCATCCTGGCCGAGGTCGAGATCTGCCCGACGCTGCTGGCGGCCTGCCGGCGCCGGGGAATCCCGGTCATGCTCGCCAACGCGCGGCTCTCGCGCCGGCTTGCCCGGGGCTACGCACGCTTCGCGCCGATTTCCCGCCCCGCATTCGCCTCCCTCGCGGCGGCATGCGCCAGCGATCGCGCAAGCTTGCGCCGCCTGCGCCTGCTCGGCGTCCGGCCGGTGATCGAGTCGGGCGACATCGCCTTCGACGCTCCGTCGGATCCGGCCCAGGTCGAGGAAGGCCGGGCGCTGATGGCGGCCCTGCGCGGGCGCAAGGCGCTCCTGCTGGCCGGCACCAGCGAAGGAGAAGAGCAGCAGCTGCTCGATGCGCTGGAGCGCGACGACGGAACGCTCGTCATCATCGTGCCGCGCGACTCCGATCGTTTCGACGCGGTGGCCGGGCTCGCCGCGGAGCGCGGGATGGGCGTCGCGCGGCGCAGCCGGGGCGAGGCACCGCACGTCGGCCGGCGCGTGTTGCTGGGCGACACCGAAGGCGAGCTGCCGTTCTATTACGCGCTCAGCACGATCGCCGTGATCGGCGGCTCGTTCTCGCCGCCGGGCGGACCCGGCGTCGTCGCGGCCTGCGCGGCGGGCGTGCCCGCGATCATCGGTCCCTACATGGAAGCATTCGACGAAGCGACCCAGGCGGCGCTGACGGCCAAGGCCGCGATCCGGGTCGACAATGCGGTCGAGGCGATCAACGTCGCGCGCAATCTGCTCGAGCTCAGGGAATGGAGCGAGCGCATGACGCTCGCCGGAATGAGGCTCTGCGCCGCGCACCAGGGCGCCACCGCGCGTCACCTGGAGCTGTGCCGGCGCCTGCTGTCCTGAACCGCGCGGGCTCCTGCCTTTGCGAAGCGACTGGCGGAGAGAGAGGGATTCGAACCCTCGATACGGGTTTTGCCCGTATAACGCCTTAGCAGGGCGCCCCCTTCGGCCTCTCGGGCATCTCTCCTGTGGCCGGATTATCGCCTATTCCCGCTCGAGTTCAAACGCGTTGTGCAGCACGCGTACCGCGAGCTCGAGGTATTTCTCGTCGACCACGACCGAGATCTTGATCTCGGAAGTGGTGATCATCTGGATGTTGATGCCTTCCTCGGCGAGCGTGCGGAACATCTGCGACGCGATCCCGACGTGCGAGCGCATGCCGACCCCGACCAGGGACAGCTTGGCGATCCGCTCGTCGCCCGTGACCTCGCGGCACTTGATGTGCGGCTGCACCTGCTCCTTCAGGATCTTCATCGCCCGCGCGCACTCGGGGCGGCTCACCGTGAACGACAGGTCGGTCATGCCGTCGTGACCGACGTTCTGCACGATCACGTCGACGTCGATGTTCGCCTCCGCGATCGGGCCGAGGATCGCGTACGCGACGCCCGGACGGTCGGGAACGTCGTGCACCGTGATCTTCGCCTCGTCGCGGGTGAAGGCGACGCCTGAGATGACAGCCTTTTCCATCGCCATGTTCGGGTCTTCCTCGAATGTGATCAAAGTGCCGGCCTGGGCCTCCTCGGCCACCGGCAGCAGGGGATCGGTCAGGCTGGAAAGCACGCGCAGGCGCACCCGGTACTTGCCCGCGAATTCGACCGCGCGCAGCTGCAGCACCTTCGAGCCGAGACTCGCCATCTCGAGCATTTCCTCGAAGGTGATGGTCTTGAGGCGCCGCGCCTGGGACACGATGCGCGGATCGGTGGTGTAGACCCCGTCGACATCGGTGTAGATCTGGCACTCGTCGGCCTTGAGCGCCGCCGCGAGCGCGACCGCGGAGGTGTCCGAGCCGCCGCGCCCGAGCGTGGTGATGCTGCCCTGGGCGTTGATGCCCTGGAACCCGGCCACCACCGCGACGTAGCCGTCCGCCAGATCGCGCCGCAGGCGGTCTTCGTCGATCGAGATGATGCGCGCCTTGGCGTGGGCCGAGTCGGTCTGCACCTTGACCTGCCAGCCGGTGTAGCTCCTTGCCTTCAGCCCGAGCTCGAGCAGCGCCATCGAGAGCAGGCCGATCGTGATCTGCTCTCCCGTGGCAGCGACCACGTCGAGCTCGCGCGGATCGGGCTGCGGCTGGATCTCGCGCGCGAGCGCGATCAGGCGGTTGGTCTCGCCCGCCATGGCGGACGGCACGACGACCAGGCTGTGCCCCGCCGCCCGCCATTTGGCCACCCGACGCGCCACATTGCGGATGCGCTCGATCGAGCCGACCGAGGTGCCGCCGAATTTCTGGACGATCAGGGACATGCTGCGGGGCGAAAAACCGCGGATTTTACAGGACTCTCCCCGTCACAGGCAGGCTGGCGTTGGCGGAGAGTGAGGGATTCGAACCCCCGAGGACCGTAAGGCCCTGCCGGTTTTCAAGACCGGTGCATTCGACCGCTCTGCCAACTCTCCCTTGCAAATCGCGGGCGGCGCCGCCATTTTAGCGTTAACGCACGGAACTCCCGGAAAAATAATGGAGTTTCGGTTGAAACTTCGTCGCTGTCTGGTAGTCTTAGCTAATGCAGTTTGAGAATCAACCAAGGAGCGTGAATGCAACCTGACCTGCAACCTATTCGCAGCAACGAGCGGCCCATCGGCGGGAGCGGTCCCCGTTACGCGCCGGGCATGGAACTGCCCGGTGTCGACAGCCAGCGCGTGCTGCGCAACACCTACCTGCTGCTCGCCCTGACGATGGTCCCGACCGTGATCGGCGCCTACATCGGCATGGCGACGGGCGCGGTGGTTCTGATGCACCCGATGGCAGCGACCCTGCTGATGCTCGGCGCGGTGATCGGCCTGCAGTTCGCGGTGATCAAGAATCGCAACAGCTCGCTCGGCGTGGTGCTGCTGCTGCTCATGACCGGCATCCTGGGGTGGTGGATGGGGCCGCTGCTTTCGCTGGCCCTGAAGATGGCCAACGGCGGCCAGCTGATCGCCTACGCCGCGGCCGGCACCGGCGTCATTTTCTTCGGCATGGGCGCGATCGCGACCACGACCAAGCGCGATTTCAGCTTCATGGGGAAATTCCTCTTCGTCGGCATGATCGCGCTGCTGCTCGCCATGTTCGCGAACATGTTCCTGCAGATCCCGGCGCTCGCGCTGACGATCTCCACCCTGGTGATCGTGGTGTTCTCGCTGTTCCTGCTGCACGACCTGTCGCGCATCATCCGCGGCGGCGAGACGAACTACATCGTCGCCACGACGGGCGTGTACATGAGCCTGTTCAACATCTTCGTCAACCTGCTGTCGATCCTGATGATGCTGAGCGGCAACCGCCGCTAGCACGACTCTCGGGTCAAGCAAGAAAAGGGCGCTTCGGCGCCCTTTTTGTTTTCTAGGGCCGCTCGAACAGCGCGATGCTCTCGACGTGGGCGGTGTGGGGAAACATGTTCGCCACGCCGGCTGCCGCCAGACGGAAGCCCTTGGCATGCACCAGCACGGCCGCGTCGCGCGCCAGCGTCGCCGGGTCGCAGGCGACGTAGACGATGCGCCGCGGCCAGCCGTTCGGCAGCGCCTTGACCGCCTCGAGCGCGCCGTCGCGCGGAGGGTCGATGAGCAGCTTGTCGAAGGGCCCGCGCGCCAGGAATTCTCCCGCCCCCTCGGCGTAGAGATCCGCGACGGCGAACTGGGCGAGCTGCTGCAGCCCGTTGGCCGCCGCGTTGCCGCGCGCGCGCTCGACCAGGCTCGGACTCGCTTCCAGGCCGAGCACCGATGCGCCCACGCGCGCGATCGGCAGGGAGAAATTGCCCAGGCCGCAGAACAGGTCGCCGATCCGCTCGCCCGGGCGCGGCTCGAGCAGCCGCACGGCGCGCGAGACCAGAATCCGGTTCACCCCATGGTTCACCTGCGTGAAGTCGGTCGGCCTGAAGCCCAGCCTGATTCCGAACTCGGGCAGCGCGTAGTCGAGCGCCGGCGCGGGAAGCGGATGAAAGGGATGCGCCGAGTCGGGGCCGGCGGGCTGCAGCCAGATCGACACCCGCGTCTCCTGCGCGAACGCGCGCAGCTTCTGCTCGTCTGCTTGCTCGAGCGGCTCGAGGTGGCGAAACACCAGAACGTCCGTCGCATCGCCCACGGCGAGCTCGATCTGCGGCAGGCGCTGCCGGATCGAAAGCGTCTCCACCAGCTCGCGCAGCCGCGGGATCAGGCGCGAGACGCGCTGCGGGAGCACCTCGCAGCTCAGCATGTCCGCCACATAGCTCGAGCGCCGCTCGTGGAATCCGACCAGCACCCCGTTTTTCTTCGCCACCCTGCGCACGGTCAGGCGGGCGCGGTGCCGGTAGCCCCACTCCTGCCCGTACACGATCGGCAGGATCGTCCCGGGCCGGACCCCGCCGATCCGCGCCAGGCAGTCCTCCAGCCAGCGCTGCTTCGCCGCGAGCTGGGTGCGGGCATCGATGTGCTGTGTCGCGCAACCGCCGCAGACGCCGAAATAGCGGCAACGCGGCGCCCGGCGCGCGCTCGATTCGCGCAGGACCTCGACCACGCGCGCCAGGTCGAATTTCGGCTTGCGGCGCAGCACCTGCGCTTCGACCCGCTCGCCCGCCAGCGCGCCCTCGACGAACACCACCTTGCCCTCGGAGTTGCGCGCTACGCCGCGCCCCTCCGCGTCCAGCGACTCGATCTCGAGCCTCACCGGGACAGCGGATCGTTCCAGCGCTCGAGGAACTCGCGCCAATGCGGCTCTTTCTGCTTCTCCAGCGCAGCGCGCAGCAGCCCGCACTCGCGCTTGTAGTTGCCCTCGTCGAGGACGCCCCGCAGGAGCTGAAAGCGCAGGTACAGCAGGTAGGTATTGGCGCTATCGGCCTCGCAGTAGTCGCGTATCCGCTCGATTGCGCCGCCGCGATACTCGTCCCAGACCGCCCCGCCGGCCATTCCGATCTTGCCCGGCAGGCCTGCGAGCTGCGCGACGTCGTCCATCGGGGCGTTGTTGCGCGGCTGATACATCGCCAGCACGTCCATCAGGTCGAGGTGCCTGGAATGGTAGCGGCTGACGTAGTTGTTCCACTTGAAATCGCGGTTGTCCTCGCCCTGGTCCCAGAAGCGCGGCGCGCGCACGCCGTTCACCAGCCCGCGATAGTTGAGGACCGGCAGGTCGAAGCCGCCGCCGTTCCAGGATACGAGCTGCGGCACGTAGCGCTCGACGCCGTCCCAGAAGCGCTGGATCGCGGCGCGCTCGTCCTCGGCCGGCTCGCCGATCGACCATACCCTGACGTGGTCGGCGTCGCGCAGCACGCAGGAAATGACCAGCACCCGCTGCAGCTGGGGGGGAAGGAAATCGCTCCCGGTCTGGGTGCGCCGCTTCTGGAACGCGACTTCCGCGACTTCCTCGTCCGGCAGGTTCTGCGGCAGCTCGTACAGGCGCCTGATCCCCGCTATGTCGGGCACCGTCTCGATGTCGAAGGCGAGGACCGGCGTCACTTCAGTCGGGAAAGACGCCGGTGGAGAGATAACGGTCGCCCCGGTCGCAGACGATGCAGACGATGGTCGCGTTCCTCAGCTGGCGGGCGATCCGCAGCGCCACGTGCAGCGCGCCGCCGGACGAGATGCCGGCGAAAATGCCTTCCTCGCGCGCCATGCGGCGCGCCATTTCTTCCGCATCGCCCTGCCCGACGTACTCCAGACGGTCCACCCGGAGCTTGTCGTAGATCTTCGGCAGATAGGCTTCCGGCCACTTGCGGATCCCCGGAATCTGAGCGCCTTCCTCGGGCTGGCAGCCGATGATCTCGATCTTCGGGTTCTTTTCCTTGAAGAAGCGCGAGCAGCCCATGATCGTTCCGGTGGTGCCCATGCTCGAGACAAAGTGGGTGATCCTGCCCTCGGTGTCGCGCCAGATCTCGGGTCCCGTGGTCTCGTAATGCGAGAGCGGGTTGTCCGGATTGGCGAACTGATCGAGCATCAAGCCCTTGCCTTCGCGCACCATTTTCTCGGCAAGGTCCCGTGCGCCCTCCATTCCGCCGCCTTTGGGCGTGAGGATCAGCTCGGCGCCGTAGGCGCGCATCGTGCGCTTGCGCTCGGCGGTCTGGTTCTCGGGCATGATCAGCACCATGCGGTAGCCTCGGATCGCGGCCGCCATCGCCAGGCCGATCCCCGTGTTGCCGCTGGTCGGCTCGATCAGCGTGTCCCCCGGCTTGATCCGCCCGCGCTCCTCGGCGCGCCGGATCATCGAAATCGCCGGCCGGTCCTTGACCGACCCCGCGGGATTGTTGCCCTCCAGCTTGACGAGGATGGCGTTGCCGTTGCGCTGCGCCTCCTCGCCGGGGATGCGCTGCAGCCGCACCAGGGGCGTGTTGCCGATGAAATCCTCGATGGTCCGCTTCATCGGCGCTCCTCAGCGCTGCTCACCGAGACGCTGCGCAACGTAGGACCCCACCCCCGCCTCGACCGGCATGAATTCCCCGCCGTAGCCTGCCTCGCGCAGCAGCGCCAGGTCCGCCTCGGTGAAGCTCTGGTACTTGCCGACGAGCTGCGGCGGGAAGGGGATGTATTCGATCAGGCCCTCGGCCACCATGTCGCCGAGCGAGAGCTCGGAGTCGCCCCGCCCCGCGCGTACGCCGTTCACCACCGCGCGCGCGACATCGTTGAAGCTCTGCGCGCGCCCGGTGCCGCAATTGAAGATTCCCGACAGGCCGCGACGCTCGAGGAAGTAAAGGTTCACGTTCACGACGTCGTCGACGTGGATGAAATCGCGCCGCTGCTCCCCGTCCGCGTAGCCGTCCGACCCGGCAAAGAGCTTGACCTTGCCCTCGCTCATGAACTGGTTGAAGGCGTGGAAGGATACGGACGCCATCCGCCCCTTGTGCGCCTCGTTGGGGCCGTAGACATTGAAGTAGCGGAAGCCCGCGATCTGCGCGCTGCGCACCGGCAGGCGCCGCCGCACATACTGGTCGAAAAGGAACTTGGAGTAGGCGTACGCGTTGAGCGGGTGCTCGCAGGCGCGCTCTTCGCGGAATTCCCGCCCCGAGCCATAGACCGAGGCCGACGACGCGTAGAGCATCGGCACCGCCTCGTCCTGGCACCAGTCGAACAGGATCCGGGAGTAGCGGTAATTGTTCTCCATCACGTAGCGCCCGTTCGTCTCCATGGTGTCGGAGCAGGCGCCTTGATGCAGAACGGCCTCGATTTCCTCGTCGAACTGATCCGCGATCAGCCGCTCGAGGAACTCGCGCTTGTCCATGTAGTCCTCGATCTCGCAGCCGGCGAGGTTGTTCACCTTGGCGGCGTTCTCGAGGTTGTCCACCGCGATGATTTCGCTGATGCCCGCGCGGTTGAGCGCCTCGATCAGCTTGGAGCCGATGAATCCCGCGGCCCCGGTGACGACGTAAAGCATCTCTCTCCTATCCGAAAAGTTCTTTGCGCGTGGCGACGGCCGTTCCGAATTTTCCGACCACGATCCCGGCCGCCCGGTTGGCGATTCGCACCGCGTCGGCGAGGGACATGCCGGCGGCGAGCATGACGCCGAGCGCGGCAATGACCGTGTCGCCCGCGCCGCTTACATCGTACACCTCGCGCGCGTGCGTCTTGATGTTCATCCGCTTGCCGGCCTGGAAAAGGACCATTCCGCTTTCGCCCCTCGTCAGCAGCAGGGCCTGAAGCCTCAGCCGCCGGCGCAGCGCCTGCGCGCGGCGCTCGAGGTCGCGTTCGTCCTTCCAGCTGCCTACCACCTCGCGCAGTTCCTTCTGATTGGGCGTCATGATGGTCGCCCCGCCGTAGCGTGAATAATCGTCCCCCTTGGGGTCCACCAGCACCGCCTTGCCGGCCTTGCGCGCCAGCGCGATCATTTTCGCGACGTGGGTCAGCCCGCCCTTGCCGTAGTCCGACAGAATCACGACATCGCACTCCTTGAGCGAGGCCTTGAACTCGGCCAGCTTCGATGCGAGCACCTCGCGGGAAGGCGGAAGCTCGAAATCCACGCGCAACAGCTGCTGGCGCTGCTGGCTCGCAATCACCCGCAGCTTCTGGGTCGTCTGGATGGAACTGTCCCGGTGCAGCCGCGGCTCGATGCCCTCCTTCCTGAGGAGATCCTCGATGACCGTGCCCTCCTCGTCCGCGCCCACCACCGAGAGCAGCCGCGTCCTGGCGCCGAGCGCGGCACAGTTCCAGGCCACGTTGGCGGCCCCGCCGAGCCGCTGCTCCTCCCCGCTCACCCGCACCACCGGAACCGGGGCCTCGGGCGATATGCGCGACACCTCGCCGATCCAGTAGCGGTCGAGCATCACGTCGCCCACGACCAGTACGCGCGCCGCGCTCGTGTCGGGCCGCCTCATGTGCGCCGCCCGACGGCGAAATACTCGATCCCCAGGCCGCGCATGGCCGCGGGGTCGTACAGGTTGCGTCCATCGAAAACGACGGGCGTCTTGAGCGACTTCCTGATGGCATCGAAGTCGGGGCTGCGGAACTCCTGCCATTCGGTGACGATGGCAAGCGCGTCCGCGCCTTCCAGCGCGGACTCCGCCGAGTCGGCGAGCGCGACCCGGTCGTTGCCCGCAAACAGACGGGCCGCCGCCTCGTTCGCCTCGGGATCGTAGGCGCGCACCGATGCGCCCGCCGCGAGCAGATCCTCGATCAAGGTCAGGCTCGGCGCCTCGCGCATGTCGTCGGTGTTGGGCTTGAAGGCGAGACCCCAGAGCGCGATGCGGCGGCCCGCGAGCGACGCACCGAAGCGCGCCGCGATCTTGCGCCCGAGCACGTGCTTTTGCGATTCATTCACCTGCTCGACGGCGGCAAGCAGCCGCAGCGGGCGGCCCGCCTCCATCGCGGTGCGCTGCAGCGCCTTGACGTCCTTGGGAAAGCAGGAGCCGCCGTATCCCGCGCCGGGATAGAGGAAGCCGAATCCGATGCGCGGATCGGAGCCGATCCCGCGCCGAACCTCCTCGATGTCGGCGCCGAGCACTTCGGCCAGATTGGCCAGGTCGTTCATGAACGAGATGCGCGTCGCGAGCATCGCGTTGGCCGCGTACTTGGTCAGCTCCGCCGAGCGCACGCTCATCACCAGCAGCCGCTCGTGATTGCGCTGGAACGGCGCGTACAGCCTGCGCAGGATCGAGGTCGCGCGCTCATCGTCCGAGCCGACGATGATGCGGTCCGGGCGCATGAAATCCTCGACCGCGGCGCCCTCCTTGAGAAACTCCGGATTCGACGCGACCGAGAACGCGGCCGCCTTGCCGCGTTTCTCGAGCTCCTCCGCGACCGCCGCGCGTACCCGGTCTGCGGTGCCGACCGGCACGGTCGACTTGTCCACGATGACGCGGTAGCCGTCCATGTGCCGTCCGATCGAGCGGGCCGCGGCCACCACGTGCTGCAGGTCGGCCGCGCCGTCTTCGTTCGGCGGCGTGCCCACCGCGATCATCTGCAGCTCCCCGTGCGCCACCGCCGCCGCGACGTCGGTAGTGAAGCTGAGCCGCCCGGCTTCGCGATTGCGCGCCACGATCGGCGCGAGCCCCGGCTCGAAGATCGGGATACCGCCGGCGTTCAGGGTGTCGATCTTGCGCGCATCCAGATCGAGGCAGCAGACGTGGTTGCCCATGTCCGCCAGGCAGGCGCCGCTGACGAGCCCGACATAGCCGGTACCGATTATCGTGATGTTCATGGTGCCAGGTCGAACTCCTCTGAACGCCGCGGCGGATAGGTCTCCCAGCCGCCGCAAGCCGGACAATGCCAGTGAAACTGCCTCGCCCTGAAGCCGCAATTCTCGCAGCGGTAGCGCGCCAGGCGCTGGGTGTGGCTGTGAACCAGGTTGCGCACCAGCTCCAGGTCGCGCCGGCGCTCGGGCGTCGCGGCGGCGACGATCTGCGCTTCGAGCAGCCGGTCCAGTCCGAGCAGGGTCGGGTTGCGCCTCAGCTCGTCGCGCACCAGCTTGTACGCCGCCTCGGCGCCCTTTTCCTCCAGCGTCAGCTGGAACACGGTGTCGAGCAGGTCGAGCGAGGGGTACTGCTCGAGGTAGCCCGTCAGCAGCTGAAGCCCCTCTTCCGCCCGCCCGGCGCCGCGGTGCGCGTCGAGCAGCCGCTGCGCCACGACCGCGAGATAGGCCGGATTCTGGGTCTCTATCCGCTTCCAATGCTCGATCGCCGCGTCCAGATCCCCCGCGGCGCGCGCGAGCTCGCCAAGCTGCAGGCTGGCGCGCACCGATTTGCGGTTGGCTTCGAGCGCCGCCTCGAGATGCCGGCGCGCAGCGTCCGGACGCGAGTGGGTCGTTTCCGTTGCGGCGAGCTCGCACAGATACTGTGAGATCTCCCGCACGTGCGACTCGCCCGACTCGGCGGCGAGACGGCGGGCCATTTCGATTGCGCGCGGCCAGTCTTTCTCGTGCTCGAAGATCTCGAGCAGATGGCGGCGTGCCTCCACCGCGTGCGGGCCGTCCGCCAGGCGCTCGAATGCCTCCTCGGCGCGGTCCAGGATCCCGGCCTTGAGATAGTCCTGGCCGAGCTCGAACAGGGCGTTGACCCTCTGCTCGGCGGCGAGGTCGGCGCGCTCGAGAAGGTTCTGGTGCATGCGGATGGCGCGATCGTATTCGCCGCGGCGGCGAAACAGGCTGCCCAGCGCGAAATGCAGCTCGATTGTCTCGCGATCGACCCGGACGACCTCGATGAAGGCCTCGATCGCCTTGTCCGGCTGCTCGTTAAGGAGAAAGTTCAGCCCCTTGAAGTAGGAGCGGGGCAAAGCCCTGGATTCCGACACCAGATGCTTGATATCGATGCGGGCGGCGAGCCAGCCCAGGCCGAAAAACAGGGGAAACCCGAGCAGCCACCAGTACTCGAACTCCATTGCCGACGCCCCTCAGGCGTCGACCGCAGGGGGCCGCGCGTGCGCACCCTGGGTGGCCTGGGCTGCCTTGGCGTGTCCTCGCGCCTCGCGCTTGAGCCGCTGAATCTCGCGGCGCTGCCGCAACAGGGCCGTCAGCATCGCGACCACCCCGAACAGGGCTCCGGCGGCGAAGAAGCCGAACAGGACCACGACCAGGGGCGCCCGCCAGCTCTGGTCGAAATAGAAACTAAGCGTGACCGGCGCCACGTTCTTGGCCGCGAATGCGAGCAGGAACAGAAAGATGATCAGCCGGACCGTCCAGGTGACGATGCGCATACTCGATTCCTATTGCCGGGCCCAGGCGCCGGAAGCGGCGATTTGCCGCTCCGGGCAACGCGCTACTGCTGTGTGGTTTGCGTGGGCAGCCCCTGCGGCAAAGCGGCCTGTTCGGCTTGAGCGGTGTCCACGCGTTCGCGCAACTCCTTGCCTGCCTTGAAGTGCGGCACGTACTTCTCCGGCACGTGCACTTTCTCGCCGGACTTCGGATTTCGCCCGACCCGCGGCGGGCGATAGTTCAGGCCGAAGCTCCCAAAGCCGCGAATCTCGATGCGATCCCCCGCGAGCAGGGCCTGCGTCATCGCATCGAGAATCATCTTCACCGCGTACTCTGCATCCTTCGCCACAAGCTGCGGATAGCGCTGCGCAAGGCGAGCTATCAGTTCCGATTTGGTCATGGACGGCCCATCCCCCTGAGCGTTTTGTTCTTGCAAGCAGAGTAATCGCCGCTGACCGCCTACTGCTGATTGCGGTTGTCGAGTTTGGCACGAAGGAGCGCGCCGAGATTCGTGGCTCCGGCGCTGGCAGCGGCGTTTTCGGTGCGCAGCTGCTTCATGGCCTCGCTCTCGTCCGCCAGATCCTTGGCCTTGATCGACAGGTTGATCGAGCGGTTCTTGCGGTCGAGATTGATGATCATGGCGCTCACCGAGTCGCCCTCCTTCAGGTGATTGCGGAGATCGTCGACACGGTCACGCGAGAACTCCGAGGCGCGAAGGTAGCCTTCCACTTCCGGCGAAATCGCCACCACCGCACCCTTCGCATCGACCGACTTGACCGTGCCGGTCACCAGGCTGTTCTTGTCGTGGCCAGCGAGGAAATTCGTGAACGGATCGCCCTCGAGCTGCTTGATCCCGAGCGAGATGCGCTCGCGCTCGACGTCGATCGAAAGGACGACCGCCTCGACCTCCTCGCCCTTCC
>Ga0210077_1000517_pt1 | contig 13929 bp, 11 predicted proteins | sample RushMan_CattailN_5_FD_185556 | JGI IMG/M metagenome (GOLD analysis project Ga0210077, IMG submission 185556) | Wetland microbial communities from San Francisco Bay, California, USA, that impact long-term carbon sequestration -... | ecosystem: Environmental > Aquatic > Marine > Wetlands ... | reverse complement strand
GACCCGCGCATTCTGGGAACCGTGGACGATCTGTCTGTGGTGGCGCGTCAGCAGTTTGCCGACGAGGTCTTCATCACGATCCCGTCGGAGCGGGAACTGGTGAAGCAACTGGCGCTCGAATCCATGCAAATGAACCTGGGCGTCAAAGTCGTGCCCGAGCTGTACGACGGTCTGGCCTGGCAGTGCCCGCTGGATTTCGTCGGGGATGTTCCGGTGCGCGTGCTGCATCGGGAACCGATCCCGGCGTTCGGGCTGTTCCTGAAGCGAATGACGGACTCTCTCGGTTCGGCGGCGATTCTGCTGGTTCTTTCTCCTCTCCTGGCTTTGATTGCCGCGGCGATCTTCGTGGATTCGCCAGGCACCGTGTTCTATCGCGCCTATCGGATGGGGAAGAAAGGCCGGAAATTTCTCTGCTACAAATTCCGCACGATGGTGCCGAATGCGGACGATATGAAGGACGAGTTGAGGGGCATGAACGAGCGCCAGGGGCCGTTCTTCAAGATTGCGAACGATCCCAGGCTCACGCGGCTCGGCGGTTTCCTGCGCAAATACAGCCTGGACGAACTGCCGCAACTATGGAACGTGCTCAAAGGCGAAATGAGCCTGGTCGGGCCGCGACCGCACCCCCTCGACGACGTGAAGAACTATACGCTCGAGCATTTCCGCAGGCTCGACGTGACCCCGGGCATTACCTGCCTCTGGCAGATCGACGCGAGACACGACCCGTCCTTCGAGAAGAACGTGGCTCTGGACAGCAAATACATTGAAAACTGGAGCTACCTGCTGGACCTCAAGATTCTGCTGCGAACCATCCCCGCCGTATTGAAGGGGACGGGACGCTAAGAATGCCGGCCGTTACCAGCACACCGTCGCCCATCCGAACCTCAATTCTTTCGACTGCCATGGCGGCGGATTCGTGGCCAAACCCGGGTTCCAGGATCATCGAAAGCGGCCGCTCTTGTCGGGCTGGCGATTTTTCGCCCAGTCCATTAGGCTTGAGGATTCGGGCTTTCAGTATCCAGGGAACACACTCCATCTCCCGTTCATGAACACGAATCTCCGGCACGAGGAAATGAAGAGGATACTTGTGGAATCCGCCGAGGCCATCGAGTCGCTCGGGGGAATGCTGCACGAACTGGGCCAGGCGTGCGAACTCGTGACCGAACGAATCCTTGCGGGGGGCTGCTTGCTGGCCTTCGGGAACGGAGGGAGTGCCGCGCAGGCGCAGCACGTCGCATCCGAACTGGTTGGCCGGTTTCAGCGCGACCGGCAACCGCTGGCGGCGATCGCGTTGACAACAGATACGTCGGCACTTACCTCGATCGGCAACGACTATGGCTTCGAGGAGATTTTCTCTCGCCAGATTCGCGCGCTGGCACGCCCGGGCGACGTTGCCCTGGCGATTTCGACCAGCGGAGATTCTCCGAACGTGCTGCGCGCCCTGGATGCCGCGCGAGAGAAGAGCCTGTGCACGATCGGCCTCACCGGCCGCGAGGGAGGCAAGATGCGCGGGCGGGTCGATCTTTGCCTGTGCGTTCCCTCCGATTCCACGCCGCGGATTCAGGAAGCGCATCTCGTCATTTCCCACATCCTTTGCCACATGGTTGAGGTTTCCGTCCTGAAGAATCCAGAGCCCCGGTAAGTAAATTTTTCAAGGAGAGTCCGAACCGTGGAGCAGCTTTCCGGTTTGCTTGACGAATTTTCCAGTTGCAACATCCTCGTCGTCGGCGACCTGATGCTCGACGAGTACCTGTGGGGCCACATCGATCGGATCTCGCCGGAGGCGGCGGTGCCGGTGCTGAACCTGATTCGCAGGGAGAGCATGCTCGGCGGAGCCGGCAACGTGATGCGCAATCTGCGCAGCCTCGGCGCCCAGGTGGCCGCCGTGGGCGTCGTCGGCCAGGACAGCACCGGGGAGCAAATCCTGGAGCTGCTCGACGTGCTCGGGGTGGATGGCGACGCGGTGCTCAACGATCCGCACCGCAAGTCGACCCACAAGGAACGCCTTATGTCGCTCGAACACGGGCAACAGGTCTTCCGCCTCGACGAGGAGTCGACACACTCGGTCTGGGGAGAGATCGAGGACCGGCTGGTGGACCAGATTCGGTCCAAGGCGGCCGACGCCCAGGTGATCCTCTGTTCCGACTACAGCAAGGGCCTTCTGACCTCACGCGTCCTCCAGGCGGTTTTCGAGTGCGCCCGCGACCAGCACGTCTACGCGATCGTCGCGCCGAAGGATTCGAACGCGCAAAAGTACCGCGGAGCAAGCATTCTAATGCCGAACGTGCGCGAACTGGCGCAGTTGGTGGGTACGCGCGTCGACGGCAACGACTGGCTGACCGATTCGGCGCGCCGGCTGGTCGAGTCGCTCGCTCTCGAGGCGCTTGTCGTCACGCGCGGCCGCGAGGGGATGGCGCTCTTCGAGCCGGTCAAGGCCGGCCTCAAACGAGTGGACATTCCAACCGTTGCCCGAAACGTTTACGACGTTACCGGCGCTGGGGATACCGCCATTGCCGCCTTCGCCGCAGCCGTTGCCCTCGGCGCGGACCGGGAAACCGCGGCGCAATTGGCCAATCTGGCGGCGGGCGTCGTCGTCGGCAAGCGCGGCACGGCATCGGTCACGACCGACGAGTTGCGCGGCCAGATGCAGCAAACCGGTCTCGTTCCGGCCGGGTCAAAACCCCCAGGCCGCCGCATAAAACCTCGCGTGGTCTCCTGAATTGCGTCCCCTTGACGGAATGTCCAGCAACATCCATCAGAACAAGGAGGCGGAGGCTCTGTGAGCAGGAGGCGGATGTGATGAAGGCCGCACGAATCTTCGTTGCGGAGAGCGTCGGTTACATCGGCGCTGGCACGGCGAGGCAGTTCCGGGCTGCCGGGCTTGGGCCCGGGGTTGTGGGCGAGGTTCGGTGAAACGGTGGTCCGAGCAGCGATTATCGCTCTTGTTCCGGAATGTGCTGGTTCAGAATGCCCTGTCTCTCTATGGAGTGCAGTTCGCGGGCTACATCATCCCTCTCGTTACGATCCCTTATCTTGCCAGAGTGCTGGGAGCAGCCGGATGGGGCCTGGTTGCCTTCGCGCAGTCGTTCGGCTCCTACGTGGCCGTGGTCGGAGAGTACGGCTTCGGTTTTTCAGCCACCCGGGAGGTGGCGCGCCATCGGGAAGACCGCGAGCGGCTGACAGAAATTCTGGCCGGCGTGCTAGGGGCCAAGACCCTCCTTGCGGGCGTCGGCGTGGCAGCAGCCTTCCTAGTTCTCTGGCTGGTTCCCTTGTTCCGCCAGCATCCCCTTCTTCTCTGGTCGGCCATATTCTGGGCGCTGGCCCAAGCGTTCAGCATGATGTGGTTTTTCTTAGGCCTCGAACGGATGCGGCTTTTTGCCTCGCTCGACATGGCGACCAAAGGCTTGGCCACGATCGCGATCTTTCTATTTGTTCGGCGACCCGGAGACGAGTGGCGTGTGCTCGCGCTGCAAGGAGCGGGGTTCTGCCTGTCGTTCGTGATTTGCTCCTGGCTGGTTTACCGTGATCTGCCTTTCCACTTGCCGACCTGGCATGCCACCTGGGAAGCCATCCACATGGGATGGACGATGTTTCTCTTCCGCGGCTCGGTCAGTCTCTGCACCGTCGGAAACGTGTTCGTTTTGGGTCTGTTCGTTTCGCCACGGCTCGTCGGCTTCTATGCGGGCGCGGAAAAGATCAGCAAGGCATTCCTGGGGCTCCTCAGTCCCATCAACCAGACCTTGTATCCCCGCATGAGCCACCTGGTTCAACACGCTCGCGAGCGAGCGGCCCGGATAGCACGGGTTGGGGTCGCCATCATGGGAGGTGGAGGCGCGGCCATGGGCGTCCTCGTGTTTTTCCTTGCACCGCAACTGGTCCGAGTGATTTTGGGCACGGGATATGCTCCGGCGGTGCCGGTGCTGAGAATTCTGGCCTTGCTGCCTCCGCTGATTGGCTTGAGTAACCTTTTTGGGGTCCAGTGGATGCTTCCGCTGGGGATGGACCGGCAGTTCAACTGGATCGTTCTTGGGGCCGCGTCTCTGAACTTGGGAATTGCCATCACTCTCGCTCCCATCTGGGGTCCTGTGGGGATGGCTTGGGCCGTCGTTTCTGCAGAACTTTTCGCAAGCCTCAGCATTTTCATCCTGCTCCGCATCCAGGGTCTCGACCCATTTCGATATCGTGGCCCTGTGTGCGAGGCCGCAGCCGTTCCAGTACTCACGGGGGCTGTCTCCTCGGTGGATTTCGTCGACTCCGATCGGATTCGCTGCCGGGCGCCGAAAAGATAACAATGAATCGAACCCGCCGAGGAATCGCGGCCATCGCCGTGACGTACAACCGCAAGGCGCTGATCGCAGATTGCTTGACGGCCATCTTTTGCCAGACGCAAGCCCTGGCCGAGATATTTGTTGTGGATAACGGTTCGGACGACGGCACCACGGAGATGCTGACACAATCTTACCAGGGCAGGGTGAACCACATTCGGAACGAAAAGAATGTGGGATGTGCTGCTGCATTCACCCAAGGTCTCCGATTAGCCTACGAGGCTGGACACGAGTGGTTCTGGATGATGGACGACGACTGTCTTCCCCTGCCGGACACCCTTCGAACACTGTATGAAGCCGCGGCGCAGCGTCCGGATGCTATCTATGGGCCCCTCGTCGTGGACCCGGAAACGGACGAGCCCGCGTGGCACAGACCTGCAAAACGCAAGCCGGCCGACGGGATCGTGGCTGTGCCGGGCTTGCCGTTCAACGGAATCCTGGTATCCCGTGAGGTAGTAGCTAATATAGGATTTCCGCTGTCGGCCCTATGGATTTGGGGGGATGACGTCGAATATTCGCTCCGAGCGAGGGAGAAAGGCTACGCAGCCTTTACCGTAGTTGGGAGTATCATCCACCACCCCGCTCCCAACTTCGTCCGGCGATGCAGGATAGGAAAACATCACTTGATCGTGTATCCGCACTTTCGGTCTCCGGACCGCGCGTATTACTACCTCCGAAACTGGGTGTTCATCTTCAGGCATTACTGGACGCCGTCCCTGACCTTTCAGTTTCTTCATACCCTGCGCGACATCGTCTGCGTTTTATTCTCTGGAACGGTGCCACTGCGCATGGCAGGGAGGGCATTCAGGGACGGTCTCCTCATGCGTGTCGCAGCCGACTGAGCAGCCCTGTGGGCCTTAGCTGCTCTCCGTGGGCGCCTCTCATGTAAAACTTCCGATGCTAGTGGGTTTTCTCGTGATCATTGCCTTCTCGCCCCAATTGCTGACTAAGGATCCCAACCCGGGCACAACAGCGGATGCCGTGGCGCAATGAGCGAAGTGCCCAGCGCCGTTCGCCCTGTACCTGCCGGGCAAAGCGCAGCTCGGCCGAAAGTCGGGGTCATCCTTGCAGTGGATCTGGTGAAGGGAGTTCCGTACGGCGGTGCGACGAGCTTCCTCTATAGCCTGCTAGCCGATCTCCAGCTGCCCGCCGTCGTGCTAGGCATCGAGGTGGATGGTGAGGCCAGCCAAGACGCCAAGGAAAGACCTTTTGCCGCGGAGTTCCGGCCAGTCGCGCGGGCACGCTACCCCTCGGCGATTCCGCTACGTTTGAGGTCGCTGTATTGGTATTGGCGCCAACGCGGGAAGATCCTCCGGAGTGGTGCCGATGTCCTATACGTGCATTCTCCCGAGCTTGCGTTGCCCTTCGTCTTCGGCAGGACCCGCCTGCCACTTGTGTTTCATCAGCACGGTTCCACGAACCCGGTCCTGTTTACGGCCTATCCCTGGGGCAGGTTTTTCCCTTTCCGCTGGTTCTTCGACCTTACTCTTCGAATCGTGTTCAAGAGGGCGGACTGGATTGTGGCCGTGGACAAGGAATGCGCTGAACAAGCGCGGAGGCACGGCGCGGGAGACCGTGTGACGGTGTTGATGAACGCTGTGGATGCGAACTACTTCTTTCCCGATAAAGTAAGGAGGGATCAAAAGAGGAGGGAGCTCGGGTTGGGAGAGGGCGAACGCCTAGTCTTGATGAGCGGACGTCTGGAGGAAGTGAAGAGGATCGACAGGGCGATTCGAGCGGTTTCTCTGTTGGCATCCGCCGGGTGCTCCTGCAAGCTCATGATAATCGGGGAGGGCACCGAGCGTCGGGCTCTAGAAGAGCTCGCGAAGCAAGTGGGTCTGTCGGAAAGGGTTCTCTTTCTTGGGCGCCGCCTCCACCGGGAATTGCCCGACCTCTATAATGCGGCCGATGCGCTGCTGCTCACCTCGGAGAGGGAGGGGGCGCCGATGGTGGTGCTGGAGGCCTTGGCCTCGGGCACTCCTGTGGTCGCCACGGCTGTGGGCGGCGTTCCAGACCTAATCCGCAACGGCGAAAACGGTTTTCTTGCGGCCGACGGGAGCGCGGCCCGCATCGGCTCGGCTCTCGAGGCGTGCCTGGGGCGCGAATGGGATCGCGAGCTAATTGCAAATTCCATCGAAATATGGACTAGTGCCTCGGTGGGCCAGCGTCTGGCACGGCTATTTGTGGCCGTTTGTGGGGACGGTCGGTGGGAGCCCGATTAGCTGCTGGCCTGGGCGCAGCGACGCCCGGCGGGGGAGGCCGCCCCGAAATTGGATTGCAAAAGACGCGCGAGGCGATAACCAACCTCAATCAGGCAGGTTTTGCATCTTCGAGGTATCGGGAATCGTGGCGGGCGAGGCGCGCGAGCAGGTACCTCGGAGACAATTCCTGCCGGCTTGTTCGACAAATGGAAAACGTTCAGCGAAAGGGGTAATTACCAGTGAAAATTCTTGTGACCGGAGGAGCGGGGTTCATCGCTTCCCACGTTGCCGATTCCTACGTTGCCGCGGGACACGACGTCGCGATCCTTGACGATCTTTCGCGGGGCTCGATGAGCAATGTGAACCCGCGGGCGCGCTTCTACCGGGGCGACGTGCGCGATCGCGATTTCGTCGAGCACGTGGTCTCCACAGAGAAGCCGGAGGCCATCAATCACCACGCGGCGCAAATGGACGTGCGGCGCGCGGTCGAGGAGCCCGTGTTCGACGCCTCGGTGAATATTCTGGGGTCGATCCATCTGCTCGAAGCCTCGGTCGCCCACAAGGTTGGCCGATTCGTCTATATCTCGACCGGCGGCGCCGTTTACGGCGAACCAAAACATTTTCCGGTTCCCGAGGATTATCCGATCAATCCGATCACTCCTTACGGCATCAGCAAGCACACCGTCGAGCACTACCTATTCCTCTACAACACCCTGTACGGACTGCCTTACGTCGTCCTCCGCTACGGAAACGTCTACGGGCCCCGGCAAAGCTCGAAAGGAGAAGCCGGCGTTTTCGCCATCTTCTGCGAGCAGATGCTGGCCGGCATCCAGCCGGTGATCTACGGCGACGGGAGCAAGGTGCGCGACTACGTCTACGTCGGGGATGTGGCACGGGCGAATCTGCTGGCCCTGGAGAAGGGCGACGGAGAAATCTTCAACATCGCCAACGGCGTGCCTGTCCGCGACGACGAGGTTTTCCGCGTGGTGCGCGACAACCTCGGGATCACCGGCCTCGAACCCAAATACGTCGATAAGCGGCCGGGGGAAATCGACCGCATTTATCTGGACATCGCGAAGGCCCGGCGCGTGCTCGGCTGGGAGCCCACGGTTCCCTTGGACAAGGGTGCGCGCGAGACGGTGCGTCACTTCCAGGAAATCGCCAAGAAGCAGAAAACGGGGGCCTCGCAAAAGAAGCACTGACGAATTCATCGCCACGAAAGGCGCAAGAGGAGGGTCGGCCTGGCGGCCGGCCCTCTTTTTTTGTCTCTGGCGTCTCTCTTTGCCGGAGAGATCAGCTGCCGGCGGCGATGCTGGAGACGTGGATGGTGTTGGTGCGGGTGTCGAGCGTGCCGGTGACTTTTACTTTTTCGCCGGCGAACGTCTTGGCTTTGTCCTGATCGTCGAGGATGTAAAAGCGCTGGTTGGCCGGATTGTAAAGCACGAGCGGGCTGCCCATTTAATGGCACTCGAGGGTGCACTCCCGGGCCATCTTCGGCCCCGGAGGAATGCCCGCCTCGCTCGCCATCGCATCGTGAGTTCCCTGCTTCGCGCAAGTCTCGTCCCAGACTTCTCCCAGATAGACATGCGGCTTGGTTGTGGCAGCCTTGCGCGCCGCCGGAGCGCCCAGGGCGGCGCCGGCAAGGAGCGCCAGCGAAGCGAGCGTGACACGGTTCATGCTTCCTCCATGAAGAATCGACTGCCCGGATTGCCAGCGCCCTGCTCGCGCGAATCAAGCGCGAGGGGAGCGCGTCCGGAACTTCCGCAATGTCTGTGGATGCCGTGACGCACCGCTGCGATTCAGGGCATCGAATTCGTTTGCGTCCCGGCCGGAGCCCGACGTTCAGGAGGGGAGGCGCTCTTGCAGGGCCCGGCGCACAGCTTCTTCCGCCTGACCGGTCAGTTTCCCGCCGCCGGAAGTGAGGTAGAAGACGTCGATCGCCTTCGGACCTTCGGTATCGATGAGCGCGACCTCGATATTGCAACCGGAATCGGCCAGGGCCGAGCTGATCACGTAGAGCAGGCCGGGGCGGTCCTGGGCGATGATCTCGAGCACGGTGCTATGGGGCGAGCACTCATGGTCGAAGCGAATCTGCGTCGCTACGCGCACCTTGGGCCGCGGCGGTTGCCCCGGCCGCGAGCGCCGGGTGAGCACGCGGGCGAGGCTTTCGTTGCCGTTGAGCACGCCGCGAAGGCTCTCCTCGAAGCGGGAAATCTCGGACGGGTTCATCTCCAGGGTGCGGAAGAGATCGGTGAAGTGAAACGTGTCGCAAATCACGCCGGCGGTGCTGGCAAACGCTTCCGCCTTGGCGATGCTCATGCCCCAGGCGAAGAGCGTGCCGACGGCGGAAACGAAGAGCCGGGGCCGGTCGTGCGTGAGCAGGGTGAGCTGATAGGCATTGCGCTCGCGGGTGAGGGCGATCTGCGAATTTTCCTGGGCGAGCCGCAACGCCATCCGGTAGTGGGCCGCGATGCGCTCGGGAGAATGGCTGGCGAGGTAGCGGCGGGGAAAGCCGACGAGAAACCGGGCGACCTGTTCCTCGGGGTCCGCCGCCGAAAGAAGGCTGAGGACGGCCCGCGACCGCTCGCCGTGGATGTCGGCGGCGAGGAGGCGATCCTCGTCGACGCCGCGGTCGAGGTGGTTCATCGTGGCCACGTACAACTGCCAGAGCATCTCGGCTTTCCATGGCGTCAGCGCCTCCGGATTGACGCTGCGAATATCCGCGTACGTAAACAGACAGAGCATCTTCAACTGTTCCGGCGTGCCGACGACGCGCGAGAGATCGTGGATCGCTCCCGCATCGAAGATGTCGCGCCGCTGCAGCGTGGCCGACATCTCCAGGTGGCTCGCGATCAGGAAGCGCACCGTGTCGCGCTCCTCGGGCGTGAGCGGCAGGCGTCCCAGCGCGGTCACGGCCGCCTGGAGGCTCCCGGTAATGTGATTGTCCTCGGGCATGCCCTTGCCGACGTCGTGCAGCAGAAGCGCCAGATAGAGCAGTTCGGGCTGTTCGATCTCGCCAAGAATCTCCCCGTATTTCCTCTCCCACTCGCCCTCGGGCCGCCCGAGCCGGTGCAGGTTTTCGATGGCGAGGAAGGAATGCTCGTCGACGGTGTAGCGATGATAGAAATCGCGGATGACCAACGCATCGATGGCGCGGAACTCGGGGAATAACAACACCAACAGGCCGGCCCGATGCATCGCGCGCAAGGCCGCCGCGGCGTTCGGGAGCCGCAGGATCCGGCGGAAAGCCAGCCAGAAATCGCCCGCTGGAACGGCGGATTCGCCGGCGAGGCTGGCCCGCCTTTCGATCTGCCGCCGGGCCTCGCCGCTCAACGGGAGCCCGTGGCGGGCGAGAAATTCGAACAAGCGAAGCAGCGCCGTCGGGTCCTCGATCAGCGACGGGCGGCGCAGGAACACCTTGCCGCGCGCGACGGAAAAATCCTCGTTCGAGAGGCGCGAGCGCCGGCCCTCGAACATCTCGTAGAGGGACGAGCGCGCCGGCGGAATGTCTTCGAGCAGATGTGTCGCCAGCCGGTGGATGGAGCGCGCGTTGCGGAAATAGCGCCGCATCCAATCCGCCGCGGCCACAGGCTCTTTCCCCTCCACGCCAATGCCGGCCCCGGCCGCCTGGTCCTGCAACTCATAGGTAAGCGTGTTGCCGTCTCGATTCCGGTGGTAATGGACGAAACAGCGCGCCGCCGACAGAAAATCAAACGCCGGGCCGCACTCGGCCGCCATCTCCGCTGGCCACAGGCTTTCCGGCGATTCCCAGCCGCCGCGCCCGTCGAGCGCCGCGATGCGCGCCAGCCAGCGCGCCACGCCGTAATCCCGTAATCCGCCGGGGGCGTCCTTGAGGTTCGGCTCGAGATGGAAAATGGTGTTGCCCTGGGCGGCGTGCCTGTGCAGCGTCAGGTTGCGCAGGGAGCGCACCAGATCGCGCCGTTCCCGGGCCACCATGTGCGGAATCACCTCGTCGTGGAGTTCGGCGAACAGGCCGGCGTCCCCGGCCAGGAACCGGCAGTCAAGCAACGCGATGCTGAATTCCACGTTCGAGGCCTGAAACTGGCCGCATTCGGCCAGCGTTCGCGTGGCGGGGCTGATGCGCATCCGCAGATCCCAGAACATCCGGGAGATGGCGGCGATCACCGAACGGCAGTGCTCTTCCGATTTCCGATTGCCGCAGAGGAACAGCAAATCGATATCGGAATGGGGAAAGAGCCGGCCACGGCCGTAACCGCCGAGCGCGGCGAGAGCGAAGCCGGGCGAGGCTTGGGACTCTTCCGGCACTTGGCTGCGAAAGAGACCGAGGAGCAGGTCGTCGATCCAGGCGGAGCGTTCGGCCGCCGCGGCGCGGCCGTCCCCCGTGCTTTCGAACCGGAGACGGATCGCGGCTGACGCGCGTTGATGGTCCTCGAGTAATGAGGAAGCGCTGAAGGTCGATGAGGTTGGCGAACCGGACACGGTGCACTGCCTTCCTGGAGCTTGTTGCAAACCTATGAAAAAACCGCCGTCAGGGGCTAACGCCCCTGATCTTACGCGGCTTCTTGTCAGGGCTGAAGCCCTGCCCCGGCACGGCGGGGCAATGCAACGGCCTCTAGAGAGCCGCTTCTCCTCTCTCTTCATTGCGGATGCGGATGGCGTCGTCGATGCGGGAGAGAAAGATCTTCCCGTCGCCGATCTGGCCGGTCCTGGCCGCTTTCAGGATGGTTTCTACCACCTCTTCCACCCTGCCGTCGGCGAGGACCATTTCGATCTTGATCTTGGGCAGCAGATCGACGGTGTATTCGCGGCCGCGATAGACCTCGGTATGGCCCTTCTGGCGGCCATGACCGCGGACTTCGGAAACCGTCATCCCCTCCACGCCGATTTCCCGGAGGGCGTCCTTGACGGCATCGAGACTCGAGGGACGGATGATCGCTTCAAGTTTGGTCATCGAAGATTCTCCCTGCGGGCGAATGGGGCATTCAGACTTCCAGGTTGTAGCCTTCCTCGCCGTGTTGCGAAAGGTCCAGGCCCTGGGATTCGTGCTCGGCCGGGACGCGAAGACCGATGAGCGCGTCGACGATTTTCAGAACCACCAGGCTGCCGACGATCGCCAGCGTCCAGCTGATGGCCACGGCGACGAACTGGTTGGCCAATTGGCCCGCGTTGCCGTCGATCAGACCGACGGCGAGCGCGTGCCCGTGGGCGTCCTGGAAGATCGGGTTGACGGCGCTGGTCGCGAAGACGCCGGTCAGCAGGGCGCCGACGGTGCCGCAGGCGCCGTGCACACCGAAGGCATCGAGCGAGTCGTCGTAGCCGAATTTGGATTTTACGACAGTCACCATGAAATAGCCGAGCAGGCCGGCAATCAGGCCGATCAGTAGCGACGACATTGGTCCGGCGAAGCCCGAGGCCGGTGTGATGGCCACGAGCCCCGCCACGGCGCCAGAGATCGCGCCGAGCGCGCTGGGCTTCCCGTTGCGCAGCCATTCGGCCCCCGCCCAGCCCAGAACTCCCGCCGCGGCGCCGAATTGCGTGGCGACGAAAGCGCTGCTGGCCAGGCTGCCCGCCGCGAGCGCGCTGCCCGCGTTGAAGCCGAACCACCCCACCCACAGCAGGCAGGCGCCGATGAAGCTGAGAACCACGCTGTGCGGCGGCGACACCTCCCTGGGGTAGCCGAGCCGCTTGCCGAGATAGAGAGCGCAAACCAGCGCCGAGACTCCCGAAGAAATGTGGACGACGGTGCCGCCGGCGAAATCGAGCGTCGGGAACCTGCCGCCGAGCGAAGCGTTCAGCAGGCCACCCTGGCCCCAGACCATGTGCGCCAGCGGGTAGTAGACGATGAGGCTCCAGAGAAGCATGAACAGCGCCATCGCGCTGAATTTCATGCGCTCGGCGAAGGCGCCGGTGATCAGGGCCGGGGTGATGATGGCGAACATCAATTGGAACAGCATGAAAGTCTGCTGCGGAATCGTGGCGGCGTAAGCGGCATTCGGCGCCGCGCCAACCCCGCGCAGGAAGAGAAAGCCAAAACCGCCGATGAAGGAATTGCCCGGCGAAAAGCAGAGGCTATAGCCGAACAGCGCCCAGGCCACGGTGACGATCGCCATCAGGGCGAAGCTCTGCATCATCGTGCCGAGCACGTTCTTCTTGCGCACCAGACCGCCGTAGAAGAGCGCCAGACCCGGTCCGGTCATCAACAGTACCAGCGCGCAGCAGACCAGCATCCAGGAGTTGTCTCCGGAGGAGCGGGCGGCGGCGACCTGTTGTTCGAGAGCGGCAAGGCGCTGGGCGAGAGGAGCGGACGGCGAGGATTGGGCGGCGGGAGCGGCTTGGGCGAGCGTGGCGGCAGAAGCGGCGTGGACGGTCGAGTGCGGCAGACAAAGCACTCCTCCGGCGGCCGCAAAGATCACGAAACCCAGAAACACTCGGAGCAACATCCTGGCCATCGGGCCATCTCCTTTCCGGCTTTCTTCGGGGCTTATGTGGAGATGAAAAATAAAGTCGGCATTATGGAGGAACGCCACCCGGAAACAAAGAGAAAAATCGCTCGGAACTCGATTTTCTTGCCTGGAGAGAGATTCCGGCCCCGGAATCCTCCGGCGAAGGAGGCCGCTGCTCGCATGAATTCCGGCCGTTTGTGGGGATGGATGCGGTTGCGCTTCACATTGCGAGGCAGGCTTTCATGTTGACAGCGACCGGTCCCTCCTCACTACAATGCCGCCGGCGTTACACTTGTCATTTTCCGCGTCTCGCGGGCCGGAAGTGCCCCAGAGCTGCCGCTACCCACGCAGACAAAACTGATTTGCGAGGAGGGTAAACATAATGTCCACATCCTACAGGGCCGATCACATCGGCAGTTTTCTGCGGCCGGCCGAGGTGCTGGAGGCGCGCAAGGCGGGGGTTGATCCGGAGCGGTTGCGAGCCGTGGAGGACAAGCACATCCTGCGCGTGCTGGCCAGGCAGAAGGAGCTGGGCTTCGAAATCTTCACCGACGGCGAGCTGCGGCGGCGCAATTTCATGAGCGATTTCACCGACGCCGTCGAAGGATTCGACCTGGGCGACGCCGTTGGCCGGACGTGGGATGCCAAAACGGGCAAGGAAGTGCCGGTGAGCAGCGTCACCGGGATCGTCACCGAGAAGCTGCGCGCGGCGCGCCCGCTGACCGGGCACGAACTGCCGTTCCTTCAGCAACACTCTCCGGGCGCGATCAAGATGACTCTGCCAAGCGCCACCCAGTTTCCGGCGATCTCCTTCAAGCGCGGCGTCACCGACAAGGTCTATTCCAATCACAGCGCGCTGCTCCAGGCCGTGGTCGAAATCATGGAGACCGAACTCACCCGCCTGGCGGAAGGCGGCGTCCAATACATTCAAATCGACGCGCCTCGCTACAGCTATTTCATGGATCCGAAGTGGCGGGA
>Ga0210077_1000516_pt1 | contig 13959 bp, 5 predicted proteins | sample RushMan_CattailN_5_FD_185556 | JGI IMG/M metagenome (GOLD analysis project Ga0210077, IMG submission 185556) | Wetland microbial communities from San Francisco Bay, California, USA, that impact long-term carbon sequestration -... | ecosystem: Environmental > Aquatic > Marine > Wetlands ... | reverse complement strand
GTATGGCGGGTTTCCGGCCCGGCCGCGGGACCCAAGAGTCGCCGATGACAGTCCGCCTCCACTCCGCCTTCCGCATGCCGGCCCGTCTTCGCCCCCGTTTCCGTCTCCGCCCCCGCCATCTCTCCATAATCCTGATATCCTCCCTCTTATGGGCGTTCACGGCCCCCGCTCCCGTCCCCTCCGATATTTTGGCCACTCCCGACGGGAGCCGGAACGACTCCCCGGCCCTCGCCTTTTCTCCCGACGGTTCCCTGTGGCTGGCCTGGGCCTCCTATCAGGACGGCCGATACCGGCTGGCCGTCGCCGCGAGAAGAGGCGGCCGCTGGTCGAGCGTCCTTTACCCTGACGCCTCTCCCACGGACCAAGTCGATCCTCAGTGGGCCATGACTGCGGCCGGCCGTCCCGGCCTGGTCTATTCCGTGTTCGACGGCGCCGGGTGGACGGTGCGCCTCTCCGATCTCGACCCCGACTCCGCCGCCCCGCCAAAACGGCCCCAGATCCTCGGACCCGGATTCCGCCCAACGGCCGCCGCAACGCCCCACGCCCGCTGGCTGGCCTGGGAGGACGATGGCCGCATCGTGATCATGCAGGAAGGGAATCCGGCGCGGCCCTTCCGTGTTCTCGAGCCCTCCGATTCCGCGGTATCCTATTCCCATCCCTGCCTGGCCGCGGGCTCTCGCGGTGAGGTCTGGCTGGCCTTCGACGCCGCGCGCCGGTCCCGCCAGTCCGTGCGCCTGCTCCGGCTCGATGCCAAGGAGGCAAAGCTCCTCACCGCCGACTCCGGAACCGGCGTCAATCGCGAGCCGCGCATTTCCGTCGACCGCGACGGACGCGTCTGGGTCGTCTACGAAGCCCTTGAACCCCCCTCCGACGACGGCGCCTCAACCTCTTCCTCCCCGGCTTCTTCCGGTCCCCGCTACGTCCTGGACCGTTCCTATGACGTCGCATTTCCTTCCGCCGGCGCGGTCGTCACCGACGGAAACCGATGGTGGAAGCCCGTCCCTCCCGCCGACCCGGCCGCGGGGCTCCGTCCAAGCATCCACTGCGCCTCCGACGGAACGGTCCGCGTCATGTCCCGCTCGTTCGCCGGAAACTCGCTCCCGGGCCGCGAGTTCCCGCCTTTGTACGAGAGCCTGGGCCCGGCCGGGTGGACCAGTCACGGCCCGCTCGGACCCGAGAAGCGGGGCACCAAAGACCTCCTGCCCCTGGCCGAGTCGCCGGACGGCGAGGTCTGGACAGCCTGGGTCCCTAACGACCGCGAGCGAGTCGGCATGTCCGCGACTCCCAGCTGGACGTTTCTGGACGGCGCGGACGCCGTCGCCGTCTCCCGCCTTCGCCGACCCGCCCAAACCGGGTCTCCGCGCCTGACGCCCCTCGTTCGCCAAGGGCTTCCGGCTTCCGAACCCGCGCCGCTCGATTCTTCCCCGCTTCCGCGCTATTCCACTGTCTATGAAGGACAAGCCCTCCGGGTCTGTTTCGGCGACCTGCACCAGCACAGCGAATTTTCCGGCTGCGGCCGTCTGAACGGGTCGGCCGACCAGAACCAGCTCTACACCCGCTTCGTCCGGGGGCTGGATTTCATGTCCACCATCGATCACGCCGAGCACCTGAACGACCGCGACTGGCGGGCCCTTCAGCTCGCCGCGGAGCGAAACAACCGCCCCGGCCGGTTCGTGACCTTCACCGGTTTCGAATGGACCAGCGAATTCGACGCCGGCGGCAACCTCTACCGGGGGCACTACAACGCCGTCTTCAGGGAGGTCGGCCGCGGCGACACGTATTTCAGCGCCAGCGACCCCCGGACCAACACCCCGCTCGAGCTCTGGGAAGCCCTGAGGCGCGCCGTCGGGGGGAGCGGCAACGTCCTGACTTTTCCCCACCACACCAGCCGGCGCATGGCCTGGCTCAGCTGGAACTACTACGACCCGGACATGGTCCCCCTCATCGAAATCGCCCAATCGCGGGGAAGCTTCGAATACGAGGGCGCCTTCAGCCAGCAGGTCCATCTGAACGATTGCGCCCGGGTCAGCGGCCACTACGTCCGCGACGGCCTGGCCCGGGGCATGCGGTGGGGATTCGCCGCGGGCGGGGATCACGGCGGCCGCCAGCTGACCGCCGTCTTTTCCACGGACCTCAGCCGGGACGCGATCTTCCAAAACCTCAAGAGCCGCCGCGCCTACGCCACCAACGGCGAACGCCTGTTCCTGGACGTCCGAGTCGACGGGCGCTTCATGGGCGAGGAATTCGTTCTCCGGAAACCGGAGCGGACGATCGAAGTCGACGTCAAGGGCACCGCGCCGCTCATCCAGGTCGACCTTTTTCGGAACGGCCGGGTCATCAAAACTGCCAATCCCAACCGCGACGCCTTCACCGCGACCTGGACCGACTCGGACCCGCTCGTGGAAAGGGAAAACTATTACTATCTCCGGGCCATCCAAAGGGACGGCGGCCAGGCCTGGTCCAGCCCCACCTGGGCGATCAATCCCGCGGTCCCCGGCACATTCCGCTTCCAGGTCGGCGGAGACGAGCTGCACGTCGTCTATCCCGGCCGGGACACGGATTTTGCACTCTTGATGCACAACGGGACGGAATTGCCCGTGAGCGGAACCGTGCGCCTCGAAGTCCCGCCCGGATGGGCGGTCCACGAATCCGACGGCATCGCGGCGGACTGCCCGCCCGGCGCCTGGCGGGAGGCCGTCTTCACGGTCACGCCGCCTGCCTCGGGCTCCCGGCCTCTCACTCTTCCCCGTCTCGTCGCCGTCTTCGACGGCTCGGACGGCATAGTTGTCCGTTCTCCGCTCTTTGTCGTCGGCAGCCCTGGGCCCGTGTCCCGGGAGCAGAAAGCCGTCCTGATCGATGCCCGTCACGACCTCGGGGACGCCTCGTTCCTCGACTTTTTCGAAAAGCTCCGGAAAACCTGGCAGGAGAAAACCCCCTGAGGACACGCAATTCAAACCCGGGCCCGCGCGCGTCATCGCGCGGAAGCGGATCGCCCCGCCCTCCTGACCTCCTCACGGCAAGGCCGGGCCGGCTCCGCATCAAGGAGTGCCGATTGAACAAGAAAACCTGTCTCGCGGCCGCGGGCATCGTCGTCGCCGCCCTCATCCTGCCGTCGTTCTTCGTCCAGGCCCAGAAGCGCCTGAACCCCCTTCCCGATCCGGGACCGGCCGCCCCGCCGTCCGACGTATCCGGGACCAACCCCTTCGTCGCCCTGTCCCAGCCCCAGCACTACGCGGCATCCCGGGTCAGTTCCTACAACCGGGAGGGCGGGCCGCGGGACAACTTCTGGATTCCCATGACCGGCGAGGAAATCACACTGGCCGAAATCGAAGGTCCCGGGGCCATCTCCCACATCTGGACGACCTTCCGGGGCTCCGGAAGGGACATGGTCATCCGCTTTTACTGGGAAGGCAATGACTATCCGAGCATCGAGGCCCCGATCGGGGATTTCTTCGGCGTGGCCATGGGGATCAACGCCGAGGTCCGGAGCTATCCCATCCAGGTGTCGTCCGAGGGCCGGGCCCGCAACTGCTGGTGGCACATGCCCTTCAACAAGTCGGCCAGGATCACGCTGGCCGCCGTGGATTCGGAGAACAACCGGAACCGGAAGACGGAATCCGTCTATTTCTACATCGATTACCGGCGCTACGGGAAGCCCATCAAGGATATCCGGTACTTTCACGCCCTCTTCCAGGAAACCGACCCCGCCCCGCGCGGGCGGAATGTCACCTTCCTGGACATCCAGGGCGAGGGCCATTTCGTCGGCGTCGTCCTCGGCCAGCGGGCCCGGACGCCCGGCTGGTTCGGCGAGGGCGACGACATCATCACCGTCGACGGAAAGGTCGGGTTCATCGGCACGGGCACCGAGGATTACTTCTGCGACGCCTGGGGATTCCGGGTCTTCAGCGACCTCTACCACGGCGTCCCCGCGCTCGAAGGGCGGCGGGTCGGCGACCGGCTGTCGGCCTACCGGTTCCATTTCATGGACCCCATCCCGTTCCGCAAGTCGTTCAAGTTCGAGATTGAGCACTGGCCCTGGATCAGCCCCTGGCCCAACACCGGCCGGGATTACTATTCGAGTCTTTGCTTCTGGTACCAGAAAGGCTTCCAGCCTCCTCGTCCCCGGCTGGACAGGATCATCTCCAACGAGGCTTGGGACCCGGCCAAGGGGCGGTGGCACATCCCGGGCGCCGTGGAGGCCGAGGACCTGGGCATCCAGGGCTTCCGCAGCCGCCTCGGTCCTAACGCCCGGCCCGAAGTCCGGCTGGAGATGCCCAACCTGAGCGGCGACCGGATGCTCCTCTTCGATTCCGGAGGGGAGGGGCACTTCGACCTGGTCGTTCCCGCCGAGGCGGCCGGAACCTACACCGTGAAGATCTTCTTCGTCCGGGCGCCCGATTACGGGATCGTCCGGCTGTCCGTCAACGGCGAACCGGCCGGCGAACCGGCGGACACGTTCCTGAGGACCGACGACCTGACCCGGCCCATCTGGCCGCCCGCGGAATTCGCCTTTCCCGGGGTGAAGCTCGACAAGGGAATCAATATCTTCCGGTTCGCCGTCGACAGCAAAAACCCCGAATCCGAGGGATTCAAGGCGGGCCTCGACGCGCTCAGGCTGGAGGCCGAAAAGTGATCCGGCGAAACGGCCATAAGATAAGCTCGGTGAGTAGGCGGCCGCTTCGACGCGGCCCCGATAAAAATACGGAACAAAGGAGACCGCCATGCTGCGACGTATGACTCGGGCGGCCGGCGTGATCGCCGGCCTCGTTCTTCTTTTCAGCCTGTCCTGGGCAGGGCCGCAGAGCGCCTCGCCCCTCGTGGGGGATCGTGTCGGGCAATTCACGCTTTCTCCGGACAACCAGGACGTCCAGGGGATGACCTTCGACGAAATGTCCAAGGACGGGCCCCGCCTCTTTGTCCTGGACGGGTCTCGGAAGATCTTCGTTTACGGCGTGACCCGCGACGCTCAGAGCGCGGTCACGGGCTTCCCTCTCCGGGAGACGATCGACCTGCCGGCCCGGAAGGACGGCAAGCCCATTGCAAGCCCCCGCGGGCTGGCCTTCACCCTGGAAAACGACAGCCCGGTCCTGTACTTCCTGAACTGGAGCGATTCCGGCCCCGACGTCGTCTCCGAGCTCTGGCGCTACGACGTCGAAACCAAGAGGGCGGAGTCCCGGGACCTGTCCCTCTACGTCTTCAGGATCGGCGACAGGGAGCTCCAGGGCCTGGCCTATCTCAACGGCAAGCTTTTCGTCAGCTTCGACGCCGGCGGTTACCTGAGCAACGACCTGAGGGTCCGCCGGGGGATCGCCGAGTTCGAGTGGAACCAGGCCTATGACGGCCGGCTCGAATTCGTCCGGCATCTCCCCGATGCCGGCACCGCGCCGTCACGGGACCTCACGGCCATGGCCCTGGACGGGGCCCGGTACCTGTGGGGCACGGTCGGCGACGAATACATCTATGTCGCCGACGCCGCCTCGGGCCGCGGTGTCTTTCACTTCGACCGTCCGAAAGCCGGGAAGGACAGCGGCCCCAACTGGGAGCTGGCCTTCGGCGCCGACTATCTCTGGGTTTCGGAGGATGCGCCCGGTCCGGACGTGCTGCACGAGGTGAACGTGACCAAGAACCTCGATGCGGCCTTCGAAGGCCCCCGGATGCTCAGGCACCTGACCATGACCATCGCCACCTCTCCCGAACGCGACGCGGAGAACCCGGGCAAGGTCTACCATTACTACTCCCGTCCCTACGCCTACGAGCAGCTCGGGAACCAGGGCGTCTGGCCCAAGACCGAGAAAATCGAGGACGTTTCCAAGGTTCCCAACGGCACGCCCAAAACGTTCACCTACGACCCGGCCGGCGACGTCTCGAGCCGCCAGCACATGGCCATGGTGGAATACGCCGAGGCGCCCGCCCGCCCGTACGCCTCGCAGTACGAAGTCGACCTGTGGACCAATCCCTACCGCAAGTTCGTCTATCCCCACCGGGTGGACCTGGACCGGACGGCGCTCAAGGGGACGAACTACCTGGAGGACGACCCCGAGCTCTTCAACCTGACCGACACGGATACCTACGAGGGATTCAAAAGCCGGATCAAGGCCTTCATCCGGGAGCGTTACGGGGTCGAGGCCGACATGAACAATCCGTACTGGGCGGTTCGTGACGCCGTGGAATACATCCAGGACAACTACTACTACCCCGCTCGCGACAAGCGCAAGCCGGCCGCCGTGGACTATGACAACGGGCACTACGACGCCAACCCCGGCAACCTGAAGATCGCCCTCTCCGACCACGACTACGACAAGATGCAGATCATCGCCTGCTCCGGGACGTCGGTCATGCTGTCCGGCTACATGCGCTACCTGGGCTTTCCGGCCCGTTGGCTGGGAACCGGGACGGAGCAGAATCCCGGAGTCTGGGACAAGAACGGAAACGGCCTCCTGGACAAGGGCGAAAAGGCGCCGGTCAGCAGCGGCCACCGGTACACCCAGGTCTGGCTCGGCAGCCACTACGGCTGGATCTGCTTCGACGCCACCCCGACGCTGCCGCCGTTCAAGGACTTCGACCCCGTCCCTCCGGCCCAGCCGCAGTGGCGGTTCATGAACCGGACGGCCAGAGGACACCTCAAGGACAAGCGGATCGTCTTCAACGTCGGCTCCAAGCTGTTCCGGCCGCTCTACCGGGACTTCGAGTACGACGAGGAGCTGGCGATCAACAATGACTGCGGCGGAGACCAGCGCTACAACCTCCAGGGACGGTTCGACAAGCCCGAGCTCTGGAAGCAGGCCCGCCAGAGGATCTTTGTCGAGAACCTTTGCTTCGTCAGCGACGTCACCTTGACGGGTCCCAAGAACGCCACGCAGGTCGGCTGGAAGACGGAGGGCCAGTGGAGCCTGGACCCGGACGCCCGGCTGACGGTCATCCTCCAGAGGATCGACCCGAAGACCCAAAAGGCGAAAACCGAAGCCCTGCTGGCCGAAGGCGTCGCTCCGGGAGCGGGCTCCGTTCAGGTCGATCTATCGCCCTACAGCGGCGCCCGGTTTCGTGTTTGCGTTCAGAAGATGGGAGACGACGAAACGGGCGGACTGTCGTCCGTCTTCGACCTCGAGTAGGACCGCGGGGGCCCGGGGGCCGGAGGCTCCCGGGCCCAATCGGCGCGAACGCCGCCTGACCGCGGGTGAGGCGGGACGCGGCCTCCCGGACCCTTCGAAGACGCCGGGTACACGGCGTCCGGGACGGGAAGGGCGAAGCTGAACGCCATCCTTTTGTTCAGCCGGTTTTGGCGCGTCGCCTTTGCCCGGCGCGGGTGGTTATCTCTCGACCTTGACGACGAAATACGGCTGCGTCTTTTCCGGGTCCGGATAGAGGCAGGCGTTGCCGTGCCGGTCGAAGGCCTCGAAGTAATACATCAGGTCGAAGTCCTTGGTTATGGCGCTGCCGGGAATCGTGGCGGCATACCCGTCCCCGTCCCGGTCCATGGTCAGGACGGCGTACTCCATCGTCTGCCGGGTCGGGCGGTAATACAGCAGGACTTTGGCCACGGGGCTCTCATCGGTCACTTTCACCCGGACCGCCAGCGGGCGGCCGGGCGGGTGCGTTGCGACGGGGGAATGGACGACCGCCGGAGCGGCGGTGTCGTCCGAGACGTCAACCCTGAAATACGGGGATACGGCCGTCGCCTGAGGGAGGCGGACGACCCGTCCCGTCGAATCCTCCGCCTCCAGGTAATACAGCACCGTCCCGGCCTTCAGGTCCGCGGCCGGGAGCGTCGCCGAGGACACGGCGCTGTCCGGCCTCATGTCCAGGCTCGCGAACGGGCCCCCCGGGTCCTGGCCGTACTTGAGAGTCACGCGGGCGATATCTTTCGGGACGTCGAGCGTAGAGGCGTTCGAGGTGATGATGCCCAGGCTCGTCAGGGGGTGTTCGTCGTTCGGCGGGGGAGGGAGCGTCACGCAGGCCGAAACCTCCAGGGGCCGGCCCGGCGCCGCCCTCCCGACGGGGACGTGGGCGATATACGGCTCGACGCGGGTGAAGGTCAGGGCGCTGACGATGAAATCGGCTCCCGGGTCGGCCGCGAACTTGAGCCGGAAGGTCGTGAAGCGCTCCCCGGTCATGTTGATGTTGAAGCGCTTGACGATCGTTTGGCCCGCCCGGACGACCGTGCTGTCCAGGACCGGCCGGTCGCCGAACCTCTCGACCACGATGACCCGCATGGGCCCGTGGTCGGCGGGCTGCGGACTCCGGTCGGCCAGGATGACCGTTCCCTGGTAGTGGCCTTCGGGGAGGTCGACGCGGAAGACGGCCTCCTTTTCGCCCTTGACGTAATCGCCGAGGAGGGCCTCCTTCGGAAGCCCGGTCCGGCCCATCCTGGCCCCGCTCCAGGTGTACCCGGAAACTCTGGGCGGCGCGGGGGCCGCGAGACGCTCGCCCCCGATCCAGCCGAATCCCGCGGCCGGGTCGTACAGGCTGCCGGGGAAAACGCCGCGGAACCTCCGCTCGACCGTGAAGTCGTTGGTGTAGGTCGTCGACCACAGGGCCGTGGTTTCCGTTCCGGGCTCGGGGCCGAAGTCGAAGGCGTAATCCGCGCTCCCCACGACCTGGAACAGCTTCTCCTGGTACTCGAGCTGCCGGAGGTCGTCCTCGACGAAGGGGATGTTGTCTTTCCAGTGACCGACGCTGCCGGGGCCGAAGACGAGATTCGGCGAGTAGATCTCGTCGGCAATTACGGAAAGCTCCTTCCAGATCGCGAGGGCTTCCCGGCCGTGCCCGACGGCCCGGCGGAGCCGGCCGGCGTCCCCGGTCCTGTAAAAGAAGCCCAGCTCGGTGGCCGCCCGGATCTTCCGGGAAAAGTAGCGGGCCAGGCCGGAGAGGATCCGGAAATCCTTGTCCGTGGCCCAGAATTCCTTCTCGCCCCCCCGAAGGAGAGGCCCGGCCGCGCCGAGGGACCGCTCGGTTTCGGCCGCCACGGCGTCCAGGGTCCCGGCCAGCTCGAGGGGGGAGGTCCGGCCCGAGCTCCGGCCCGCCAGGACGTTATCGATGTATTCCTGGAAGCCCTGGAAGCGCGCGATGTCGTAGGGACGGAGGTTCAGGTAGTAGTTGATCAGGCCGCCCATGTCCTTCTCCGGCCAGGCCCCCATATTGTAGTTGCCGATGGCGGCGGCGGAGACGAGCGAGACGACCCTGGAGGCCGAGCGGTAGGCCGAGGCCACGGGCTCGGAGGCCGCCTTTCCGAATCGCCGGCCGAGCTCCTGCATCCAGACGGTATCGCCCTCGTCCGGGTTGTACGTTAACCGGCCGAACAGCTGGTAGAAGCTCCAGTACCTCTCGAACTCCCAGCGGTAGTACTCGCGGGCCGGGTCGCGGAAAATGCGCCAGGCCCCGGGGGCGTTGCCGTATCCTTTCTGGGCCAGGGGGGCGCAGATCTCGAACCCGACGGCGTCCTCGAAGGTGGTCGTGGGCGCGAAGCGTCGGACGAAGCCGGGGTCGCCCCAAAGAAGCACACGGTGCGAGCCCAGGCTCCAGACCTGGTAGATTTGGTCCGCGTTCCGGGGGTACTTCAGCCAGTCGCCGTAGCTGTAGGTCCAGATGAACCTGGCCGGGTGGTAGGGGAACACCATGTGCTCGGCCCAATACTTGTGGCTCACCCGGACCGGGTCACCCGTTTCCAGAGCCGCGTCCAGGGTCTCGGAGAGAAGGCCGATGTCCCGGACCTCGATCAGAATGGGCCGTCCGGCCTCCTTCGCGGCCCGGAAGACGGCGTCGCGGAAGAAGGCCGTCTGCTCGCCGTAATCCACCCCCGATTCGTAGTTCAGCCTCAACTGCAGACCCGTTATGCCCGGGCATTCCCGGAGGAGTTTCTTGAGGGCCAGGTAGGTGTAGCCGGTCATGTTCGACTTGTCGTAGCCCGAGACCGTGCTCTTTTGGGCGGAGGTGTTCTCGCCCGCTCCCCAGGCGATCTGCTGCCACACGCTGAGGGTGAAATCCAGGCCCCGCTCCTTCGCCAGCGAGCTGATATACCTCAGCATGTCCAGGTTCTTTTCGCGTTGGGGGTCGGTCAGGCCTTCGGCCTTGACCTCGGGGTACTCGGGGACCGCGACATGGAACGGATACATCGGGGCCAGGTAGGGCGTCTGGTGGGAGAAGACCAGGTTGAAGGTGTTCCAGCGGTCGGCGGCCAGCATGGCGAAGTAGTCCTGCCAGAATTCCCTCGAATAGTACCAGGCCTTTTCGTCGTCCTGGTTGTGGAGGAAGAGGGCTAGGCTGCGGACGGGGACGTGCGGGCTCTCGGAAGCCTCGGCGATGACGTCGAACAGGGGGCCGGGTTTGGACGGCGGGGCGGATGCGACCTGCCGGGCGACGTCGAGCAGGGCGTACATCAGGCCCCGGTCGTCGGCACCGGCAATGACCAGGAGATCCCGGCCGTCCTCTTTCAGGCGATGAACGGCCAGGCTTTCCTTCGCTCCCGCGAGCGGCAGCCTTCCGCTCTTATTGAGGTTCCTGACGCGGGAGGACCCCTGAAGAGTTCCGATCAGGATGACCGACGGCGATTCGGCGTCCCCGAGTGAGGCCCTTTCGTGAACGGGAATCCCCCCGGCCTTCAGGGCCTGGCGCAGGGTCTCGAGGCCGAACAAGGCCGGGCGGCCGAGGGCGCCGTCGACGACGACGTCCAGGCCGGCCGGGTTGCCGGGAGCTTTCTCCCCGCCGGACAGGTCTCGCGAGAAACCCGGCGGGGAGAACAAGAGACAGGCGAAAATGACGGCCAGGACGGCGCGGCCCGCGGGGGAGGGCCGTCCGGGGCCGAATTCTTGTTTTGGGCTCTTAAGGTATGGCATGGCGTCCTTTCCTCACGGGAATGGGTGTCCGCATCGGGGCGGTCGCGACGGGCGTCGATGTTGTCAAAGGAATCTGGGAAGTTAATAATTTATAATTTATCCGGTGTCAAGAGAAATTTGGATTGAAATACCTCTTTTTATAAATTATAATGTCGCCCGGAGGTCCGGCATGAAACATCCCAGCCTGAAGGACAGGGTCTATAATCTGATCAAGGACAAGCTCCTCGGCCTCGAGTACGAGCCCGGCACCCGGATCCGGGAGGACCTTCTGGCCCGAGAGCTCTCGACCAGCCGGACGCCGATCCGGGAGGCCATCAATCAGCTGGTCAGCGAAGGGCTGATCAAGTCGGTCCCCCGCAAGGGGCTGTTCTTCGTCGCTCTGACGCCGAAGGAAATCAGCGAACTCATCGACGTGCGCGGGGCCCTGGAATCGCTGGCCGTCGCAAAGTGCATCGAGAGAATCGACAAGGAGGGTCTGGAGCGGCTCGAAAACATCATCATGGCCGCCGAGGAGAGCCTTCGGAAGCGGAACTTCAGGAAATGCAACGAGTTGGACGGCCAGTTTCACCGGGAGATCGCCCGGGTGACGGGAAACGGCAAGCTGATCCAGTATCTGGAGGAAATCGAGGATTTCATGCAGCTCGCCCGGGCGATGGAAAAGAAGATCCAGGCCAGGGAGAGAGTCGAGACCTCGCTGGAGCAGCATTGGCGGATCTACAAGAGCATCAAGTCCCGCAACACCGCCGCCGCCGTGGAGGCGGTCGTCCGCAACATCAATCAGCTCCGGGAGCACCTGGGGTTGATGGCGGGCTGACCGTGCGCCTCGCGAATCCGGAAAGCCCCCGGCCGAAACCCGGGACCGCCGCAGCCTTTGCCGTCCTCCTCCACCTGCTGTTCTTCCTGACCCTTTTCATGGGCGGGACCCGTCTCTATCCGGCCGACGCCGAGGACTATGACGTCCTGATCAAGGGCGGTCTCGTGATCGACGGCGGCGGAGGCGAAGCCATTCGTGCAGACGTGGCGGTCCGGGGGGACCGGATCGTCAGGGTCGCCCCTTCGATCCGGGGACGGGCCGCGCGGGTCATCGATGCGCGCGGCCTTCATGTCGTGCCCGGGTTTATCGACCTTCACTCCCACATCACCCGTGAGCGCTTGAACGACGGCATCATTTTCCGGGAGGGGAGGGCCTGCCTGAACTACCTCCTCCAGGGGGTGACCACCATCGTCACCGGCCAGTGCGGCTCCAGCGCCTGGCCCATGTTCGAGAAGCCCGAGACCATGATGGCCCTGTGGGCGGAGGAGGGAATCGGGCCGAACGTGGCCCTCCTCGTTGGGCATGCCAGCCTCAGGGAAATCGTCATGGGACGGGAGGACCGGGCCCCGAGCGAAGGGGAACTGGCCCGGATGAAGACCCTCGTCAGGGAGGCCATGGAACAGGGGGCCTTCGGACTTTCGACCGGTCTCGTTTATGTTCCCGGCAAGTTCTCCGAGACCCGGGAAATCGTCGAGCTGGTCAAGGAGATCGCGCCGTACGGCGGCATCTATCACACCCACATCCGGGACGAAGGGGACGAACTCCTGGAATCGGTGAAGGAAGCCATCTTCATCGGAGAGACGGCGGGGGCCGCGACCCACATCTCCCATCTGAAAGCTTCAGGGAAGGCCAATTGGGGAAAGGCCGATGCGGCCTGCGCGCTGATCGAGGAGGCGCGGAAGAGGGGCCTCCAGGTCACCGCCGACCAGTATCCCTACCGGTTCTCGTCCATCACGCCGTACCGGAGCCTGATCCCGAGATCGGTCTGGCGGGGGAACGACGACGCCGTCACGATGGACGATTTCCTGAAGATCTTCGACCGCCTCGACGACGATGCGCTCAAGGCTCTTTATGTGAAGGCGACCCCGTTCGTCCCTCTTTCCCCCGGGCATCTGGACTTCCTGAACGGGCTCTCCCGGACCAGGCTTGTGGCCCTGGTCGCCCAAACCTTGATCGACCCAGGTCACCTGGATGGTCCGGCCAACGCCAGGCGGCGAAGCCTCTTTTTGAGGAGGCTCGAGGATCCCGCGGAGGGCCGGAAGATCCGGGCAGATGTCCGCCGCCACCTCGACGAACTCTCGGGCGCCGAGAACATCGTCATCGGGGCATGCGTCGATAAAGCCCTGGAGGGAAAGTCGCTGGCCGAGGCCGCGGCCCTGAAGAATCTGTCGGTCGAGGACACCGCCATCCAGCTCGAGCTCATGGGCGCCCGGTGCGTCCCCTATCAAATGTGCGATGCCGATATAGAGACGATCATGGCCAAGGACTATGTGGGGACCGGGAGCGACGGGACGACGCCGTTCTTCGGTATCGGCCTGACCCATCTCCGATCCTACGCGACGTTCCTCCATAAGATCAAAGTCTATGCCCTCGAGAAGGGCGTGGTATCCCTGCCTCACGTCATCCGTTCGCAGACCGCGCTTCCGGCCCGCATCATGCACTTCGACGACAGGGGCTGGATCAGAGAAGGATACCAGGCCGATATCGCCGTCATCGATATGACCAATATCCGGACCCCCGCCACTCTTTCCAATCCTCATCAGTACAGCCGGGGGGTCATCCATTTGCTGGTCAACGGCGAGACCGTCGTCGAAGACGGAAAGTGGACGGGCCGGCTTCCGGGCCGTGTTCTCAAGTTGAAAAAGTCCCGATGAGAGGATCCGGGGCTGAAGGGACGAACCCGTCCCTCGGGCACAGGGTTGACGACGATCACCCGGCAAAATGCCACATTCCAGGAAACGAGGAGGATTCATGAGACTGAAACCGGGATATGCGCTCGCCGCAGCTGCGGCCATGGTTCTGGCGGGGACGGCGCCCCTCCGGGGCGGAGGGGACGGATTCCCCGAGGTTCTCCCCATCAGGGACAGGGTGGAAACGGTCAACAGGATCACCCTCATGAGGCTGGAGAAGCTCCTGCCCCAGGTCATGAGGAAGGCCGGCTTCGACATGTGGCTCATCCCCTGCCAGGAGGACCAGGTCGACGCCGTGTTCCGGACCATGGTTCCCATGAACACCTGGTTCCGGCGGGACCTGATGCTGGTGTTCTACGACCGCGGGCCCGACAAGGGAGTGGAGCGCATGGACATTTCCCGGATG
>Ga0210077_1000515_pt1 | contig 14013 bp, 15 predicted proteins | sample RushMan_CattailN_5_FD_185556 | JGI IMG/M metagenome (GOLD analysis project Ga0210077, IMG submission 185556) | Wetland microbial communities from San Francisco Bay, California, USA, that impact long-term carbon sequestration -... | ecosystem: Environmental > Aquatic > Marine > Wetlands ... | reverse complement strand
GAAGCCGGCACCGTGAATTTGCCGCATGAGGGCGCGTGGAATCTGCGCGTATCGGTTGGCAGCGGAGCCGGCGAAAGCGTTGTGCAAGGCACGGTGAAAGCGACGTCGCAGGACTAACGCGCCCACATCCGACCACTCGGCAATTCTTGCCGCTTTCCTCTGCCGCGAAATGGATGGTCTTGCCGTCCTCGCCTGCGCTGTGGGCCGGGGAGTTCCCGAGTGCCGAGCCAACTCCCGCATCGCCAATGCGTCACCGGCTTTGATTCGTGCGGCGGCTCTGGCACCGGACCTGCACAGAGAGTGGCGCGATGCAAATCGGCTCGGCTTGGAAATTCGCATGGAGAGGTGAGAGATGTCTTTGACTGGAATTCTGGCGGGCGGCCTTCTCAATCTTCTGGGCGCGGGGGCCACGCACAACAGCAGCGCGGCCAGTCCAAGCTCCAACTCGCCGGGCCAAACCGAGTTCCAGCAGCTCGGCCAGGATTTGCAGTCCGGTAATTTGTCTTCCGCGCGCCAGGATTTCGCTGCGATCGACCAAAGCGTCCGGCAGCGCACCGCCCAGATTCTCCACCACCATCACCACTTTGCGGCTGGCACGCAATATGACGCGGCGAACACGCTGGCCCAGGAGTTCAGCACGCTCGCGCAAGCGCTGCAGTCGGGCAATGTCTCCGCCGCGCAAGCCGCCTTTTCCGGGCTGGAGCAAGGCCTCAACCAGCCGGCGTCTCCGCTCGGCCCCAGCGCGGCTGCCGGAGCATCTCAAACTGCTTCCAACTCCGTGAATTTCCTGGCCTGATCTTCTCGCCGTTGCCTTTGCTCCAGCGCGCCGAAAGCTGCGATGGGATGCGCGGCCACTCCGCAGCAGCTCCCACGGCCCAAAATTCTGGACAGCAATTCTGAAGCGTGCTAAATCCATACCATCGATCAGGTGTGAGTGGTCCGAAGCGCAATCCAACGGATTTGCGCGGTCTGCGGGAATTGCCGTAATCGTGCGTGCAATGTATTCCAACTCGCCGATTGGTTCGGACGCCGTGGAACGACAGGAGGCCTTGCCGTGAACCAGCCCAAACGATCTCGTTCATCCTTTCTGCGCCGCGCTGCCATATGCTCGGCAGCCTGCGCGCTGCTGTTCGCATCCGCGCTGGTTGCGCGCGCGCAACGCCCGGCGCCGGCGATGCCTTCGTTCATCAACATGAGCAAGGGCCACGTGCTCGGCGTCGGCTTTGAAGCCCGCATGGTTTCGAATCTCGAAAATTCCGTGAAGTTTTACAAACTGCTCGGCTTCAGCGAAGTTCCCGGCGTGAATTCCGCATGGCACGTGGACAAGGTCTTCAATCGGATCTACGGGATCAAGGGCGTCGAATCCCGCATGGCCAAGCTGCAAATCAATACGAATCTGGGCAAGCACACGCCGTTCACGCTGTATCTGCGAGAATTTCGCGGCGTTCCACGGCGTGACGTAGCGCGCGGCAAGCCCTGGTATCCCGCGCAGACGCACATCGACCTCACCGTTCCGAGTGCTGATGCGCTCTGGGCCCGCCTCAAGGCCCATCACATGCTCTGGTCCGAAACTTGGGGCGGCAAATTAATCCCCTTGCCCGGCCAGACAAAAGGCTCGATCGCCTACATCACCGACCCGGATGGAATGGACGTGGAAATCGCCGGCGCAAGCCCCGCGGTTTCGGCCGCGGACGGACGTCCCGCCCGCCCGGCCAATGATCCGGGTTTCAATCACATCGGCCTGGTGATCGTGAATCTCGATAAAGCCGAAGGATTCTACGGCGCGTTGCTGGGCGCGCGGGTTCCCCCGATCGGCAACTGGATTGCCGGCGATTTCCTCGACTCCGCAGTCGGCGCCCACGGCAACGTGATGCGCCTCATCAACACCATGATTCCGCTGGCCAACGATCGCGACGCGCTGATGCGCTTCGAGATGGTGCAGTACGAAAATCGCAACCTTCCCGTGCGGCCCTACAAGATCACCGACATCGGCGTGGGTTGCGTGGGGATGCAAGTATCGGATATCGACGCGTTCGTGGCGCGGTTGAAAGGCGCCGGGATTCACATGGTGTCCGACGGCATCGTGACCATGTCCACCGGCTATCGTGTGGCGCTCTTCCGCGATCCAGACGTCGGCGCGTTCGTCGAGTTCTACGAGCCGCCTGCGCCGAAGGCATAATCAACCGCGGGGCCGTCGAATTCCCGAATTCGTTCGCCGGAACGCGTGGCGTTCCGGTGCCGCAATGCTTGACCATGTCTCGCATCGTGCTGCAGTGGCCGCTGCCGGAGCGAATCTGTGCCGCCTGCGGGACTCATGCAGAAGCATCTTCCTGATTCCTTTGCGCATCTCGTATGAAGGAGGGCACTTACATGTTGAGACGTCACCCCGTTCCCTACGTGCTCGTTCTGGCAGTTTCCGTTCTGCTCGCGCTTCCTGCCTTGGCCCGCGCGCAGGAAAGTTCCTCGAATTCGTCCGTCACCACGGTCGTCACGGCGCTCGGTCCTGATTACAGTGCTCCACCTAGCGTCACCAAACAGGACGTCAGCGTCTACTCCGCGAAGGCGAAACTCAACATTACCGGCTGGGAACCTGCAACCGGTGATCGCGGCAAGCTGCAGCTTGCGATTCTGATCGACAATGCCGTGAGCCCCAGCGCGATCGGGATCCAATTCAAGGACCTGAAAGACTTCATCGAGCAACAGCCCGCCGACACGGAAGTCGGCATCTTCTACGCCCAGTATGGCACCTACACCACCGCGGCAAAGTTCAGCGGCAACCACAAAGAGGTCGCGAAGAAACTGCGCCTCCCATTCGGCCGCCGCGCGGGCACGTCGCCTAGCATCTATCTCTCTCTCAGCGACCTGGCCAAGAAATGGCCCGGCGGTCCGGGCGCGTCTCGCCGCGAAGTCTTGGTCATCACCAGCGGCATGGATCAGCTCGAGCCCGGCCTTCAGAATCCCTACTTCGAAGCTGCGGTCGCCAACGTCCAGAAGTCCGGCGTGATCGTGCACAGCATCTACGCGGGCCCGCTTCGGCTTGGCCTCAGCTTTTTCGGCATGATTGCGCAGGGCAATTTGGGCCAGATCACCAGCCACAGCGGAGGCGATGCATTTTTTCAGGGGTTGTCAACGCCCGTCTCCTTCAAGCCGTTTCTCGACCAGCTGAATACCATCCTGCGCAACCAATACCTCCTCACGTTCGAGCCGCCGTCCGATGCGAGACGAGGTCGCCTGTTCCCGATCAACGTCCGTGTGGAGCAGAGCCATGTGAAGCTGCTCTATCCGCACAAGATCCTTGTTCCCGGCAAGAAATAGCCTTCCCGGCGGGGCGCGACCGGCTGTGTCGATTCCGCGCCCCGCATCCGTGCCCGCCGCGTAGCGCGTCAATTTCTCTTTTGATTCAAAGCTGAATCATGCGCCAGCAACCGGCGCTGGTTAACCATGCGTTCACGCATCCACTCCAGAAGAGCCGATTGTGCAGTTTCCGCCATGCTCCATTATTGTTGACACGTTTAAACGATGTAGTGTAGTTTCTTGCCGGTTGTTGATATCCATGCGGAATACCTCCCTCACCACCGGCTTTACTTGAGCCTAGCTCCCACGCCGCCGGTTCGTCGTCGTTAACTACAAAATCTGAGACTCGGTTTTGCCCACGGCTGGACAGTCGTGTCGGCAGGAGGATTTCGTGAGGTTTGTTCGCGCCGTATTTGTGTTTCTGTCGTTAGCGGGAGCAATGGTTTTGCTCACGCCGCAACGCTCTCTGGCACAAGGTTGAATCCTGACCCGCAATGTCGCGCCCGTGATTGGCGCGCAAATAGGACCGTATTTGCCGAAAGGCGGATGGCAAGTGAATGCGTCGTTGTCCCATTTTTCCACGAACGAGGAGTTCACCGGGACCAAGCTGCGAACCGATCTCTCGGCTGCCAATACCGAAGTGATCGAGGGAGCGACGGCGCTGGACCTCAACGCGTTCTATGGCGTTACGCACCAGTTTTCCGTCAGCGTGGACGCACCGGTGACGCTCAACTACCACTGGAGCACCGTCTTGGCCGGCACGCGGTATGAAGACACCGCGCGCGGGCTCAACGATATAACTCTGTCTGGCCGCTATTGGCTCTTCGACTGCATGAGGCACACCGACCAAAACATCGCGTTCGATCTGGGCGTGCGAATGCCCACCGGGAATGCAAATGCCCAGTGGCCGTTCCCCAACGCGCTGGGCGAGGATTTTCGAAACCGGCCCGTGGACACCGCCGCGCAAATGGGCAGCGGAGCCTGGGGCATTCAGGTGGGCATAGACGGATTCAAGCAATTCTCGCATTTCGCGATATTCGGGACGGGTAGTTACCTCTTCAGCCTCCGCGGCGAAAATCACACGCTGTCGCTTGCGGCGGCCATTAATCCGAACGGACCGACGGCCCTCCCGGAGAATGTGCGGTACAACTCCACGCCCGACTCGTACTTAGTTCACGCCGGGGTTGCCGTGCCGCTTCACATCCCGCGGCTACAGGGGCTTTCCGGCCTGTTTGCCGGACGGCTTCAGGGCGTCCCGGTCCACAACGTGTTTGGCCCGACGGTCGGCTTCCGCCAACCCGGCTACATATTCACGCTTGAGCCGGGGTTGAACTACGACACGAAGCTGGCGACGTACAGCATCAGCGTCCCCATACGAGTGGCACAAAACGTGGAATCCTCGCTTGGCTACGTGCGCAATTCGGATTTCACGCACACGATGCTGCTGATCAGCGTCAGCTTTAACTTCGGTGGCAATGGAGGCGGATCCTCGGCCGATCCGGATCGGAACAAATAGCCGAGCATCCCGGCTGCTTGCAGGGTTCAAACAATGGTTCTCGCGTGGCCCGGGTTTGGATCATCGGCTCGGGTCGCGTGACAACCGATTTTAGCCGGCAATTGGTTTAGGAGGCGTCATGTCCGTACATGAATCGAAGTTAGATCGGACGAAGAATCTCGCGCGCAGAGCAGCGGGCGCGAAGATTCCCGTCGCTGCGGTGTTGCTCGCGTGTCTTTTCGCAATGTTGCCTTTCCCGGCCGCGGGAAAAGCGAAAGGTCCGAAACAATTCCACTCGTTTAAGCTGAAGACGGTCGACGGCACGCGCAAAACGCTCGAAGATTTCGAAAACAAAGCCACCCTGGTGAGTTTTTTCTATCCGCGCTGCCCGTTTTGCGCCGCGGCTTTGCCTCAAATGCAAAGCCTCTACGACAAGTACAAAGGCGAGGGTCTTTCCGCCGTATGGATCAACGTTTTGCCCGGGGAAAACAAGCTCATCCCGAAATGGCAGGCGCAGCACCATTTCACCGTGCCGATCCTTATCGGAGCCTCTCAGAATTGGCTCCAGGATCATTATCGGCTGACCACGACCCCGACCGAATATCTGCTCGGTCCCCACGGCGAGGTTCTTTTCTATCAGAGCGGGTACAGGCCCAACGACGTGCCGAAGTTGGAGTCAAAGATTAAGGACGCGTTGAACATCTCCCAATAGCCCGGGTGCTGAGAGTCCCTGGCTGCAACTTTCCGCAAATTAATTCCGTCGCAGGATTCGCGCCGCGGCGGCTAGCGCGCCGAGCTTGGCAAAAGCCGCCGGCGCGTCCGCCACCGGCCTGTCCGCAAAAGTTCCAAAGCCGCAGTCGGGATTCAGGAAGATCCGTTCGGGAGAAACGAACTCGGTGAGATCTCTCACGCGCCGCGCAATCGCCTCGGGATCTTCTGCGTCCGCCGTGCGCGGGTTCACCGCCCCGTACCCCACCTGCGCTTTCGGATTCAACGCGGCAAGGGCCGCAGGCGCTCCGGCGCGAGATGTGGCGTATTCGAGCACGAATTGATCGAGCTTCATGCGATTGAGGTAGGGAACTAGGCCGTCGTACGGTCCCGCGAGCAGCACGTCTTCCTTGCGGCTCCAGTTCCCGCGGCACACGTGCACGCCAAGAATCGGCCCGTGGATTCCGTCGACCACGCGATTCAGCAGGCTGACGGCACGTTCGAGTTCACCCTCCGGGCTGGAACTGGCGGCCAGCGCGGCGCACATAAACGTGCGCGTGGCGGACCGTCCGGCAAGTAACAGTTCGGAGAGCACCGGCTCGTCAAACTGCACCATGTCCGCTCCGGCATCTGCGAGCTCGCGAAGTTCCTCGCGCAGCACCGCCACAATGTCGTCGCCCAGCGCGTCGGCATCCGGGTAAATTGATTCCGAAAGCCCCTTCACCCACGTGGAGCGCGCCAAAAGGTACGGTCCCGGAAGCGTCGCTTTCGTTGCTCTCGCCGTGTGCTGCCGCAAGAAATGAAAATCGTCGAGCACGAGCGGCTTGCGCCGCCGCACTTTGCCCACCACCACGGGATTCTTGATCGCAAACGCCGGCACGTCGAGCGCGTTGAGTAAATTTTCGAACGCGGCCTTGTCCTCCACGTAATCGAGCAGCTCGGCGAGCGTCATCAGCCGGATGCCTTCCAGCCGGTCGGCGATGAACGAATAGAAGTTGTCGCGGCGCTGCTCGCCGTCGGAAACGATGTCAACGCCGGCATCCTCTTGATATTTGATAGCCAGGAGTGTGGCCTGGTCCTGCAGTTCGGGAAGGGAAGCGGACCGCCGCTTCATCGCGTCCAGAAGCCACACCGGCCGCGGCCAGCTGCCGACGACCGTCACGGGATACAAAACATTGGGTCTCATGGTTAGGCCTTGCGAAGCTCGGCGGTCACCGTCACCGCGCGCTCAAGTGTTTGCGTCACGGGCGAGCGTCGCAGCGTTTCCGCCAGCAGTTCTTCGAGAGTTTCCGGCTCGGCATCGGCGTCCACGTACACCGTCGCGCGCACGCCGCCGAGTCCTGGATTTCCTTCTTCCTGTAATCCGAGATACACCATCACGTCTTCCGACCGCGCCTGCAACGACACTTCGAGATTGCGAACTTGAATTCCGCGCCGCGAAGCGCGCCACTGAAATCCCACCGCGATACACGCGCCCAGCGATCCTATCAGGTACTCAACGGCGCTGATGGCGCGGTCCGCCGTGTCGAAGCTCGCCGGTTGTCCCGCGGCAAACGAATGGTTGCGCACGAACACCTGCGCTTCCATTCCTCCTCCGCCGCGGACTCTCGCGCGCCACACCATGTTGCGCGCCTGCTCCAGATCCTGTTGCAGTACAGCGTCTTGCGACTTTTTGCGAACAAAGTAGCTGGTCGATCCAGCCTCGCCCGCGCGCGTGGCCAGCAGATCGTGCCCTACCATCCGGCACCACGCGGGCAGATCCTCGCGCACGCTGATCTCGCGGCTGCGCACCTCCAGCACACCGCCCGGCGCTAGCGGCGACATCGAATTGCGGATGATCAGCAGAAGCCCGCTGCCGCAATCCAGGTCGCCGCCATCGCAGGTGGCGTCCGGAACGATTTCCGGTTCGGCCATCAACTTAGTTCCCTTCGGATAAGCTTTACGCACCCATCAATACGATACGCACGGGCTCCCAGCGCCGAGAAATTCCACCAGCTTCGCGCCGCCTACGATTGTCGCTCCGGCGATCAGCTGATCTTCGGCTAGCCCGCGCTTCTTGAAGCATGGCGAGCACACGTACACTTTGCCGCCCGCCTTCATGAAATTGTCCATCAACTCCTTCAGCGGCGCGAATCCGGACTCGTGGATGTCGTCGGCAAATCCCTTCTGCGCGAGCCGAACTCCCTCGGTGCTCAGGAACACCATCGTGTCCTTGTCCGAAGCGACGGCCGCGTTGGCGATCACGAATCCGACGGTCGCCTTGTCCGTGTCGTTCTTGGAATGCGTGATGCTGACGCAAAAGCTACCAGGCATGTTTGCCTCCTCGTGAATTGAATCGCTCAGTTGTTTCTACGGCGAATGCGATAAACGGGATGTTGCGCGAATTCCAGCGCATGTCCGGTCATCCGGCACCACGACGGAATGTCCTCCACGGCGCCGGGGTCCTGCGCGCGAAGTTCGAAAATCTGGCCGGGCACGAGCGCGCGCATGCGTCCGGCCAGTTGGATTAAGAGCTCGCCGCAGCCCATATCTCCGGCGTCCCAAGCCTCGGCTATCATTTGCGGTCCTTCATGTATGGATCTGCTGCGGCTCCGTTGCTGGCGGAAACCACCTCACAGCAGCTCAGAAACGCCATGAGTGCAAAGTGAAACTTCGAACCACGGCACAACAATGAAGAATCTCCCCTTTGAAAATAAAAGGATCAAGGTAACTACGTGCGATCAGCGGAACGGCCGACGGTCGCTTAGAAGGAGGGCATTCAAGTGAAGCCGGAACGTCGGAAGCGTCGATGAAGAGGTGCCATCATACGCACTGTATTCACTCACAGGATGGCAGCTCTTCGCAAGAGTTTTCGCGGAATTGCCACCACCGCGTGCCCGCGCGAAATGCATTGTTCGAGAGCGTCCGTACATCCTCGCACGCGACGACGAGCGTTTCGCGAATGCCGCGCCACGCAACGGTTGAAAACGATCTCTTTTAGCGATAGCATCTCGCCCGGCAATCGTAATCATGCGAGGCGATGTCGCCTTGCGTTCGCACGATCCGCAAGCGAAAAGACGGACGTGACGGGGAGGCAGGAATGCCGGGAACGCCGTATCCCAAAGAGCAGATGCATCGCATCGCTTACACCAAGCTTACAGAAGCACAGATTGCAGAAAAGCTGAATCCGGCCGCCGCCAGCGGCCCGACGAGCGCCTCGCCGCTCTCCGACGCGTTCGCCGGCAAATCGATCCGTATCGTCACCGACGACGGTCCGGCGCTCGCGTACAAGTTCAGCGGGAACAACCGCCTTACGGTCTCCGAGAATGGCGGAGCCGCGGCGGATGCCGGCTACGGCGCTCTGGTGCTCGACCACATCGCCTTTTTCTCGCACATGATCCCAAACACCATGCGCGGCTACGCCGTGGTGATCGATCAGCACACGCACCTCGCGACGGTGGCCGAACTCTGGTTCTGCGGCTATAAGGACAATCGTGAAGTTCAGCGCCAGATCTATTACGGCTACGTCGAGCAGCCCGGCCAGGAACCGCCGAAAGGCCGTCACATGGCCACCAACCGCCTCGAAGGCCACGGCTATCACTGGACGCAGGACAACGGCATCAAGACGATCGAGTATTACGCCTCGGCCCTGTACTCTAACTTTGTCGAGCTGTCGCGCCTCGGCGGTGAGCTCAGCTTCTGCGCTCCTTCCGATTACATCGAGATCAACAACGACTACTACATCTACACCCGCACCGAATGCGAATTCTCCGGCACTTTCACCGCCTATGTCATCGACATGAACCGCGTCCGCCAAGCTGGCCTCCGCCTCGGTTTCAACGCGGACGACGCACTCGAATATTACGTCTTCAATGGCAAGGGCGACTGGCTCGGGCAACTCGCGCAGTTCGAAAAGTTCGGTGACGAAAAGCGGCCTGCGGCGCCGCCGCCCCCGGGCGGAAAACCTCCCGTGAAGGGTTACCGGCGCGTTTATCGCCCGTACGAAACCGAAGCGAAAATGACCAAGGAGGAAGTGGACGAAGTCTGCGCCAAGCACACCTCCGCCTTTGCGCCGCGCCCCGCCGGGCCCGGCGCCAGTATGAGCGGCAATCTCGGGCCCAACACGGCTTGGCTCTCCGGCAAGTCCTTCACGCTTCGCTACGATACCTTGCCGGCCATGGAATATCGCATCGAAGACGCGGAAACGCTGCACTGGCGCAAAGAGGGCGGCTCTTGGAAGAAAGCTCGTTACCAGGCCTATGAATCCTCGCCCGGAGTGATCCTCTTCGGCCATTTGCTCGAAGGCGAGCCCAACCATGACGGCCACATGATCGTCGCCGATTTCGATCAGGCCCTCGTCACGGTTTTCCACGGCTTTCTGAACACGCCGTATCTCGCCAACGAGGCTGGCGTGAAGATCCACTTCGGCGTGGTCGAGATGCAGGGCCTGATTCCGCCGAAATATCGCCGCCACACTCTGACGGATGAAATGATCGGCCGCGCCGTGAGCCAGAACTACGCGCCGGGCCTTACGTCCATGCACCTATACGCCACGCCGCACTCGCTCTCCTGGATCATCTTTACCGGCGACGATGCCGGCGGACTCCAGTGGAGCGGACCCGGCGGCTACGTGAAGATCCGCGACGGCCTCTATTTCATGTACTGGCTGGAGGAGGCCTGCAACGGCACCCTCGGCACCATCCTGGTCAACCTGCACACCATGCGCGACGTGGGCATCGGCTACGTCTGCACCAAGAATGGCCTGAGCATGAGCGCGATCGGCGCGCACGAGCGCCTCGCCGGAAAATACGACGTGATGCGCTACTACCAGGTCAAGGCCACAGGAGAAATCGTATGACTGCGAAGAAGACTTCCTCGCGCAGGAATTTTCTGAAGCAGGGCGCGATGCTCGCCGTGCCGCTCGCTGCTGCGGCGCCCGCCGCCGTAATGGCGGACGACGGCCTCAAGTCGCGCCTCGCGAAGCTCGAAAACGAAGCCGCCATCCGCAATCTGCATCAGACCTGGCTGCGCCACGTGAACACCGCGGCAACCGATCGGGCCAGGGCCCTGTTTGCTGATTCCAAAAGCGCCGCATTCGACCCAACCGTGCGCCGCATCGGCGCGGATCACGAAGCGGAACCGGACGCGTTCGAAGTCGCTCCGGACGGCAAGAGCGCCACGGGACGCTTCCACTGCTCCGTGGAAATCGAAACTCCCATCGCGCAGGATTGTACGCTGGCGCAAATGGCGCACGCGCAAGGTACCAGCTTCATCCGCCGGACCGAGCGCCGCGTGCTGAAGGTCGACTACGTGAAGGCCTCCGGCGCGTGGGCTATTGCCAGGGCAGAATTTTCCCCGGCCTAATTCTGCCGTTCGGGTCCCTGGTGTGTTGCGCGTGCAACGCGTGCGGAGGGACCTGGCCGGTTGCCCGGTCGGAACCTGCTTTTTGTGAGTGGCTCCCGTGAAAGGGAGCGTTGTTTGTTTGCTGTTGAAACTTGTGATCCCGGCGCGGCCGGTCCCAAATGAGGCGCGCCACTGGAGACTTCGATGAAGAAACTTTGCACTACTCTGATGGCCGTAACCGCCGTGCTGCTGCTCGCCAGCGTCGCGCACGCTCAGGTGTCGCTGAACGCCGCGCGAATTGGCGCGGAAGACCCGGCCGCATTGGCGAAATTCTACGAGTCCGCGTTCGGCATGCAGGAGGTCAATCGCATCAATGTTCCCGGAGGAGCGGAAATTTTCCTGAACTTCGGCGCCACGCTCGAAGCCGCCAAGGCCGACAAAACCGTGCCGATCGTGATCATGCATCGCCCTTCCAATGATCTGAAGGACCCGGTTCCGCACTTGGTTCTGAACGTGACGGATATGGCGAAGACGGTCGCCGCCATTAAGGCGGCTGGCGGCTCGATGCCTGTCGAGCCGCGCGCTTTTGGAAACACCGGCATCATGATCGGCATCGCCGTCGATCCCGCCGGCAATCGCATCGAGATGATCCAGCGCCCGTAAATCGGCGCCGTCGTAACAGGCAATCCCCTCACGCAGCGGTCGAGCGCCGCTGGCCGCCGGCGAGGTACACCGAGGCTCGTGGGGCCAGCAGAGGGTCGCCCGAAGGCTCGCGTCATAGCAAGAAAGCTAACGCCTGCCCTGGCTTTATGCCTGAGTCGGAGCTGGCGTAAGGCCGTGGCGGCGCATGATTTCAGCCAACTTTGCCCGGTCCGGTAGGCCACCGGCCGCCGCGTTGATTACCTCGGCAGCCTCGCGGAAATACTGCGGGCCGATCGCGGCCGGTGTGATCACGCAGAGAGCGGTCGCGTCCTGCTTGCCGTTGTTGTCGAATCGATGAATGGCGCCACGCGGGATGCAGAGTGCCTGTCCCAGCCCGACGTCGATTGGTTTTCCGTCGACGGTCCAGGTGAGCACTCCGCTGATTCCGTAGATCGTCTCTTCATAATGGTCGTGGCTATGGGCCGGAGCCGCCAGGCGCTGTGCTGCCGGGACCATGACCTCAAATGCCGCGATGCTGCCGCTCGAGTTTTCCTTCGTGAGCAGGAAGCGAACCGTGAGCGGCCCCAGCCGGATGCTTTCTTCGGCAGGATTCACGTGGAGTCCGGCGGTCTCTTGCGCCATGTGTGTTTCTCCGTGCGGTAAATGCAATGTACTATAGTAGACTGTAAATGGCGTTTACTTAGAACGTCAAGCGGGAAATGTCGAATTCAACGGTCAAGACCAAGGACATGCTCATCGGAGCGTTGCTGCGCGTCCCGGGGCAGACGGTTCAGCGCCGCATCATCAAAGAGCTTAATGCAGCCGGATTTAAGGAACTCCGTATGCCGCATATGGCAGTGCTCCAGTTTCCGGGGCCGGATGGTGTACGTCCCGGTCTGCTCGCCGAACGCGCCGGCATGAGCAAGCAGGCCATGAACCAACTCCTGCGGAGCCTGGAAGCGCTCGGATATATTGTCCGATCCGACGCGCCCAACGAGGGCCGCGCGCGCGTCGTTCGCCTAACGAAACGCGGTCACGCCGTATATGCAAAGATTCACGAAATTCTTCGCGACATCGAGCGCGAATGGAGCGCCGAGCTCGGCTCCAAGCATTTCACCGAGCTAAAGAAGTTGCTTCTTCGCGTCTGGGAGAGTCCGTTGATTCGTTAGCTGGTTCTCACTCCGCCGATCCGCCAACCAGCAAATGGTGGGCCCCGATGTTCCGCGCCCAATGTACGGTGAAGCATCCTTCGGGCGCGGACAGCGGTTGAAGGCCCCGTCTCTCTTGGACCGCACATAGACCGGCGCCGACTCGGATAGGCCCTCTTTAGGATTCGGCCCGCCGGATATTTGCAGGAAATATCCGGTGAGTCGCCTTATCAACATCTTGAAACAGTTGCTCTGGCATCTTTTCGATCTCGCGTTATACTCGGATCACGCGACATCTTGTCGCCATCGGCAGCCTTGCCGAGAAGGAGGTGATCCAGTGAGGTACGGTTTACGTTAGCGCAGTCGAAGAGGCGCTCGTGAATCTGCCGGGCGCCTCTCTCCTTTCCGAAATATCCGGTACGTAGGACTCAGTCTCCCTTGGTCCGCACATATTCGTCCCTGCCCTGAAAAGGACGCTCCATACGGCATCGCCAGCTTTCTGCTCGCTGCGGCCACCAAGAGCACAAGTCTCGACAAACTTTTATTTTAGATATATTCTAGGCGCGGCATGGACGCCTCGGCGATTAAACGATCCTTGGAGAGCAGCGGGTTGCGTTGCACGCCGCAGCGCTACGCCGTGATGGCATTCCTGATGGAATGCCACAGGCATCCCACGGCCGCGGAAATCTTCGAGGCCGTGAATCGCGTGGATCCGCGCTCTTCAAGAGCCACCACTTATAACAATCTGCGGGATTTGGTGCAGGCGGGTTTGGTGCGCGAAGTGGCCGTCGAGGGCCGCGCCGCGAGATTCGATGCGAAAGGTATGCGGCATCACCACTTCGTCTGCGACTGCTGCGGCAATGTGGAGGATGTGGAGTGGTACGACGTGCCCAGGCCCGCCTTGGGCTCCCTCGGTAAGCGGGTTCTTCGCGAATGCGAACTCATTTTCCGGGGGCTCTGTACGAAGTGCGCTCCGCGGCGCGCTTCCCGTTAACTATCGTAGGGGTGTGGATGCCGAAGTGAATCGTGCCCGTCAGCATGCGTGGCCGCCGGCGTTTGCGCGAATGGGAAAGCCAGGCTGTGCTCGCAATTCGCCACAGTTCTTTTGACTCAAATTTTGACTACTCGGAAGGAAGGAGCAAAGCATGTCAGATGAAAGCAAGTGCCCGGTCATGCATGGGACCACGAATGTTGGAATGAGGTCGAATAGTGACTGGTGGCCGAAACAACTGAACCTCAGGATTCTCCGCCAGAACTCGACCAAGTCCGATCCGATGGGCGGGGCCTTCAACTACGCCGAAGAGTTCAAGAAGCTCGACTTCAAAGCGGTGAAGAAGGACCTGCACGCGCTGATGACGGACAGCCAGGACTGGTGGCCGGCGGATTTCGGCCACTATGGGGGGC
>Ga0210077_1000514_pt1 | contig 14040 bp, 12 predicted proteins | sample RushMan_CattailN_5_FD_185556 | JGI IMG/M metagenome (GOLD analysis project Ga0210077, IMG submission 185556) | Wetland microbial communities from San Francisco Bay, California, USA, that impact long-term carbon sequestration -... | ecosystem: Environmental > Aquatic > Marine > Wetlands ... | reverse complement strand
GGGATGGCGCACCAGCGCCTCGCCGATGGCGGGGCCGAAGCCGGTGACCAGGTTGAACACGCCCTTGGGCAGCCCCGCCGCCTCGATCACCTCGGCGAGCACGAAGGCGTTGAACGGCGCCACCTCGGAGGGCTTGAGCACCACGGTGCAGCCCGCGGCGAGGGCGGGCGCCACCTTGAGCGCGATCTGGTGCAGGGGATAGTTCCAGGGGGTGATCGCGACCGCGACGCCGACCGGCTCGCGCACCACCAGCGAGTTGCCGACCTGCTCCTCGAACTTGAATCCGCGCGCCAGCCTGGCGTAGTTCGCGAAATTGGCGATCGGCAGCCCGGCCTGGATGCGGCCCGCGAGCTTGATCGGCATGCCGACTTCCTGCGCGATCAGCTTCGCCAGCTCGTCGGCGCGCGCCTTGAGGCCGGCGGAGATCTTCTCCAGGAACTCCGCGCGCTGCTCGACCGGCGTCTGCGCCCAGCCCTCGAGCGCGGCGCGCGCGGCCGCGACGGCCGCATCGGCGTCCTTCTCGCCGCCCGCCGGAACGCTGCCCATCACCTCGCCGCTGCCCGCATCGTGGACCTCGATCGACTCCTTGCCGGACGGGGCGACCCACTGGCCGCCGACGAAGAATTTGTCGCGCACGAGCATCTGGACCTCCTTTTCGAGTGGGCTATTCTAGCCGAGCCGGCGCGCTATACTCGGCTGCGAAATCGGTCAAAGGGATATATCGCATGGCGCAATCCGCTCGAGCTGTCGTGTGCCGCGAGCTCAACAAGCCGGTGGTGGTCGAGTCGATCACGGTCGATCCGCCGGGGCGCGGCGAGGTCATGGTGAAGCTCGGCGCCTGCGGCGTGTGCCACTCGGATCTGTCCGCGACCAACGGCACGATTCCCCTGCCGCCGCCGCTGATACTCGGGCACGAGGCCGCCGGGGAGGTGGTCGCGCTCGGCGAGGGCGTGACCGCCCTCGCGGCGGGCGACCACGTGGTGTCCTCGTTCATCTACATGTGCGGCAAGTGCCGCTTCTGCGCGATGGGCCGGCCGGTGCTCTGCGTCGACCAGGGCAAGGCGCTGACCACGCTGCCCGACGGCAGCCTGCGGACCCGGGACGCGCAGGGCCAGCCGCTCAACATCTTCTCGGGCTGCGGCGTGATGGCCGAGTACGCGACGCTGCACGTCGACAACGTGGTCAAGATCGATCCGAAGATCCCCTTCGACCGCGCGGCGCTGGTGGGCTGCGCGGTGACCACCGGGGTGGGCGCGGTGTTCAACACCGCGCGGGTCGTCCCGGGGGCGAGCGTGGCGGTGTTCGGCTGCGGCGGAGTGGGGCTCAACGTGATCCAGGGCGCGGCGATCGCCGGCGCCGGGCGCATCGTCGCGATCGACGCGATCGAGTCCAAGCTCGAGATGGCGAAGAAATTCGGCGCCACCGACGCGCTGCTGGCGAAGCCCGGGGAGGACCTGACCAAGCCGCTCAAGAAGCTGACCGGCGGCGGGGCGGACTACGCCTTCGAGTGCGTCGGCAGCGGCGAGCTGGCGGCGGCGGCCTACAAGGCGACCGGGCGCGGCGGCGTCGCGGTGGTGGTCGGCGTGGCGAGGCCCAGCGACTCGACCTCGGTGCGCACGATGACGCTGCCTTTCGAGGAGAAGACCCTGACCGGCAGCTATTTCGGCTCCTGCGTGCCGCGGATCGACTTTCCGCGCCTGCTCGGGCTGTACCAGCAGGGCAGGCTCAAGCTCGACGAGCTGATCACGCGCCGCTATTCGATCGAGGAAGCGCCGCAGGCGTTCGCGGATCTGGAGTCAGGCAAGAACGCCCGCGGCGTGATCGTGTTCTGAAGATGGTCCCGGAGGGCCTGGCGGGAGGGCGCATCCTGGTCGTCGACGACCAGCGCACCAACGTCGAGCTGATGGCCGACCTGCTGCGCCAGCGCGGTTACGACGTTCTCACCGCGCTGGACGGCAACCAGGCGCTGCAGACCGTGCGCGGCGAGCCGCTCGACCTGGTGGTGTCCGACATCATGATGCCGAATATCGACGGCTACGAGCTGTGCCGCAGCGTGCGGGCGAACCCCGAGACCGCGCTGCTGCCGATCGTGCTGGTCACCTCGCTCGATCCCCAGGCCGAGCGGATCAAGGGCATCGAGGCCGGCGCCGACGACTTCCTGTCCAAGCCGGTCAACTGGACGGAGCTCTTCGCGCGCGTGAGGTCGCTGCTGCGGGTCAAGGCGCTGCAGGACGAGGTGCTGCGCCAGGCCGAGGCGCTGCGCGAATGGAACGCGAAGCTCGAGGAGCGCGTCGGCCAGCAGGTGACGGCGATCCAGCGCCTCGGACGGCTCAAGCGCTTCTTCTCGCCGCAGGTCGCGGATGCCATCGTCGCCGGCGGGGAGGAGATCCTGCGCCCGCACCGGCGCGAGATCACCGCGGTGTTTCTCGACCTGCGCGGTTTCACCGCGTTTACCGACCGCGCCGATCCGGAGGAAGTGCTCGAGCTGCTGCGCGCCTACCACGGCACGCTGGGACGCATCGTCGCCGACCACGGCGGCACCCTCGAGCACTTCGCCGGCGACGGCGTGATGATCTTCTTCAACGACCCCTTTCCGGTCGAGCGCGCGGCCGAGCGCGCGGTGTCCATGGCGTTCGCGCTGCACGATGCGTTTACCCCGATCGCGCGGGCCTGGGCGAACCTGGGACAGGACGTGGGCCTCGGCATCGGCATTTCGCAGGGCGAGGCGACGCTCGGCGCGATCGGCTTCGAGCAGCGCTGGGAATACGCCGCGATCGGCAACGTGCCGAACCTCGCGGCGCGCCTGTGCGGCGAGGCGGGATCCGGGGAGATCCTGATCGATGCCCAGGTCGAAGCCGAACTCGCGCAGCTCGCGCACTCCGAGCTGATCGGGCCGCTGCAATTGCGCGGCTTCGCCCATCCGGTGCCGGCGTTTCGCGTCACCGCCCTGAAAGTGCGGGGCGCCGCGCCGGGATGAGCGGGCAGAGCGCGGGCGGGCTGCCCCTGCCCGCCGGCTTGCGCGCGCGCTTCCTGGACAACGGCAACGGACTGCGCATGCACCTGCTGGAGGCGGGGGACGCGGCGCGGCCGTGCGTGCTCCTGCTGCACGGCTTCCCCGAGCTCGCCTACAGCTGGCGCAAGGCGATGCCGGCGCTCGCCGCGGCCGGCTTCTACGTCGTCGCGCCGGACCAGCGCGGCTACGGCCGCACCAGCGGCTGGGATCCCGCCTACGACGCCGACGTCGAATCGTTCCGGCTCCTCAACCTGGTGCGCGACACGCGGGGTCTGCTGGCCGCGCTCGGCCGTGCGTCGGTGGCGGCCGTGGTCGGGCACGACTTCGGCGCGTCGGTCGCCGCCTGGTGCGCGCTGCTGCATCCGGAGCAGTTCCGCTCGCTGGTGCTGATGAGCGCGCCCTTCGGCGGTCCGCCGATGCCGGACATCGGCGCCGAGCTCGCCGCGCTGCCGCGCCCGCGCAAGCATTACCAGTGGTACTACTCGACGCGCCAGGCGAACGACGACATGTGGCACTGCGCGCAGGGCCTGCATGCGTTCCTGCGCGGCTATTTCCACTACAAGAGCGCCGACTGGGCGGGCAACCGGCCCTTCGAGCTCGCGCACTGGAGCGCGGTCGAGCTGGCGAAGATGCCGGCCTACTACATCATGGACCTGGACAAGACGATGGCCGAGACGGTGGCGGCGGAGATGCCCGACGCAAAGGCGATCGCCGCCTGCCGCTGGCTGCCCGAGGACGAGCTCGCGGTCTACAGCTCGGAATACGCGCGCACCGGCTTCCAGGGCGGGCTGCAGTGGTACCGCTGCCGCACGGAGGACCGCAACAGGGACCTCGGCTTGGCCGGGCGCACCATCGACGTTCCCTGCACCTTCATCGCGGGCGCGAGCGACTGGGGCGTCTACCAGGTGCCGGGCGCGCTGCAGGGCATGCAGAAGACCATCTGCACCCGCATGCGCGCCTGCCATCTGCTCGAGGGCGCCGGCCACTGGGTGCAGCAGGAGAAAGCGGCGGAAGTCGCCCGGCTGATCCTCGAGTCGCTGGCCTAGCCCCGCATCGAGGAAATCGGGGTCAGACCCCAATTTCCCTCGGAAATTGGGGTCTGACCCCGATTTCCGCGCTCACCACAGAGCCGGGGGCTTGCGCACCAGAATCAGGTGTCCGCTTTCCTTCACCAGGTAGCCGCTGTCGATCAGGTCGGCGAGGATCCTGCCGACCATCTCGCGCGTGGCGCCGACGTAGGCTGCGATGCCCTCGTCGCTGGGCCTTTCGGCGATGACCAGGCGCCCGTCCCGGTTCTTGGCCAGCTCGAGCAGCAGGCGCGCCACGCGGCCGTAGACGTCGACGAAAGCGAGATCGCGCATGCTGCCCGAGAGCTCGCGCACGCGATGCGCGAGCTTGCGCACCAGGTGCAGCGCGAACGCCGGGTACTCCTGCATGAAGGCCCCCAGGTCTGCGCGCTGCACCACCGCGCAGCGGCAGCTCTCGAGCGCCCTCACCGAGGCCGAGCGCGGACCGCCGTCGAGGGCGACCTCGCCGAAATACTCGCCCGCCTCGAGCTCCTTGAGCTGGATCTCCTTGCCCTTGTCGTCCACCGTGTAGACCCTGGCGCGGCCGAGCAGCAGCAGGTAGATCGAGTCGCTTTCGTCGCCCTCGGCGACGATGATCGCGTCCTTGGCGAAGCTGCGGGTCGCGGCGCGCTCCGAGATGTCGCCCAGCAGCGATTCGGGCAGGGTTTCGAGAGAGCGCGAATCCATGCTCTCTATACTACTCTCCTGCCCTGATTGCCCCGCGCCTAGCGGCAGCCGAGACGGCGCTCCTTGTCGAGCACGAGCGCGGTGAGGGCGTCGTTCACCGGCGCGGCGACGCCGACCTCCCTGCCGACGCGTGGGATCGATCCGTTGATGACCCCGATCTCGGATTTGCGCTTCGCCATCAGGTCGAGCAGCACCGAGGGGCGCGCGTTGGGGATCTTGGAGCCGAACTCGCGCACGTAGGCGACCGGGTCGGAAAAATCGAGCCTGACCCCTTTCTTCTTCGCGACGGTGTAGGCCTCGGTCGCGCAGGCGGCCGAGACGCGGGCGAGCCCGGGGTCCTCCATCACCTCGGCGATGGTGTGGTCGGTGAGGCCGCAGGGGCCGGAGTAGGCGCAGTTGCAGATCAGCTTTTCCCACACGAGCTGCGCGATATCGTCGAACAGCTTGACGCGGAAGCCCGCGCCGCGCCAGGCATCGGCGACCTTCTCCAGGCGCGGGGTGATCGGGCCGCCGAACTCGCCCAGCCGCACCAGCTCCATGCCGTTGTGGTGCGCGTGGCCCGGCGCCTTGATCGATGCGCCGAAGCCCCCGACCACTCCGACCATGACGCGCTCGCGCCCGAGAATGGAGCCCGCCGTGTCCGGGCCTCCCAGACCGTTTTGAATCGACAGGACCGGAGTTTCGGAGCCGAGCAATGAGGAATTTCTTATTGAAGACGCGGCGCTCTCCACCTGCATCGCCTTCGTCGCCAGGATCACGAGGTCGCAGGGCCCGGCGTCGCGCGCCTCGGTGCTCGCGTTGAGCTTCACCGTGCGCTCGCCAGAGGCGCCCTCGAGCCGCAGCCCGCGCTCGCGCATCGCCTCGACGTGCTCGCGCCAGGCGTCGATCGCCCAGACCTCGTGGCCGGCGGAGGCGAACAGCGCGGCGTACACCGAGCCCATCGCGCCGCAGCCGACGATCGCGATCTTCACAGGACTTCGAACAGCCCCGCCGCGCCCATGCCGCCGCCGATGCACATCGTGATCACCACGTTCTTCGCGCCGCGCCGCTTGCCTTCGATCAGCGCGTGCCCGATCAGGCGGCTGCCGGTGACGCCGTAGGGATGGCCGACCGCGATCGAGCCGCCGTTCACGTTCAGGCGCTCGTCGGGGATGCCGAGCTTGTCGCGGCAGTAGATGACCTGCACCGCGAAGGCCTCGTTCAGCTCCCACAGGTCGATGTCCTCGATCTTCTTGCCGGTCTGCGCGAGCAGCTTCGGGATCGCGAACACGGGGCCGATCCCCATCTCGTCGGGCTCGCAGCCCGCCACCGCGAAGCCGCGGAACACGCCCATCGGCTTGAGGCCCTTCCTGGCCGCCAGCTTGTCGCTCATCACGACCTGGGCCGAGGCGCCGTCGGAGAACTGGCTCGCGTTGCCGGCCGCGATCACGCCGCCCTCGATCGCCGGCTTGATCTGCGATACGCCCTCGTAGGTGGTGTCCGGGCGGATGCCCTCGTCCTCGGAGGCGGTGACGTCCTTCAGCGTCTCGACGCCGGTCTGCTTGTCGATCACCTTCATCTTCGTGCTGATCGGGACGATCTCGTCCTTGAACTTGCCCTCGCTGCGCGCCTTGGCCGCGCGCAGCTGGCTTTGCACGCCGTAGCGGTCCTGGGCCTCGCGCGGGATCTTGTAGCGCTTGGCGACCATCTCCGCCGTCTGCAGCATCGGCCAGTAGACCTCGGGCTTGTGCTCCATCAGCCAGTCCTCGCGGAGCATGTGCTTGTTGGCCTCGTTCTGCACGCAGGAGATCGACTCGACGCCGCCCGCGATCATGATCTCGGCCTCGCCCTGCATGATGCGCTGGCTCGCCAGCGCCACGGTCTGCAGGCCCGAGGAGCAGAAGCGGTTCACGGTCATGCCCGAGACCGTCACCGGCAGCCCCGCGCGCAGCGCGATCTGGCGCGCGATGTTGGAGCCGGTCGCGCCCTCCGGGTTGGCGCAGCCCATGATGACGTCGTAGACCTCGCCCGGCTCGAGCTTGGCGCGCTCGAGCGCGTGCCTGACGGCGTGGCCGCCCATGGTGGCGCCGTGGGTCATGTTGAGCGACCCGCGCCAGCTCTTGCACAGCGGGGTCCTTGCGGTCGATACGATGACTGCTTCGGTCATATGCGTCTCCTAGCCGTTAAAGCGTTTGCCTTCCTTGGCGAGTTTCACGAGGAGCGGTGCGGGCTTCCACGCCTCGCCCTGGTAACCCTTCTGGAACTTCTCGATCGAGGCCAGCACCTTGGGCAGCCCCACGGTGTCGGCGTAGAACATCGGCCCGCCGCGGTAGGCGGGGAAGCCGTAGCCGGTGAGGTAGACCATGTCGATGTCCGAGGCGCGCAGCGCGATGCCTTCCTCGAGGATGTACGCGGCCTCGTTCACCAGCGCGTAGATCAGCCGCTCCACGATCTCCTCGTCGGAGATCTGCCGCGGCTTGATCCCGATCTCGTCCCTGTATTTGGAAATGATCTTCTCGACCTCGGGGTCCGGGACCGGCTTGCGGCTGCCGGCTTCGTACAGGTACCAGCCCTTGCCGGTCTTCTGCCCGTAGCGCCCCTGCTCGCAGATCCTGTCGCCCACGCGCGAGTACAGGAAGTTCGGGCGCTCGGCGTAGCGGCGCTTCCTGATTTCCCAGCCGATGTCGAGGCCGGCCATGTCGCCCATGGTGAAAGGCCCCATCGCGAGGCCCCACTTCTGCGCCGCGCCGTCGACCTGCTGCGGGGTGCAGCCCTCGTCGAGCAGGAACAGGCTCTGCTGGCCGTACTTCTCGATCATGCGGTTGCCGATGAAGCCGTCGCACACGCCCGAGACGACCGGCACTTTCTTCAGCCGCTTGCCGAGCTTCATCGTGGTGGCGAGCACGTCCTTGGCGGTCTTCGCGCCGCGCACCACCTCGAGCAGCCGCATCACGTTCGCCGGCGAGAAGAAGTGCGTGCCGATCACGTCCTGCGGGCGCCTGGTCGCCGCCGCGATCTCGTTCACGTCGAGCGTCGAGGTGTTGCTGGCGAGGATCGCGCCCGGCTTCGCCGTCGCATCGAGCTTCCTGAAGATGTCCTGCTTGACGTCCATCCGCTCGAACACCGCCTCGATCACGATGTCGGCGTCCTTCGCCGCCGCGATGTCGAGCGCGGGCGTGATCAGCGCCATCCGCTTGTCCATCTCCTCCTGCTTCAGGCGGCCCTTGGAGACGGTGTTGGCGTAGTTCTTCCTGATCGTGGCGAGGCCCCTGTCGATCGCCTCCTGCTTCATCTCGATCAGCGTCACCGGGATGCCGACGTTGGCGAAGCTCATCGCGATGCCGCCGCCCATGGTGCCGGCGCCGATGATCGCCGCCTTCTTGATCTCGCGCGTCGGCGTGTCCTCGGGCACGTCCGGGATCTTCGAGGTCTGGCGCTCGGCGAAGAACATGTGGCGCAGCGCCTTCGACTCGTTGCCTTCGACCAGGAACTGGAAGCGCTTGCGCTCCTCGGCGCGGCCCTCGTCGAAGGTCTTGGTGGCCGCGGCCTCGACGCAGGCGACGATCTCGAGCGGCGCCGGAAATCCGCGCGCGGCCTTGGCGACGTCGGCGCGCGCCTGCTCGAAGAACGCCTTCGCGTCGCCGTCCAGCTTGACCTTGAGGTCGCGGATGCGGCGCGGGCCCTTGCCGTCCTTGAGGAGCTTTTTCGCGAAGGCGAGCGCGCCTTCGAGCAGGTCGCCGTCGATGATCTCGTCGACCAGGCCGAGCGAAAGGGCTTTCTCGGCCGCGATCGGATTGCCGCTGGTCATCATCCGGATCGCCTCCGCGGCGCCCACCACCCGCGGCAGGCGCTGGGTGCCGCCCGAGCCGGGCAGCAGGCCGAGCTTGACCTCGGGCAGCCCGAGCTGGCTTCTCGGCAGCGCGACGCGGTAGTGGCAGCCGAGCGCGAGCTCGAGGCCGCCGCCGAGCGCGAAGCCGCCGATCGCGGCGACCATCGGCTTGCCGAACGCGTCCTGGGCGTCGTTGATCTCGGGCAGGGACGGCGGCACGGTCATCTTCGGCGTGTTGAATTCGCGGATGTCGGCGCCGCCCGAGAAGGCTTTCTCCGAGCCGATCAGCACCAGGGCCTTGACCGAGGAATCCGAGCCGGCTTTGTTGATGCCGTCCATGATCGCCGGGCGCAGCACGCTGCCCAGGCCGTTGACGGGGGGGTTGTTGAGGGTGATGACGGCGATGCCGTCGCGAACCGAATAGGGCGCTGCTTCGCTCATGCGATGTTCTCCGAATGGATGGCCGCGCGGTGGGGGGGACCGATTTTACCGGCAACTGCGGCCCGCTGCTTGACCGGCCGCGCCGCGCGAGAGTACTTTCGCCCGCTATGTCCGCATTCTGAAACGCATTCCGGAGGAGCTCATGCAAGGCCTGATGATGGACGCACCGCTGCTGATCGCGGACCTGATCCGGCACGCGGATCGCCACCATGGGGAAACGGAGATCGTTTCCAAGACGGTGGAGGGGGGGATCCACCGCTATACCTACCGCGAGGCGCATACGCGCTCGCGGCGCCTGGCGAAGGCGCTCGCCGCGCTCGGCGTGAAGCCCTCCGAGCGGGTCGCCACGCTGGCCTGGAACGGCTACCGCCACTTCGAGATCTACTACGCGGCGGCCGGCAGCGGGGCGGTGATCCACACCATCAACCCGCGCCTGTTTCCCGATCAGATCGCCTACATCGCGGGTCATGCGGAAGACAAGCTTCTGTTCCTCGACCTCACCTTTCTCCCGCTGGTGGAGCGGCTCGCGGGCGAGCTGAAGACGGTCAAGGGCTTCGTGCTGATGACCGACCGCGCGCACATGCCGAAACAGTCGGCGATCCCGAACCTGCTCTGCTACGAGGAGCTGATCGAGGCGCAGGACGACCGTTTCGAGTGGCCGCAGCTCGACGAGCGCACCGCGGCCTGCCTGTGCTACACCTCGGGCACGACCGGCAATCCCAAGGGGGTGCTGTACACGCACCGCTCGACCATCCTGCACGCCTACGCCGCCGCGCTGCCCGACGGGCTGAGCCTTTCGGCGCGCGACGTGGTGCTGCCGGTGGTGCCGATGTTCCACGTCAACGCCTGGGGCCTGCCGTATTCCTGCGCGATGACCGGCACCAAGCTGGTGTTCCCCGGCCCTCACCTCGACGGCAAGAGCCTGCACGAGCTGTTCGAGGCCGAGCACGTGACGATGTCGGCGGGCGTGCCGACCGTGTGGCTCGGCCTGCTCAACTACATGAAGGAGTCGAAGCTCAGGTTTTCCACCCTCAAGGCCGTGGTGATCGGCGGCTCGGCCTGTCCGCCGGCGATGATCCGCTCCTTCCAGGAGGATTACGACGTCAACGTGCTGCACGCCTGGGGCATGACCGAGATGAGCCCGCTCGGCACGGTCTGCACGCTGAAGGAAAAGCACATGGCGATGGACAAGGAGGCGCGCTACGCCGTGCAGGCCAAGCAGGGCCGCGTGATCTTCGGCGTCGACATGCGCATCGTCGGCCAGGACGGCAAGGAGCTGCCGATGGACGGCAAGGCCTTCGGCGACCTGCAGGTGCGCGGGCCCTGGGTCACCACCGGCTACTTCAAGGGCGAGGGCGGCGACCCGCTGCAGGACGGCTGGTTCCCGACCGGCGACGTGGCCACGATCGACCCGGACGGCTACATGCAGATCACCGACCGCTCGAAGGACGTGATCAAGTCGGGCGGCGAGTGGATCAGCTCGATCGACCTGGAGAACATCGCGGTGGCGCATCCGGCGGTCGCGGAGGCCGCGGTGATCGGCGTCAAGCACCCCAAGTGGGACGAGCGCCCGATCGTGGTGGCGGTGAAGAAGCCGGGGCAGGACGTGACGAAAGAGGATCTGCTCAAGTTCTTCGAGGGCAAGATCGCGAAGTGGTGGATGCCCGACGACGTCGTGTTCGTCGCCGAGCTGCCCCACACCGCGACCGGCAAGCTGTCCAAGCTCACGCTCCGCCAGCAGCTCAAGGATTACAGGCTGCCGGCGGCCTGAGATGAGCGCCGACCTCGTCGTCGAGACCCGGGACCGCGTCACGCGGATCGAGCTCGCGCGCCTGGACAAGAAGAACGCGCTCACGCAGGGCATGTACGCCGGGATCAGCCGGGCGCTGTCCGCGGCCGAAGCCGATCCGGAGATCCGCGCGACGCTGATCCACGGCAGGCCCGACTGCTTCACCGCGGGGAACGACCTGAAGGACTTTCTCGAGCGTCCGCCGCCGGGCGAGCGCTCGATCACGGCCGACTTCCTGCACCAGCTCGCGGAGCTGAAGAAGCCGCTGGTCGCCGCGGTCGGCGGCGCGGCCGTGGGCATCGGCACGACCCTGCTGCTCCATTGCGACCTGGTGTACGCGGCGCCGGGCGCGCGCTTCCAGCTCCCGTTCGTGCCGCTCGGACTGGTGCCCGAGGCGGGCTCTAGCCTGCTGCTGCCCGCGATCGCGGGCTACCAGCGCGCGGCCGAGCTGCTCATGCTGGGGCAGCCGTTCGGCGCCGACAAGGCGCTCGCGGCGGGCTTCGTCACCGAGATCGTGCCCGAGGCCGAGCTCATCGAGCGCGCGCGCGGCGCGGCGCTCGCCCTGGCGGCGCTGCCGCCCGCGTCGGTGCGCCTGACCAAGCAGCTGATGAAGGCGTCCCTGTCGCGCGCCGTCGGCGAGCAGATCGACGTGGAGCTGCGCGAGTTCAGGCAGCGGCTCGCCTCGCCCGAGGCGAAAGAGGCGATGACCGCCTTCTTCGAGAAGCGCAAGCCCGACTTCTCCAGGTTTTCGTGACGGCGGCGGGCGCGATCGAGCACGGCTACGCCGAGGTCAACGGCGTGCGGCTGCACTATGCGCGCTCGGGGGCGGGCCCCCTGATGCTGTTCCTGCACGGCTTTCCCGAGTTCTGGCGCGGCTGGAAGGAGCCGCTCGAGCACTTCGGCGCGCGCGGCTGGCTGGCGGTGGCGCCGGACCAGCGCGGCTACAACCTCTCGGACAAGCCCGAGGGGGTCGAGCACTACCGCGCCAAGCTGCTGATCGAGGACATCCGCCAGCTCGCGCGCAGTCTCGGCGGCGAGCGCTTCGTGCTGGTGGCGCACGACTGGGGCGGGGCGATTGCCTGGAATTTCGCGATCGCGCACCCGGAGCTGCTGTCGCATCTCGTGATCGTCAACGCGCCGCACCCGTACACGTTCTGGCGCGAGCTCGCGGGCAACCCCGCCCAGCAGCAGGCGAGCGCCTACATGCTCCTGCTGCGCGACGCGAAGGCCGAGCGCGTGCTGTCGCAGGACGGCTACGCCAAGCTGTGGCAGTTCGCCTTCAACTGGGGCACGCCGCGCTTCAGCGAGGCCGACAAGGCCGCCTATCTCGAGGCCTGGGCGCAGCCCGGCGCGCTCACCGCCAGCCTGAACTGGTACCGCGCCTCGCCGCTTTACCCGCCGAGCGCCGCGGACCCCGGCGCCTGCAGGCTGCGCCTCGAGGCGAAGGACTTCGTCGTCAAGGTGCCGACCCTGGTGATCTGGGGCGAGGCCGACCGGGCGCTGCTGCCGGGCTGTCTCGAGGGGCTGGAAGAATGCGTGCCGGACCTGCGCGTGGTGCGCGTGCCCGGCGCCTCGCACTGGATCGTGCACGAGCGCCCGGATCTGGTGTGCAGCGAAATCGAGCGTTTCGTCGGATTCAACGAGGGATAGCCAATGAGCACTGCCGCACTGACCATACGCGGGCTGGAAAACAGGCTGGGCGAGGAGATCGCGGTTTCCCCCTGGCTCGAGGTGACCCAGGAGCGCATCGACACCTTCGCCAAGGCGATCGACGACTACCAGTGGATCCACGTCGACCGCGAGCGCGCCAGGCAATCGCCCTACGGCAGCACGATCGCGCACGGCTTTCTCACGCTGTCGCTGGTGGCGCACCTGAGCGAGATCACGTTCTCGTTCTCCGACCGCAAGATGGGGGTCAACTACGGCCTGAACCGGGTCCGCTTCACGGCCCCGGTGCCTTCGGGGTCGAAGATCCGGGCGCGCTTCACGCTGGCGCAATACGAGAAGATCGAGGGCGGGGTGCAGGTGAGCTGGAACGTCGTCATGGAGCGCGAAGGCGGCGACAAGCCGGTGATGGTCGCCGAGACCATCGCGCGGCATTACTTCTGAGGGGGATTGCAGGTGGCACAGCGATGGAAGAACAGGCCCCCGGGCTCGAACTGGGGCGAGTTCGGCCCCGACGACCAGCGCGGGCGGATGAACACCGTGACCAAGGAAAAGGTGCTGCAGGGCGTGGCCGAGGTGAAGGAGGGCCTCAGCTTCTGCCTTTCGCTGCCGCTCGACTACCCCGGCGGCAGCGCGCTCAACCCGCGCCGCACGCCGCCGCGCCAGTTCGCCACCCTGCGCGACGGCAGGAAGAGCGCGGGCCTGCAGAACTTCTGTTATCCGCTGTCCGAGGACAACCCCGATCTCACCGACGTGGTGTGCGACGACCTCGTGCTGCTGACGCTGCAGTACTCGACCCAGTGGGATTCGTTCGCCCACATCGGCGCCCGCTTCGACGCCGACGGCGACGGCAAGGCGGAGATCGTGTTCTACAACGGGTTTCGCGCCGGCGAGGACGTCAGGCCGGCGCCGGAGAATCCGGCCGCGGCCGAGCCGTGGGCGCGCTACGAGGGCGCGCGCGCCGAAGCGCTCGGCATCCAGAACCTCGCCGAGCACGGCGCGCAGGGGCGCGGCGTCATGATCGACCTGCACGCGCATTTCGGCCGCGAGCGCCGCGCGGTGGGCTACGACGATCTCATGCGCGTGCTGGAAGCCGACAGGGTCGAGGTGGAGCGCGGCGACATGGTGTGCCTGTACACCGGCTTCGCCGACGTGATCCTCGAGCTGAACAAGAACCCCGACCCGAAGCTGCTGCACGCGACCTGCAGCGGCCTCGACGGGCGCGACGACAAGCTGCTCGAGTGGATCAGCGACTCGGGCCTCGCCTGCCTGATCGCCGACAACTACGCGGTCGAGATCATCCCGGCGAGCCTGTTCAAGCCCGCGCCGCACGCGATGATGCCGCTGCACGAGCACTGCATCTTCAAGAACGGCATCCACCTGGGAGAGCTGTGGTACCTGACCCGGCTCGCGGGCTGGCTGCGCGGGCGCGGGCGCAACCGCTTCCTCCTCACCGCGCCGCCGCTGCGGCTGCCGGGCGCGGTCGGCTCGCCCGCGGCAGCGGTCGCCACGGTCTGAGGCGGCGGTGGAGCGGCGCGAGTCCTGCGATGTCGTGATCGTCGGCGCGGGC
>Ga0210077_1000511_pt1 | contig 14082 bp, 11 predicted proteins | sample RushMan_CattailN_5_FD_185556 | JGI IMG/M metagenome (GOLD analysis project Ga0210077, IMG submission 185556) | Wetland microbial communities from San Francisco Bay, California, USA, that impact long-term carbon sequestration -... | ecosystem: Environmental > Aquatic > Marine > Wetlands ... | reverse complement strand
GACTGTCCGGATGGCGCACGACTACGTCGCCGTCTACGAATGCCTGGCCGCGGCGATGATCGGAAGACCTGGGCGGCTACAGGAGCGCGAACTTTGGATGAGATCATCCGCGTAGAGGAAAAATATTTCATCCTCTCCACTTCCTCGCTGGCCGACGACCGTACCCGCGTGCTCAAGCACGGCGAGACCTTTGCCGTGTTCGACCGGCGCGGCGACGTGGAGCCTCTGGGGAAGGGTTTCCAGGGCGTCTATCACGAGGGCACGCGTTACCTGTCGCAATGGGTGCTTCGTTTGGGCCGCGAGCGGCCCTTGCTTCTGAGTTCCGGGGTCAGAATCGACAACTCCGCCCTGACCGCCGACCTGACCAACACCGATATTCGCGCCAATGGGCGAGTCGTCGTTCCTCACGGAACTCTGCATATCGAGCGCTCCAAGTTCCTGTGGGACGGCACCCATTACGAAAAACTCCAGATCGCCAACTACAGCCTGTCTCCCGTGCAATGCTCGATGTCCATCCGGTTCGCCGCGGATTTCGCCGACACCTTTGAAGTGCGCGGCATCCGCCGGGAACGGAGGGGGGCGCGGTTTCCGGGCGAGATCAAGCCGGATGAAATCACACTGTCCTACTGCGGCTTGGACGGTGTCTTGCGCCGGACGTGGATACGCTGTTCGCCGCAACCGCGCTCCATCTCGCATTCGGAAATCGTCCTCGATGTTTCCCTCCAACCGAAAGGACAGCAGACCTACATCCTCACGGCTTGCTGCGGATGTCCCGAGCATGAGCCCCGGCTGAGCGTCTACGATGCGGCGGCCGATGAGGCGGCCCGGTACTTCGAGGAGCCAAAGGAAGAGGAAGCGCGCATCTACACGGGGAACGAACAATTCAACGACTGGCTGAACCGGTCTACCGCCGATCTCCATATCATGGTCACGGAAACTCCCTACGGGAAGTATCCCTACGGCGGAATTCCCTGGTTCAGCACCCCGTTCGGGCGCGACGGAATCATTACCGCCCTGGAGACGCTGTGGCTCAACCCTCCGCTCTCACGCGGAGTGCTTTCCTTCCTTTCCGCAACGCAGGCCACGCAGACCATTCCGGAAATTGACGCCGAGCCCGGGAAGATCGTGCACGAGATGCGGCACGGAGAAATGGCGGCGCTCGGCGAGGTTCCGTTCGGACGCTACTACGGCAGTTTGGACTCCACGCCACTGTTCGTCATGCTGGCCGGGGCCTACTACCGCCGCACCGCCGATCTGACATTCCTCGAGAAGATCTGGCCAAACGTCGAGGCTGCTCTGCGGTGGATGGATGAATACGGCGACATCGATGGCGACGGCTTCGTCGAGTACAGCCGGCGGTCGCCAAACGGTCTAATTCATCAGGGTTGGAAGGACTCGAACGACTCGATATTTCACGCCGACGGACAGGCGGCCGAAGGACCGATTGCGGTGTGTGAAGTGCAAGGATACGTCTACGCCGCGAAGCGCGCGGCGGCCGTGGTCGCCGAAGCCCTCGGGAAAACGCCCCTTGCCCAGTCTCTGAAGGAGCAGGCCAAGAGCCTTCAGGTACGCTTCGAGCAGGCTTTCTGGTGTGAGGAGTTGTCCACCTACGCCCTGGCTCTCGACGGAGACAAGAAGCCGTGCCGCGTTCGTGCCTCGAACGCCGGCCATTGCCTGTTCACCGGAATCGCTCGCCGGGGACGCGCGCGGCTGGTCGCCCGGACGATGTTGGGCGACGATTTCTTTTCCGGCTGGGGCATACGGACGGTCAGCTCACGTGAAAATCGCTACAACCCGATGTCGTATCACAACGGCTCCATCTGGCCTCACGACAATGCCTTGATTGCCAGGGGATTCAGCCGGTACGGGTTCCGGCAGGAGGCTCTGAGAATCCTGGCAGGTCTGCTGGATGCGAGCGTCTTCCTCGACCTGCATCGCCTGCCGGAACTCTTCTGCGGATTTCCGCGGCGCGCCGGCCAGGGGCCCACGCTCTACCCCGTCGCCTGCTCGCCGCAGTCGTGGGCCGCGGGGGCGGTGCTTCTCATCCTGGAAGCGTGCCTGGGAATCCGCATCCAGGCGTCACCTCCTCGCGTACTCTTCCGCCGGACGATGCTGCCGCCGGCGCTGCCCAAGGTCGAAATCAGAAACCTGAAAGTAGGAAATGCGACCGTGGATATCGCAGTCGAACGAACCGAGGAAGGCGCCTACCTGCGGATACCGAGAAAAGCCGGCGAAGTCGACATCGTCTCCATAAAATAGCCCGGTTCGTCCGATGGAAGCAGTCGGTTTCCCCGTGACGGCGGCTTTCAGTGAACCACCACCGCGCTGGCCGAGAGTGCGATCGGGATCCCAATCACAAAAATATGGAAGGCCACCTGGACCGCGATTGCTCCTCTCGACAGATTCCTCTGGGGCATCGCGGAGAGCGGCAACACGATCAGATTCATCACCAGGAATAGAACGATTCCGTACAGAGCGCCCGCGGTCAATGGGATGCGGAGCAAGCCCGGCACATACCACGCGGCGAAGCAGAACACAGTTGCGGCGGAAAGCGCGATCCCGAAGTGCAGCAGCAATCCCAGCGCAACCGTTTTCCCTCCCTTCCCAAAGGACTCCACGCCCAGCAAGCCGCTTGCAACGTTCTGCCATACCCGCTTCGGCGGTATGCCCTGAGACCGGAAGTAGGCCGTAGCCGCCACGGCGTCCAGAGTGCCGGCGATGCCCCCGCCCCACAGAATTGCTCGAAGGATGTCAGTCATACGTCGAGAAATGCCAGCGCTGCCCGCGAGGATTCGTCTTTTCGTACCGAAAAGTCCACGGGCGCAGATTTTACACCCCTTCGGTGAGCCGCGCCCCGTCAGTCAGTCTTGACAGTCGCCGGAGGTGTGGGAACCGAGCCCGTACCCGGCTTGCGGTCGAGGTGTGGTATGAATACTAGGGACCGGATCGCGGATTTAATGTAAGTACAAAACGAGCCTGTGAACCCCTCCGAGGACGGCTAATACACCATGCTTCGAACGATCACGAGCGTCATGACCCTCTTGACTTTGCTCTGCTGCCTTCCATCCCGAAGTGTTGCCGGCGAAGCGGCCAAGCGGTCCACAATCAAAGCCGTCGTAGATGCAATCGCCAAACCCTTGAAAGAGAAGCGCCACATTCCAGGAATGGCAATTGCCATCACCCTCGATGGAAGGAACTACTTTTTTAATTACGGAACTGAGTCGAAGGACACCGGGATACCTATAACCGATGACACGCTCTTTGAAGTCGGGTCGCTGAGCAAAACATTTGCGGCGACCCTTGCGTCTTACGCACAAAGCAAGGGCGCTCTCTCGCTGAACGACAGTGTCAGCAAGTACCTTCCCCTCTTGCGGGGCAGCAGCTTCGATCATATTACCTTATTGAACCTGGCAACACATACTTCCGGTCTGCCGCTCTTCGTACCTGAGAACATTTCCAACACGGACGAACTTGTAACATATCTTAAACATTGGCAGCCGCCTTTTGTCGCCGGAACCCATAGGATTTATTCAAACATAGGCATCGGGCTGCTTGGTGTGATCGCGGCCAATGGCATGCATGAATCCTATGAAGAGGCAGTCCAGAATGGATTGTTTCCGGAACTTGGCATGAGGCACAGCTATGTCAATGTGCCGCCAGACCGAATGAAGGACTATGCACAAGGCTATACCAGAAAGGATGTACCCGTCAGGATGAATCCAGGGGCTCTTGCGGCGGAAGCATACGGCGTAAAGTCCTGTACCGCCGACCTGATCAGGTTTCTCGAAGAGAATATGGGGCTAATTAGAGTTGACGCACAATTACAGAAGGCACTCCTGGATACTCATACTGGGTATTTCACGTCAGTTGGATTGACTCAGGGATTGGTCTGGGAGGAATACCCTTATCCGGTAGAGATGAAGCGATTGTTGGATGGAAACGCCGCCGTTTTAAAAGAGTCCGTAGCAATCCGCCTTGCCCCTCCGCTTCCACCACAGGGCGATGCACTCATCAACAAGACGGGTTCGACAAACGGATTTTCCGCCTATGCCGCCTTCATTCCCTCACAGAACGCTGGCATTGTGATACTGGCAAACAAGGCTTATCCCATGAATGAAGAAGTGACGGCCGCGTATCAAATCTTGACGAAAACTCTCAGTATTGTCTCTGGTGTTGCTTACGACCCAAAGAGGCCTTCCACGCCCCAGCCCTGAGACCGAATCCGCCACAAGTTGGGGCTCGTCCGTCATATCGCTCTTGAAGACGAGTGGCTGCTGAACCGCATCGCGACCGGCGGAGATGACAGTCAAAGTGTTGAGAGTCGAGGGCTGGACAAATCGATACGCGTGCGATTTTGTTGGCGCGCAACGCCTGTTTTTTCAACCACTTGCTTTTTTAAAATCGATACGCTTAACGAGTTTGAGAGGATTGGAAGTTTTGCGTTCGCAATCGAGAGAGGGCAATTTTGTGGCGGAAGCTCCGGCGCGTCAGCATAGCGCGAATCGCTGAGGGTTGTCAGTTTTCGGTTTACCGTAGGGAGGGAGGTGGGGAGTCAAGAATTGAGAGTTGGGGCGAGGGCAAGGGACTTACCGCGGAGGCGCAGAGTTCCGCAGAGCGGTGGGCTGAGCGGAAAAGGTCGCGCAAAATGCACCCAAGAATGCCACTGCGTGAACCCCGTCCTTGCTGTCGAAGCGGGTGAGACTTTCCAGAGATTCGCCGTAGCGAATTGACAGCCCAAGGACGAGGTTCACGCAGTGGCATTGGCTGAAGCGCGATTCCGGCCGAGAAACTCGGCGACGATCCATGCGACGCCCGCGATCGCAAGGGTCTCCGCGCCTTCGGTCCAATTCGACAGCTTATGTGGATCGGCAAAAAGCGCCGGCAGCCATACAAGCAATCCGAAGCCGATCAGCATCGCCGTAAGGAACCGAGACGCGAGAAGGGCTGAACGTCCGGAAAGTAGCGCAATGGCCGCGAGAGCAAAGGCAACTGTGGTCGTTATTGCCCAGAACATTTGTCCCGGAGGGATCCACTTGGGAACTAGGCCCGCCGTCGCGGCCAGGTAAAAAAACTGCTCCAGGGCAAATGAAACGACGCAAATTCCGAAAAACAGGTAGCCGGCACGAGCCAATCTGGCCGCTCGTTCCGAGTTCTTCTGCTCGAAAGACGCGTAAACGATCAGCGCGCCGCAGACGAGGGAAAATTGCTCGAAAAAGTTGCCCCAAGAATTATAAATCAGCGGCGCCGCAATGATGTACGGCACGTACAACAACGCAAAGGCAAGATAGACGCCGCTCAGGGCCAGAGCGCCGGCTCGCGCCGTCCTCGCCCATTGAATCGCGATGCCTCCCGAGAGTTCGACAGCGAAAACAATGTAAATCAGAACCTCATGGTGAGGAACGTTCCCGAGCGCCCGGAACTGCTGCCAGCCCTTGAAGTGATGCCAGACCAACGCAGCGACAGAAAAGATGAGGGCACCCAATCCATACACATGACGCCCGAGATCGACTCTCCAGTCTCGAGCCATCCCGATTACTTCGCCAGCTCATCGCGATTGTGTTTTGCCCACGAACTATCGGACGGCACGGCCTTCATGGGCGGCCCGCCCTGAGTTCCGCAGGAGCAGGGCCCTTCCGTCTTGGCTTCCGTCATGCAGGAGCAGGACATGGTTTTCAAACAGGCGCACACGTATACAAGTTTGGTCTTCTTTTTCGCCTTTTTCGCTGCTCCAGCAAGAGTCCCGCCCTGCGCGGGAATCAGAGCAAGCAAGCACGCGGCCAATATCGCCGTGGCCAGCCCCATATTGAACCTCGTCTTCTTTTCCATGGATCTCCTTCCTGGGATTTGGTGTCACGTGGATACCAAACCCCGCTGAATTTCCGAGACATAAAATTGGTACTGAAAGTGGCTTTAGTCAATATCCACTTGAGGCCGATGCGATATAGCCATTATGATTTCACGATCATGAAGAAGACGCCTTCTGGAATTTCACCGCTCATCCCGGTGAGCAAGAAGAATGCGAAGCCTCTGTACAAGCAGGTCTACGAGGGCTATCGCCAGGCGATCGTGAACGGCAATCTGCGGGCGGCGCAGCGCGTTCCATCCACGCGGGTATTGGCGGAGGAACTGGGAATCTCACGGGTTCCTGTCCTCAGCGCCTACGCTCAACTCCTGTCGGAAGGATACTTCGAAAGCCGGACCGGTTCGGGCACGATCGTGTCCACATCTCTGCCAAGCCGCGGGACTGTTCCTCAATTAAAGAGCAACCTGTCGAGGACTTCCGAACCAGGACGGCGCAAGGTCTCGAAGTGGTGCATGGCTCTGCCCAGCGCCGAGGGATTTTACGGCCGCCGTGGCATCAAGCCGTTCAGCCCCAGTCAGATTGCGTTTGAGCATTTCCCGCTCGGCATTTGGAATCGACTGGTGACGCGCCACGGACGAAGCGCGAGAGCCGGAAGCTTCGATTACGGCGACCCGATGGGATTGAAGGATCTCCGGGAAGTCATCGCCACGTATCTCCGAACAGCGCGTGGGGTGCGGTGCGAGGCGCAACAGATCGTGATCGTGAGCGGCTCGCAACAGGGGTTGGAGATAGCAACCCGCGTGCTCCTCGATGCGGGAGATCGAGTTTGCATGGAGGAGCCGGGATACAACTTTGCGAGAAGCATCTTTGCCTCCCGAGGCTGTCAAGTCGTGCCGGTTCCGGTCGATGGAGAGGGTCTCGAGGTCTCGGGACGCGAAAGGTGCCGCAACGCGCGGGCCGTCCTGGTGACGCCGTCCCACCAGTATCCGCTCGGCGTTACCATGAGCGCTTCGCGGCGGCTCCAGCTGCTGGATTGGGCGCAAAGAAGCGGATCCTGGATCATCGAAGACGACTATGACAGCGAGTACCGATACGAAGGCCTGCCGATCACCTCCTTGCAGGGACTCGACCGCAATGGCCGGGTCGTCTACATCGGCACGTTCAGCAAGGTGTTGTTTCCCTCGTTGCGATTGGGTTACGTCGTGCTTCCAACGGACCTGGTGGAGCGCTTCCTTGCGGTGCGGTTTGCCATGGACATTTGTCCGGGGACCTTTCACCAGATGGTGCTCGCGGACTTCATTCGCGAAGGCCATTTTTCACGCCATATCCGCAGGATGCGGTCGATCTACGGTGAACGTCGCAGCGCCCTGACGCAGGGCATCCGTGAGGAGATGGGCACGACAGCGGAGCTGCCCGGAGGGCAGGCAGGCTTGCATCTTTCCGTCATCTTGAAGGGGATTTCCGATCGTGAGGTCGCTGCTCGCGCTTCGCGCCAGGACCTGAGCTTGACGCCCCTGTCTCCTTTTTACGCGAGTAAGGCGGCACGCCAAGGATTCGTCCTGGGATTTGGAAGCACGCCAGTCGAGGAAATGCCCGCCGCGGTACACAAGCTGCGCATGGTGTTGGCGTCGAAGTCTTAAGCTAGCGAGTTGCTCGGGCGGAGGGCTGCACTGCCCGACGGGCAGGGGATTCGCGGGCTGCGCCACAACGAGTCACTCGGAACAGACGGAAGCGCAATCCTGCCCGACGGGATTCACCCTGGCCGTTTCCCTGTAACGGATAGGCTGCTGGTTACACTTCCGAGTATCGAGCGCGGACAGCGGCCTCCAAGACGGTCCGCCACAGACAAGGAGAGCGCAAATGAATGCAAGTCAGGAAGCAGGCACCCCTGTGGGAGCCTCGCCGGTGTCGAGTCCCGCGCTCTCTTCCGCAATCAAGCTTCGCCGTGCCACGCCCGAGGACGTCGATATTTGTGGCCGCATCTGCTACGAAGCTTTCGCTGCTATCAGTAGCCAGCACAATTTCACTCCCGAACTTCCGGCACCTGAAGCCGGGATGGGCCTTCTCGGGGCGCTCTTTTCGCACCCGGGCTTCTACTGCGTAGTCGCGGAATTCGAGGGGCGCATCGTCGGCAGCAATTGCCTGGATGAGCGCTCCGCGATTCCCGGCGTTGGGCCGGTCACGGTTGCGCCGGAGGTTCAGAACCTGAGCATTGGACGGATTCTGATGCAAGCCGTAATCGATCGGGCGCGGGAACGGGCTTTCCCAGGCGTTCGACTGCTGCAGGCTGCCTATCACAACCGGTCGCTGTCGCTGTACACGAAGTTGGGATTTGACGCGCGAGAGCCGATGTCCGTCATGCAGGGGCCTCCTTTGAAACAGACTGTCGAAGGCTGCGCTGTGCGCGCGGCTACAGAAAATGACCTCGATGCAGCAAACGATGTTTGCCATAGGGTGCACGGCCACAGCCGGTCGGGGGAGCTGCGTGACGGAATCGGTCAGGGCTCAGCACTCGTCGTGGAGCGCCATGGCAGAATCACAGGGTACGCTTCCGCGTTCGGTTACCTCGGACACGCCGTAGGCGAGTCGAACCTGGACTTGCAAGCGCTGATCGCTGCGGCAGATGGGTTTGGCTGGCCCGGCATCATCGTCCCCACACGCAATTCGGAGTTGTTCCGTTGGTGCCTGGAGAGTGGCCTGCGAGTTGTCCATCCCATGACGCTCATGACGATTGGACTCTACAATGAGCCCGTGGGGGCATATCTGCCTTCTGTACTGTACTGATTCAGAACAAAGGATTGAACGTGGTAAACGCAAACGACCGCAGGGCAGCGCCTAGCAGGTTGCGGAAAAAGGGCGGCCCCGGACCTTCAGGGGCTAAAGCCCCATTCATTCTACTGGCGTTATGTCGCGGCTAAAGCCGCGACCCACAAGACGTGGAGCATTTTTCCGCGGCCTGCTAGGACAAAGCCAGAAAATGATCGACATTCTCCGGAGTGATCACATCAATACCTGTGTCAATCTTCCGGGGAAGCTGAACCCCCAGAGAAGCCTGCCACAACATCAGGATTGACATGGAGCCCTGCATTCTCGGGATACTCGATGACGATGATTCGAGTATTCCTTCCTTGATGGCTTCAAGTATCGGCTTGATTCCATCCATGCCAACAACCTTGACCTTCCCGACTTTTTTGGCTTCCTCGATGGCTTCGGCAATGCCTATCGGACCGGATGCGTCACAGCACAAGTATCCACTCAGGTCAGGATTCGCTGCAAGGACGGCCGCGGCTTGTTGCCTGGCCGTCCGGATATCGTCATTGTCAATGCCGCCGTCAATAATCGTTATACCCTGATACGTCTTCAGTATGGCCATCTGTGCCTCATAACGCTCCTTGTGGTTTGGTGCTGTTGGGAATCCTTGCATGACAGCAACTTTCCCACTTTCTCCAATCAATCTGATTAGACGCCTGGCGGCAATAACTCCTTGCTGAGTGAAATCATTGCCAACGCTCGTAATTCCAGCTTCTGGCGACGGAGAGTCAAATACAATAATCGGAATGCCGAGATTCTTGATCCGGTATATTTCCTGCATGTTGCTGAGCGCATCGACGGGATCAATCGCAATTCCATCCGGTTGAATGTCCGCAGCCTTTGTCAGGACCGAATTCTGCTCGGTTACGTTGGCCGAAGACGGGGCGATGTAGTCGATCTTGACGTTGACACCGAGTTCGCGGTTCAGCAATTCAGCTTGCTCTATGGCGCCCTTATGGACTTCCTCAAACCAGGGATGGGCGACTTTGGGAACAATTAAAATGCGAAGGTCCCTTTTCATCGTGCTTTTCCTCCAAGGCCGGCGCCTGTCCACAACAAATTGCTTACCCCCGAGCGCTCTTTGCGAGTGCCGGCCAGCGAGAGCCGAAAGACGGGTCGCTGGACGGCCCACCGGGATGCGGACACCCTGGGATTACCGCCCCCGCTCACGGGGCTTTGGCCGCTCGCTCCTTGAAGGCCGGCGCGAACGGGACGTCGTAGCCCCGCACGTGAATGCCGCCTTCGAGGAAGGGCTGATAAATCTCGGCGATGGTCGAGTAGCTTTCGATCCGGTACTTTTCGGCTGCTTCCCTGTTCTGCCAGAAACTGATCGCAAGCATTGAGTCAGGCATTTCTTCCGAGATCAGGTGGATTTCTTCCACAAAACCGGGATATTTGCCGAGGATGGGCAGACCCCTCTGCTCGATCGTCGTGCAAAGGGCATGGGCTTGCCCCCGCTTGGTCTTCATTTCCAGGGCTCGTGCGTACATTTCTCCTCCTCCTTAGCTTCCCGTCACAAAGGGAGACCGTACCCTTCGGGCAATGCCGCGCATGGGCATGCTCGCTTTCCCTACAGGGTTTGTCAGTCTCGCGCGGTAGCGATTAGCTTTTGATTTGAGCGTCGAGTTAAATTCTTGCTGTTTGCATTTCCCTGCACGCGCGTTTCCGCACCTGGCAACAAGAAAGAAGGCGAGCGCCCGGCGTGCTGCGGTCTATCCCCTTTTCGGACAACACAGTTCCGGCAGATGTTGGGCTGGGAAGAACGGCACGGCGGTTCGGTGGCCCAAACCACAGAGAGAAATAACGCACGGTTGCGAGAGGGAGGAGCGTCTGCCAGACGCAATGGTGGAGGGTATGAAATGCAGTCCCGGGGACCAGAGACATGGATCGGTTTGCGAGAGTTTGACTAACAGGTTCCCACTCCAAAGTCCAAGTGCTTTCTTTGGTGTCGCTTACGACCCCAAAGAGCCTTCCAAGCCTCCCTCAATTGTCCGTAAGGCCCTCGGCACCGCCGCCTACTTGGGCCGTTCCTCACGAGAACCGCATACCGGTTTGGGCGCAGGTTTCAAACACGGAGAGCAAGTGGGTTATTCCCAGAAGATCCCTGATCGAATTGTTGTAGTTGATAAGGAGAAAATCGCACTTGGCCTTTCGAGCGGAGACGTAGAGGCCGACGACGGCGCCGAGTCCCGCACTGTCCATCCGGGTGACTTCCTTGAGGTCCAGAACGAGCCGTTTTGATTGAGGGATCAAGGTCTTCCCATGGCTCTTCAGGGCCGCGGCATTCTCAAGGGTCAACCTGCCGGCGCATTTGATGACCATGGCATCGTCACGCTGGTGCGTCTCGAGCTTCAACCCAGTGGTTGCGATCTCTTGCGGATCTGGGGACATCACAACTCCCGTTCGGCAGAATGCACTGCTGCGGAATACAGATTCTCTGAGGCCTTGTACTGCATTCACCAGTCGAACGCAAGAGGTTTCCGATCCGCCACAAATGACAGGCCAGGTAGAACAAATGACGCCCGTGGCGGGGCATGCAGAGATGGATTTTACGAAGGAGTTTGGCTCCCCGGGCCAGGTTCCCCGATCGAGAACCATGGTGCCGAGGCCCGGCTGGGTCAGCCCGGCAAGCGGGTTGCTGTGGAATGATGGTTGACGCTCTACCCTCACTTGGGGCAGGATGTCGACCATGCCAACGAGAGAAGACTCCTCAAACCGAATCGAACTGATGCAAGGGACGCTGGACATGCTTCTTCTGCGAACACTTATCCTCGGCCCCGCGCACGGGCACGAAATTGCGAAGCATGTCCAGCGCACCACCGACGACGTGTTGCAGGTCGAGCATGGATCGCTCTACCCGGCGCTCCATCGCCTTGAGCGGAGAGGCTGGGTCGCTTCGAAATGGGAGATTCCCAAGGGGGGGAAGCGAGAGTTCAAGTACTACCGGCTCACTCCCGCCGGCAAGAAGCAACTGACCGCCGAGCATTCCAAATGGCGTCGCCTTGTGGCCTCCATCGGCCGGGTGATGGAACCCGCCGGAGAGGGATGAGATGAGGATCCCGCGCAGACTCGAATCGTGGCTCTCCTGGTTCCCCTGGTACCGCCGACATGCGCGCGAAGCGAACCTCGCGCGCGAACTCCGAGCTCACCTGGAACTGGAAGCGGAGGAATGGCAGGCAACCGGCCTTTCCGCGCAAGAAGCCGCCCACGCGGCGCATCGTGCGCTTGGCAACGTGCTGCGGATCGAGGAAGAAGTGCGCGCGGCTTGGGGATTTCGGTGGGTGGAAATCCTGTTCCAGGATTTGCGTTACGGACTGCGAATGGTGGCGAAGTCGCCCGGGTTCACCGCGATCGCGGTGCTGACCCTGGCCCTCGGAATCGGCGCGAACACGGCGATTTTTTCCGTCGTGAACGGCGTGCTGCTCAATCCGCTGCCGTATCCGCAGCCAAATCAAATTGTGACTCTGGCCGACAAAACCTCTGGTTTTGCCGAAACCTCAGTCTCCTATCCGAATTTCATGGATTGGCTGCGTCTCAATCATACATTTGCCTCGCTCGCTGCGTATCGGCAGACGAGCTTTAATTTGACCGGTCAGAGCGAGGCAGAGCGCGTCACCGCGATGCAAGTTTCCGCGAGTTTCTTTCCGCTACTTGGCGTGAAGCCTGTAGCAGGACGTAACTTTTACGCAAAAGAAGATGAGTTGAACGGCGCACCAGTTGTGATCCTCAGCGGAGGTTTTTGGAAAACGAAATTCGGTTCTTCGCCCGATATCATTGGCAAGGCGCTGGATCTGAACGGCAAGGATTACACCGTTGTGGGCGTGCTTCCTGAAAACTTCTACTTCTGTTGCCAGACGATCGATTTTCGGTTAAGCGACGTTTACGTGCCGATTGGCACGTCTAACGCTCCCTGGATGAGCGACCGGCGAATTGCTCCGGGTATTCGCGCTATCGGACGAATGAAGCAGGGAGTCGCGCTCGCTCAAACGCGCGCTGACATGGACGGTGTGGCGCGCAGCTTGGCTCTCGCATATCCGGAGGCAGACAAAGGCGTGGGAATTGCGGTCGCACCTCTCAAACAAGTAATGGTTGGGGATATTCAGCCGTTCCTGCTTGTGCTGCTGACCGCCGTCGGATTCGTTCTGCTGATCGCCTGCGTCAACGTCGCCAATCTGCTGCTCGCGCGCTCGACGGGGCGCGCGCGTGAATTTGCCGTTCGCGTGACGCTGGGTGCGAGTCAGGGGCGCGTCATCCGCCAATTGCTGACCGAAAGCGTGCTGTTGGCGATTGCTGGCGGCGGACTCGGGTTACTGCTGGCAGCTTGGGGAACCAATGCGGCGCTCGCCGTGCTTCCCAGCGCGCTGCCACGTACAAACGATGTGCATTTGGATTCGCGCGTTCTCCTCTTCACGGTGGCGGTTTGCATCCTTGCGGGCGTGCTCTTCGGGCTGGCCCCGGCGCTGAAAACCTCTCATCCCGACTTGCGCGAAACTCTCAAAGAGGGCGGCCGCGGCCAGTCCGGAGCGCGCTATGGCACGCAGAGCATCTTTGTCGTGGTGGAAATGGCGCTCGCGGCGGTGCTGCTTATTGGCGCGGGTCTGACAATTCGCACTCTGAACAACCTCTGGAGCGTCAATCCGGGATTCGATCCGCACCATGTGCTTAGCTTCAATGTAGGCTTTCCAAAACAGGCGAGTCCCGCGGCCATCCGCGCTACTTTGCATCAATTCTCTGAAAACATTGCCTCCATTCCCGGTGTTACTGCCGTGTCGCTGATGAACGGAGCATTCCCCATCAACAGCGACTTGGAGCTGCCGTTTTGGCTCGAAGGCCATTCGAAACCCTCCACACAAAACAGCATGGCATCGGCGCTTTTGTATGTGGTTAGCCCCGATTATCTGAAAGTGATGAAAATCCCGCTGCTACGCGGGCGCTTTTTGACCGAACAGGACAACATCAATTCTGTGCCCGTCTGCGTCATCGACGGTGATTTCGCGCGCGAATTCTTCGGAAAGCAAGATCCTGTCGGAAAGCGGCTCAACTTCGGCACTATCTACGAGCAACTTCAAATTGTCGGCGTCGTCGGCCACGTAAAGCAGTTTGGCCTGGACGAAGGGCCCAATCCCGCGGTGGATGCGCAATTCTACACGACATCAATGCAGCTGCCTGACGATACGGCCAAATTCTTTGCCAGCTCAACGGGATATGTGGTGCGCACGCAAGGTTCGCCGCTTGCTGTTGCAGGATCGATCCGCGACGCCATTCGCGAATTCAACAGCAAAGCTGTCATGTACAACACGGAGACAATGGATCAGATTATTTCTCAGTCGCTCGCCGCGCGGCGTTTCGCGATGGTTCTTCTCGCCGTGTTCGCCGGGCTTTCGCTCGTGCTGTCGAGCATCGGAATTTATGGCGTGATTTCTTACGTCGTCGGCCGGCGCACGCATGAGATTGGCATTCGCATGGCG
>Ga0210077_1000510_pt1 | contig 14095 bp, 14 predicted proteins | sample RushMan_CattailN_5_FD_185556 | JGI IMG/M metagenome (GOLD analysis project Ga0210077, IMG submission 185556) | Wetland microbial communities from San Francisco Bay, California, USA, that impact long-term carbon sequestration -... | ecosystem: Environmental > Aquatic > Marine > Wetlands ... | reverse complement strand
CACGAACGCTTCCAAGCTTATTGTTTGGGTTTGAACAAAATAAGACCCTAACCCGATGGTGGTTCCGAAATTTATCAGCTGCCCAATCTCGCCTAAACCGTAATGGGAGAAGCTTATGGGCGGCGCGGTGTAGAATACGGAGCAGAAGACGCCGAAGAGCCCGAACAGCAGAATAGGTATGCCTCTTGTGGCGGTTAGAAACAGCCCTAAAGCTATAGTGGCGAAAAAGCACAGCATAAAGGCCCGGAACATGGCGGGAGGCTTAATCAGTCCGCTGCTGAGGGTGCCGCTTCCGCCTGAATACGGGTTCTTCTCTTCGGGTTTCAGCGTGTCAACCGCGTGCTTGTAGTCGAAGTAGTCGTCAGCCATGTTAAGTGCCATGTGGTTGAACACGACGCCGAGCATGACGAGCAGGAAGTAAACGGGGAAAAAACTCCGGTCCACAGCCCACGCGACCAAGGCGCCCACTGCGGCGGGGAAGATGCTTGGCGGTATAAAGTGGTACCTGAGCGCCTTCCACCATGCTACTGTTCTCGGCGGGCCTGTTTCTGCCATGTCACTTCTCCCTCCAGGCTTCAAGAATCCATAACCACGGGGGCGCTTTAAGTTTTGCCAGAAACGCCATGGTTCTCAGCATCATCAACCATTATTGTTACGGGGTTACCATCCCGAAAAAGACCAGCATCGCTATCACCGCACACCCAATCAGAAGCGTATTCCAGTTTACTTCCTCATCGCTTTCTCGGTCAAAAACGTACACCAGCATAGTGAACGCTATCAGGTCAGAGGCTAAGAGAAAACCGAAGGCGCGCTGGTTCGCCACAAGGTCAAGCGTCCAAGGCAGCGCGGCACCTACGATAAGAAAAATGAAAAGGCCAACAGCTGTCAGGCGACGCAGTTTCGCCGTATCCAAGTTCATTGCGCAATCCTTCCCTCCTCAAAGGCGACAACAGCCCTCTTAACCATCCACAACAGGCACAGCATGGAGAAGGCGAAGCAGCAGCCTGGAACCAGAAGCGCCGTAAGGTTCACCGTGGCTTGAGCGGCGTTCTGGGTTAGGCAGGCAAGCGCAACCGAAGCCACCGACAGGAACACAAAGAAAAGCGTGGTGAAGCGGGTGTACCTGCCCAGACCGAAAAAGGATGCTTTATCGGGCACAGTGTTTTTATCCGCCGTAGGCGCGGGCTTTTCGGCTGGTAAAACTGGTTTTGCAGTTGGGTGTTGCAGTGCTCTTCTTTTTCGAATCCAGTATGCTGCCCAGGTGACGGCGGTTACTCCTATGGCTACGCCGAACAATCCGGCGAGGGCAACTGGAGTGGGAATCACTTGTCCAGGAGTCAGATACCCCCAGATGGTTAATGATATGAACTCGGCAAGGGCGATTAAGCCTGCGGTGGTATATACTGGTCTTGACCCGATGTTCCTTCTCGGGCTTCGGTCATAGAAAGGAAGCAGAATCAGGACCACGAAAAACAACGCTATGGTTCCAATCGCATACGGGATATGGCTGCTTTCAAAAAACCCAAACTTGAGAACTTGGTAGATGGCAAGGAAGTACCAGTCGGGCTGAATAACGTAAGCCGAAACCGTCTCAGGATTATAAACGGGAGGCAGCACAAGCGGAAACAGCGCAGCAACTACAAACAGAATAGCCACAAAAATCGGTATAAGCTTGGCGGCGTAGAGAAAAACCCGTGGAAACCATGGCCAAATCTTGGATTTTTTCGCCTTTCCGTAAATCGGCATGTAGGAAGGACCGTGGACTTCGAACATGTAAATCTTCAAAGCCAAGAAACCTATCAGAGCCGCTGGAAGCCAGACCGTGTGGATGCTGAAGAACCGTGTGAGCTCGGCGGCGTCGGTTCCTGTGCCGCTCAGCAGAGACGCAGCGAATGAGCTTATTTGTGAAGGAAGATAACCCACTATCCCAATCGCGACATCTGTTGCTGACTTCGAGATAACTGTCCAGGGAAGCAGGTAGCCTGTGATGCCGAAGCCTAAGACTATAAACATCATTAGGATTCCAGCTACCCACATCAGCTCTCTCGGTTTCTTCTGGGCACAGCCGAAATAGTTGCGGGCAAGATGCAGAAAAGTAACCAGTATCATGGCATAAGCCGTGTAGAGGTGCAGGGTCTCCACAAAGTGGCCTAACGGAACGTTGCTAATTATGTAGGTGGTTGAGGAATACGCCTCTGCGGGAGTTGGAACGTAATTCATAGTCATGTAGATGCCGGTCACGCCCTGCATCAGAAACGTAACAAGCATTATGATGCCAAGCCAGTACAGCGGGTTCAAACTGTAATCAGGAATCGGCTTCAGCATCGTCTTCTCAAAACCGAATCTTGAATCGAACCAGCCTACAAACCGTTCATAAGCATTCTTCTTCTCTTCGCCTTCACTCATCCTCACTCCCTCCATTCAACGAAGCCTTATGTGCTGACCAAAGTCCCTCCAGAAGTATCGTACTGCAAGACCAAGTCGGGACTCGTGGTTCCCGGCGGACCATGCCCAAAGATCGTAGGCGGACCCATCGACACGGCATAAATGTCACCCGTGCTCTGATCCAGTTCCAACTGCACCTGCGGAACCGGTCGGGGTGCGGGACCTCCGATGACTTTGGCGCCGTCCACAAAATCGTATCGGCTACCGTGGCAGCAGCAGTAGCCAATTGACTCTGGAGCCTTGTAGCTTGAGTTGCATGGCGGTGAACCCTCTGGAGGCACAAACCCGTAGAAGCAGCCTAAATGCTGGCATATGTCGCTGAAAGCCACTATGTCCCCGTCAGGTCCGATGCCGTTCTTTGCTTTCACACCCAGCTTCACAAGCAAGTTAGGTTCATTTGTCAGCGGATAATTGAAGTTAACCGGCGTCAGAAGCTGCAGCTGGTTTATGTTTGTGACTTTAAATCTGGGCCAAGCCGCTACTGTTGTCGGCGGCGGAACAAAACCTATACCTCGAAGCGCGCCGGACAGGGCAACGATGGCTAAGGCGCCTCCTCCAGCCGCCACCAACTTCAAAAATTCCCTTCGCCCTCCATTCGCAGCTTTACCTGCGGCCTGCTTAACTTCAAGAGGCTTTTCTTCCCTGAGTTCGCCGATTATTTGAAATCTTGAAAGGACCTCTTCAGCGTGGGGCGCCTCCTTAATGGTTTCTTCCAGTTTTTCATCAAAAACGTGCATTCCCATGTGCTTGCCGTTTACCCAGAGCTTGCTTTCTGAAAGGTTGTACACTTTGCCTTTGAAAATCAAGTATAATGGTTTCCCGTCTCTGCCGTTGAAATCTCTCAGTTCGTCAAGAGTGAAGACTCCGTATCCTTCTTTATTTTTCGCCATGAACTGTGCAACTCGCAAAACCATAAAGCTGACTCATATTTCCATTTATGCAGACATAAAGTTGTGTGACTGTAGTCATACAGCAACAACAGGCGCATGGCAAAAACGTTCGTTGCACTGCATTACGAAGTTATTTTAACGGGACCCCACATTCCCAGTTCCGCGTGACCCGGCACCGGACACAAGTAGTAGAAGTCGCCCGCTTCGGTTACCTTAAACACTATTGAGCCTGTTTGACCTGATTGGATGTAGACGCCGGGGTTAATTTCAGAGTTGAAAAGCACCTGCCCTTTGGTCGTGTTCTGAGTGTTAATTTCAAAGGAGTGCGGAAACGTTCCCGCATTATGCAGGGTTACTTCGACTACGTCGCCGACCTTGAATGTAAGCGTTGGCCCCGGCGAAGTTATGCTGGTTGCGGAGTAGCCGAAACCGTACAAGTTCGTGTTAATCTCCCCCGCGTACAGGGTGACGGTTACGTTAGGCGTTAACTCGGCTTTCGGCTGGTTTATGCTGTAGTAGTAGATGGAAGCAAGCACGATTAACACAAGAACAACGGCGGTTGCGACCGAACCTTTTCTGCTTTTTTTCCTTGGTTGTTCAGAGGAAGTCAAGTCATCCACCAAAAACTATGAGTCAACAGTAGTTATTACGCAATTGATTCTTAAACTTCTGTGGTTGCTAACACACAATCACAAAGTCCTAAGTCCTGTTCCCACCTCGAACCAAAACCGCCAAACCCAAGAACACAAACGCGAACACTAACCGCGATTGTGATTGATACGAAGCAGTCACAATTTCTTATATCCTCTAAATCGCATAACCATTCGCAGATGCGTTTGAGTTTTTACCGAGGAAAGAAGGTTTAAAGAATGTCTGAAAAAGTTTTAGTGCTCGGCGGAAGGCTGGGCGGACTCACAGTAGCTTATACCCTTAAAAGATTAGTTGGAAAAAATGCAACCGTAAAAGTGATAGAAAGATACCCAGCCACGTACTTCAGGCCAAGCATACCGCACATCGCGCTCGGCGTCAGAGAGCCGGAAGACATAGCCGTGGACTTGGCTTCGGCGCTGGGACGGAAGAACATAGAGTTTGAGCAAGCCACGGTCACAGGCATAAACCCGAAAGAGAACAAGGTGACAGTTAAGAAAGAGAACGGAGAAACCGAGGAGGAGAACTACGATTACCTCGTTATCGCTTTAGGCGCCCTCTTAGCCAAGGACAAAGTCAAGGGAAGCGAAAACGCGTTCAGCGTCTGCGAAATCGCTGATGTCCTCAAACTCCGCGAGAAGCTGGCGAACTTCAAGGGCGGAGACATAACAATCGGCTCCGGCATATTCTACCAAGGCTCAGAACCTAAGCCGAAGATGCCTGAAAACTACTTCCCCAAAGCAGATTCAGCCTGCGAGGGACCCATATTCGAGATGTCCCTGATGCTTCACGGGCTGCTTAAAAAGAACGGCGTGCTGGACAAAACCAAGATTACCATTTTTGCTCCCGGCGAGTTTCTCTCAGACCTCTCCGTGGCTAACAGGAAAATCGTCAAAGACCTATACGGACAGCTCGGATACAGCCTTGTCGAGAAATTCAGGTTAACCGAGTACACGAAAGACTCCGTCGTATCTGACGGCGGCAAATCTCTGAAGTCGGACCTGTCGATTTACAAGCCTCCGTACGCGGGTCTTCCAGTGCTGAAGCAGTATGCAGGCGACTTCGCCGACGACGCCGGGTTCGTGCCCACCGACATGAACATGGTAAGCATAAAGTACGACAACGTCTACGCGGTGGGAGACGCCAACGCGGGAGCGATTCCAAAGCTCGGTTTTCTCGCGGTCAGGATGGGGGCGATAGCCGCGCAGCACTTGGCAAACCGGTTGGGCGAGAAAGTCCCCGTGGAGAAGTTTTATCCCACCATCGTGTGCATAGCGGACAACCCGTACGAAGGCTTCGGAGTCGCAGTGACTGATGACACACTGTTCGGAGGTTCCCTCACAAAAGCTGTAGCCGCACCCGTCAACCACCTCAAGAAGGAGCTACTGACCAAGTATTACATGTGGACATCCGGAGACATGGTTCTAGAGAAATACTTCGGCAGCTGGTAGGCGTCCAAAAATGGCAACGGATAAACCACGTGCGCCTCAAAGAAGGCGCGGAAAAGAGGAGCCGAACAGCGAGTTTCCTTCGCCGAGAATGCTTGAACTGCTTGCCGCGCTGGAAAAAAGGGGACTACTGGAAGCTGCAACTGGAGCGTTGAATGACGAAGCGACTTTCTCTGGGATTATGGCTGCGGTATCCAGCGATGAAGCCTTAACCGTAATCCAGAACGCAAAAGCAATCATCAAGCTTCTTTCAACGGTTGACTACGGTGCTCTCAACGAGTTGTCGCAGGCACTAGAGGCGGAGAAGCAGGCACTCACGGGTGCGAAGTCGCTTGTGAGACTTGTGGGCGCTCTGGAATCGCGGGGACTCATAGAACCCGTTGTCGGCTTACTCAACGATGAACAAACGTTCGCAGCCCTCGCCAAGCTGGTCAGCAACGACTCCTCGTTGGCGGTGGTTAACAACCTGCAGAACTTGACGAAACTGGCGGACATGCTTGACCCCGAAGTCATAGACGCGTTAAGCAAGGCTGCTGGCTCGCTGAAAAAGGAGGTTAAGCCGGTGAAGGGCGTGTTTGCAGTGACGCGTGAACTGAGCGACCCCGCCGTTGCCGCGGGCATGGGCAGACTGTTTGAGATTTTAAGAGTGTTAGGCGCAGGTTCAACATTGAAAGAGTCGTAAGAATTCGGAGTGATTAACTAAATGAACAAGAGGGGCGCTTTCGCGTTTTCGTTCATTGTAGTGTTATCCGTGACTGCGCTGCTTCCTGTGTTTCAAACCCAAGTGGCGTCAGCCGCAGGCACCCTGAGAGACTTCTATGTCGCAACCGAATACGATTTGGGCGGTCAAGGATACAACGTGTTCCTACCTCAGAACCTTGTGGTTGAGGAGGGCGACCAAGTCAACATAACGGTGATTAACACTGGAACCGAAAGCTTCCAGCTGAACATCCAAGGGCAAAGCAGCGTCGCCGTCCAAGCGGGAAGCCAAAGCGCCCCAGCTTATACTTCTGTTCCCGTTTTCACGGCTTCATCGCCCGGATTATTCAGTTTCAGCACTGACAAGTTTCCCGAGATGAACGGGCAAATCGTGGTGCTGCCCACCAGCTTTTCCAGCTACAATCCCTCTACGCAGACGCGAAGCTTTACTCAGTTGGTGTTGCCAGATTTCTCAGGGGACGGCTACGACAAGTTCTTCCCCGGAGTCATTGTGGTGAACCAAGGCGACACCGTTAACGTGAGCATCAGAAACACCGACGACATGCCTCACGGCTTTGCCATAGCCGCCTACGACCTGAACGCGGCGGTCCAACCAGGTCAAGACCAGCCAGACGGCTCCATAGCGCCGTACACCACGACGATACAGCCGTTTACCGCGTCGAAGGCGGGCGTGTTCAGGTGGTTCTGCACCACACCGTGCGGTCCAGGGCACTTCGAAATGGTTGGTCAACTCGTGGTTTTGCCGACACAGGGCACGGTTTACAACCCAGACATTCATACGGAGTATAGTTACTTGACGATTAAGCCCGACTACGCAGGCGCCAACAGCAGCAAGTACATGCCTGACACAATATTCGTGAACCAGAATGACTTCCTATACATCAAGGTCAGAAACCCCGATACGAGAGCTTACGGGTTCTCCATGCCCGACTACAGCGTAAGCAACATAACCATCGCGGCTGGCAACTCTTCGGACCTGTCAGAGACGTATATTCCATCCTCAAGCCTGTACGCTAACACAGCCGGCGTGTTTGATTTCTCGTGCAGTTTCAACTGTGGTCCAGGACCCACCCAGATGAACGGGTACTTAGTGGTGCTTCCGACTCAGAGCGCTGCAAGCACTTCGCCGACGCCGACTTCTCCTCCAACCGCGCTTCCATCCTTCTACGCGGGACTAAGCGTAGCGTTGATAATCATAGGCATAGTGGTGGGCGTGGTGGTGGCGGCGATTTTCAGCAGAGGGCGAACGAAGAAAACGGAAAGCTAAGAACCAGAAAGAACAGCGCGCTGTCAGAAAGCATGAGTTTGAGAAGCTCAGAATGGTCTTTGAAATGTGGCGGGCCCGACGGGAATTGAACCCGTGACCCCCGGATTAAAAGTCCGGTGCTCTAGCCTTACTGAGCTACGGGCCCGCAGGTATTTTTTGCGCTTATAGGAGAAACAGGAAAGGGGTTTTTTAGCGTTTCGATTAGGCGGTAGATAAAAAAGGGGGTTAAGGTGCTATTGTCTGCACCTTTAGGAGGCCGGACATGAATCCTTTGATTTTTTCGTTGGCGTTCAGTGTGGTTTCTATTGTTTTTTCGCCTTTCTCTGTGAGCCTGTAGATTCTTTTTCTTTCGTCCCATACGCCTTCGACGAGCCCGTTTCTTTCCAGCGAGTAGAGCAGTGAGTAGACGGTGCCTGAGCTGACGAGGAGGTTGAATTTGTTGTGGATGTATGAGATGACGTCGTAGCCGCTGAGGGCGCCGTTTCGCAGTTCCGCCATTATTATGATGTCCATGAAGTTTTTGATTATGCGTTCGTGCATTTTCTTGAGGATGCGTCCTTCCATTTTTTCGTTGCTGATGATCACTGTGAGCGCCACCATGTTAATTCACGTTATAACAGGGTAGGTTCTGTTTAGATATTTAAATTTTATTCGAATTTAGAATTAGATATTGATACGAAATCTAAAGCATACATACAACCCAACCACACCACGAACACCCGCCAAAACCCAATAAGCGTTGCTTCATTCACCCTTTAAATAAGGGGGGGATAGTCACTTAGAGCGAGGCAGCATCTGCAGGACTATTTATAGCTGCTTTATATAAGGGGGCTATAGAAAAAAATCACGCTTAAGCCTAAAGCCCAAGCATGCCCATTAGATTATACTGCACTATCAGCGCGGCGAACAGCGAAGCCACGAGCGACATCACCGTTATCATCGTGTTCAATGATGGTCCTGCGGTGTCTTTGAATGGGTCGCCGACCGTGTCGCCGACGACGGCGGCTTTGTGGGCTTCGGAGCCTTTCCCGCCGTGAACGCCGGTTTCAATTAGTTTCTTGGCGTTGTCCCATAAGCCGCCAGCGTTAGACATCAACAGCGCCAACAGCAGGCTCGATAGTATGGCGCCAGCTAAGAATCCGCCTAACGCATAGATTCCGCCAACGAAGCCTACAATCAGCGTTGCCACAATTATGAAGATGCTAGCAGGCATCAACTCTCGAATTGCTCCGATAGTTGCGATGTCAACGCATTTCGCGTAGTCGGGCTTTACTCCTGGCTTTCCCTCTCGGAGACCTGGGATTTCTTTGAATTGTCTTCGGATTTCCGCAATCATTCTTTCAGCGTTTCTGCCAACTCCTAACATAAGCATCGCCGAAAAGACAGCGGGAATAGCTACGCCAATAAGCGCGCCCATCAAAACCAGTGGATTCATGATGTCGAATACTGGAGATGGTCCAGATTTTGAAGCAATTTCTTGGAAAGCTGCCAGCAACGAAATTACTGTTAAGCCTGCAGCGCCTATTGCGAAACCCTTAGTTATCGCCTTTGCTGTGTTGCCTGCAGCGTCAAGTTGGTCTGTGATGGCGATTACTTCTTCGCTGAGACCTGATTGCTCTGCCACGCCTTTAGCGTTGTCAACGATTGGACCGTAAGCGTCGTTTGAAACGGTTAACCCGACGATTGAGAGCATGCCGACTGCTGCGATGGATATGCCGAATACGCCGTAAGTTGTGCCGCCCAATGGCTCCAGCAGCTTGTAAGCAATTGCCGCTGCGATGCCGATGCCGATTAGGGGGAATATGATGCTGCGTAAGCCGTACGAGAAACCGGTGATGATGTTGATGGCTGGACCGCTTTTCGATGCTTCAGCGGTCTTTATCACAGGCCCTTTATCCTCTGAAGTGAAGTAGTCAGTTGTCACGCCGATTACCACTCCGGCAACCAAACCAACCGTGGCGGCACCCCAAATCTCCCATGGATAGCCCATCAAGTAAGTAGCCACAGCCGTTAACCCGCCGAAAATTGCACAGGTCAAGTAGGTTCCGCCGTTAAGCGCGTTGCCTGGATTGCCTGCCTTGCCGATTCGGACCATTAAGGAACCTGCAATTGAGGCGAATATGCCTACACCTGCAAACACCAGCGGAATCTCCAGATAAGCATAGCTTCCCCCAACCGCAAGAGCCGCACCAAGAATCATGGTGGCTACGATGCTTGCGACGTAAGAGTCAAACAGGTCTGCGCCCATGCCTGCCACGTCGCCGACGTTATCGCCCACGTTGTCTGCGATGACTGCTGGGTTTCGTGGATCATCCTCCGGCAGGTCAAGTTCTACCTTGCCGACGAGGTCTGCGCTTATGTCTGCGGTTTTGGTGTAGATTCCGCCGCCAGCTTTAGCGAAAAGCGCGAGGCTGCTTGCGCCGAAGCTGTATGCGAGGATTGCGGGGACTTCTTCTGCTGGGGATAGGCCGACTATGGCGTAGACGATGCTTATGCCGAGGAGCCCGACGCCGACGACGGATAAGCCCATGACTGCTCCGCCGCGGAAGCCTATTGGGAAGGCTTTGTTGAGTCCTTGTTGGGCGCCTTGGGCGACTTTGGCGTTGGCTTTGGTGGCGACTGTTAAGCCGAGGTAGCCTGCAAGTGCGGATGAGGCTGAGCCGAAGATGTAGGCAATTGTTATGCCGATGTTTGTGAGTGGGTTGCCTTGCCATATTGGTGCTGGTAGGAAAATCAAGAGGAGCACGCTTACGGCGGCTACAAAGATGGCGAGTGTGCGGTATTCTCTTTTTATGAATGCGTTGGCGCCGGCTCGGATGGCGGTTGAGATTTCCCGCATGGTTTGGTTTCCGCTGTCTTGTTTTTCGACGTAGCGGTAGAAGTATAGTCCTACGAGGATGGATATTAATGCGGATATGGGGGCTATTAGCCACGGTTCGAATGACATCTTCTGTTTCTTCTCCCTTCTCCGGTTTGAAGTTTCCAATTGTTTGAAGTTGTTTATTAGCTTTATAGTTGATTTCAGTTGTTTTTGTGGCGGATTTGGTGCTTTTTGTTTTGCTGTTTTGTTCATGGTTTGGAGTTTTCTGCGCGAGGTGACTACCCCCTCCCTTATTTAAACGGATTAAGCAAGGTTGAAATGTAGGCTGGAAGTGGCGATTAACTTGGATGCGGCTTCGCGGTTGGTTAGTCCATTGTTTATTAACTCAGCCAGCGCTTTACTTCGTTTTTGAAGCGGGCACTCTGGCAAATCACGGAAATCTAATCGGCGCTATTGGAAGTTGACTTGTGAGCCAATAATATTTTTATGTTAGTCTTAACCTTAGAGACTTTGCTGGGGTGGCCGAATGGTTCAGGCGGTAGCCTGCAGAGCTGCTCTATATGGGTTCAATTCCCATCCCCAGCTCCAATGCATACATACTTTTTGGGCAAGGAAAGAGGAATGCTTTTGGAGGGAGGAAGTATTTTTTAGGCTACGTTCCCCACAACTCTTCAAGCAACGTGATTAACATGATCCAAGGCGCTCTTCTACAAGGTCTTCTGATCATTGTTAATTGTGTTGCTCTCATAGTCTTTGGAGTGGACAAGCTGCAGAGCAAGAGAGGAGGTTGGAGGGTTCCCGAATCAAGGCTTTTGTTGCTTGCCTTCTTTGGACCGTTTGGCGCTTACGCAGCCATGTTGCTTTTTAGACACAAAATTCGTAAGATCAAGTTCCTGCTTGTTCCAATTTTCCTAGTCATCCAAGTTGTTCTAATAGCGTACTTTTACCTCATTAAATGACGCTAGATTTGCAGGTTTTTGAAGTAAACATCTGGCGCTTACCTGAAGTTTGCGCTGAACCAGCTCCAATTCAAGAAGGACAAATAAAAGAGGGCGCGAAGGTTCTTTCTTTTGATTTGCTGGTTTGTTGCAGTTTAGTGTATTTCGCAGTATAATGCGCAATGGTCTGAAATTCTGTTTACGAATTCGTTAAATTCATCTGAACCTTCAGGAAATTCATTCCATCCGTGTACTTTGACTTTTTTGCCGTCCCACTCTTTAGAGTTAATGTGGTTAGACGCGAGAACTTGATCTAGGTTGGAGTACTTGCCGCTTCCATTAGTCCAGGTGTAATCATAATCCTTTGGCAGGATGCTCATTTTCCTATACCTCGCACGATTTGCCAGCCTTTTTAGCTCAACAGAAGTTGATATATCTGAATCATACGGGTACTCCATGCCCATTGTGTTAAAGTCGCCCATCGCTATGAAATTGGCCTTGCCCACTCCTCCGGCAATGCTGTCTAAGGCTTTTTTCAGGTTAATTACGTGATCAAACATGCTGTCTCTAAGACCAAATCCTACTGGATCTGTTAGACTCTTAAGATGCAGGAACAGCAACGTGTAGTATTCGTCGCCGATTTGCAAGGTAACAAAAGGTCCTGGTCGCAAATGTGTCAATCCAGCTTTGAACTCATCTCGCTGAGTTAAGAAGCATTTAAACTGGTACTGGACGCCAACTAGTATTTCTTGAGTTTCGACCCCTTCTGTAATGAAAAAATTGTGCTCGGGAAATTCCTTAAACATGTATTCCCAGACATCTGCTCCCTCAACTTCAAGAATGGCAAAAACATCAGGATTCATAGACTTAAGATGATTCACCACCTTTTCTTTCAAAGTCGTGTTCAGCTTAAAATGCCGTATATTCCAAGTGACAAGTGAAAACTTCTTAGCCATACAAAAGCCTTCAAAACAAGTTTATTCCTGACCAAATTTAACTTTTTTGTTCAAATTAAATGAAAAAATGAATTGTGAAAATGTGATATTAGATTCAAAAAAATCAACCCAAAAGATGTAATGTTCGAGCAAAATTTTGTTTTGAAAACTTGAATAAATTCGTAAGCATGGGCCTTTTTAGGGGAAGAGGTCCATTCGGTTTGTGCCGCAGCCTGCGGTGTATCTTCGGCGGATAGGCAGGCCAATATTCGAAATTTCTTTTATTATCGTTTCTTTTGTGGCGCCTGTTCGCTTACTTAGCCTGTCAAGGATGGCTTGTTGCTGCTCTATTGTTAATGCTTCCCAGTTTACTGTGAACACTGATTCGATTTCTCTTATGCCTTTGAGCCTTGCGCGTTGTGCTGTGATGGTTTGCACTGGGACCACGCCGTCGGGGAAGATGTTGCCCCAGAGTCGTTTTCCCTCAACGTTCAGCCTCACCCAGGTCGCGTACTTGTTCAAATAGGGTTAGCCTCCAGTGCTGGGGTGCTGGTTTTCCAATCTAAGTTCTGCCGGGTTCATGAATGTCAGGGACTCATCTGCTGCGTCAGCGATCACCTGACCCGCATCCTGTTGCTTCACCAAAAAGTCAGTTTGCCTGCTGGGTGTTGTTTGGTTTTTCTCGTGTTTTCTGAGAAGTTCTTGTAGGGCTGTTCTGGCGAGTTGGCTGAGACTTCTGTATCGTCTTTCCCGAACGAGCTGCTCTGCTTTCTTTCTTTGCGCTTCTGTAAGCCTTAGGTCAATTCTGCTGTTGTAGGTTCTCGTTTTTTGCCGCCTTCGTTTGTCACATGTTTATATGTGGGTTGAATGGATAGGGGGTATTTTGTGGTGTTCACGTGCTTTCACAGGTAGTCTACGAGACGAATGCGGATTGGGCGGCGTCTCAGGAGGCCATGGTGAGAAATGACCTTGTTATTGTTGACGTTACAGCAAAGGGTTTGTTGTGGTTCCGGTTTATAGATAATCGCACTGTTTTCTTGTTGTCTCCGTCGGGAAAGTTGCAGGTTAAATGGAACGATGTTTCCGAGAAACGAACGCTGTTTAGGCTCCTCCGAAACCTGCTGGTTCCCCGACCTAACCAAAAACTGTCAATAACCCCAAAAAAGCAGCAGACATGGATAGATTATCCCGTCCCCAACTCATTCAAGCTCTACTGGTGCGATACAGAAACTGAGTTTGTTTTGAAGACGCCGAGTGAAAAGGGAAATGGGGAAAAACAAAATCCCTGCGAGATGTCTAATCCTGAATGGATGGCTGTCGTTGATGCGGTTGAAGAGTTAAGGCGTGAATTGAGATTTTTCCGTGAGCCTACGTTCAATGAGGTGGCTATGAAATCTGGCTGCTTGGACTCTGTCACCCTGAGGATAGGGTTAAGTTTAGCCGGCTGGAAAGAGCAGTCTCCGGAGGAAGCCAGATGGGTAGCGAAGCAGGCGATTGAGTTGGCTGGTTGGCTTCAGTTTAGAAAGTGTGGCGACCTGAATCCTGCGTTGGTGGCGTTGGCTAGGGAGGCAGTTGATTCTGCTTCTTTGAAGGCTATTGGAAGAGCGCAGGTTATTCTTAAGAACTGTCCAGACTTGGTTCCCAAGGTTAACGGGACTAAGCTCAAGTGGCCGGACGAGACGAGGATGGAGTGGATAAGAATTTTTGGCGGTGAGCCTCCTGCGCAACCAGCTTGTGACGATCGAGGAATCACGGGTTGAAACAAGGCGCATTTATTGTTAAGTCAAAATCAAGGCGAACAACACCTTCTGATAGAAGAAGAAGTGACATTTTTCAACGCTTCTTCTTTTAAAGTAGAAAGAAGAACAACAGGAGCAATAATCCGTGTTGTTGTTCTTTCAGTTGTGTTTGGCACAGTCTCGTGAAAAAGATAAGCAAAATAATTTTAGCTTATAAAATAAACATAAGGCTTATAGGTTAGGT
>Ga0210077_1000509_pt1 | contig 14118 bp, 17 predicted proteins | sample RushMan_CattailN_5_FD_185556 | JGI IMG/M metagenome (GOLD analysis project Ga0210077, IMG submission 185556) | Wetland microbial communities from San Francisco Bay, California, USA, that impact long-term carbon sequestration -... | ecosystem: Environmental > Aquatic > Marine > Wetlands ... | reverse complement strand
ATGCTCAAGTTCTTTACCGTTTGGTGAAGCTGGGGATTCTCGTTCTCTGGAAGTTCCTTAACACGATAGATAGCGCCAACCAAATATGGCGCAACAAGCCACTGGGCAATGTTGATGATTACCACTAGCACCCCGAGCGTGACGATGTCAAAGACGCCTGCTAAGCTCATAATGACTGCGAATACAAGCGTGGAAAGCCCGAAGATTATGGCTAAGGTTCCCGCCATGGATAGTCGAAGTTTCCATGCGTTCACTGTTGTATCACTAATTTTCATTTTCCTTAGGCAACTTATATTCTTTATGTGCAGAACAGCAATATGCTTCCCTAAGCTGAGCCAACTTGAAGGGATGACTCAGTTTTATGCTGAGCAATTATGATTAGCCTGCGCGAATCCTCACCGAAGCTTTGCATCTCATAATCACCGTAAACCCTCACAACCTGAAAACCAGCTTCCGCCAGCAACGCCGCTAACCGTTCAGACGAGTACAAGCGAACGCTATGATGAAACCTTTTGATTAGCTTCTTTTTCTTGTCATAAATTATCCACGAATCATCAAGCCTTTCGCCATCATCACTTAACGTTCGGTGTTGCAGCATACAAAAATTCGGGTAATCCTTCCATCTGAACAAACGAAGGAAAATAGGCGCCAAAAAACCGCGAAATAAAGGAACGGCAGCCCTCTGAAGGCGCACAAGGGCGTTGCGGAAATGACGATGCTGCTTTCGCTTACGGTTCCAAATGAGATGTTCTCGGTTGAAGACGTCTATCAGGAGCAAGCCGTCGGCGGCGAGAGCTCTTGCGGTTTCTGCTAGGCTTTGTCTGTCCTCGCTTTCTGACCGCAAATACCCGAAGCTGGTGTCCATGCTTGCGACGGCTGAGAAAGCTTCAGGCATAAACGGCAAGTATCGCATGTCGCCTCTTACGAGCGGAAGGTTCACGTGTGCTTTGGCTGCTTTTTCCCTCGCTATCTTAAGGAGATTCGCCGAAAGGTCCAAGCCCACGATGCAGTAGCCTTCTTTGCTCAGCGGTATGGAGTGGCGTGCGGTTCCGCAGCAGAGGTCAAGAATCAACCCTTCCGTCGTCAACACACTATTCAGGAGGGCAACTTGTCGGTTTGTCGAGCTCTTGTCCGCGATTTCTTCCCAGTAACCTCCCATCGCGTCGAAAACGCTTGCAGAAGGACTTGTCTCGCTCAGTTCGCTTCACCTTACTTCCAACGGCTGCTTGTCCATTCAGAATAAAGCCCTGTGGTGTGATTTAGCTGTTCGCACGGGAAAACTGGCGTTTCGAGCGGCTTAAATATCAACCGTGACACTTATCTGTAGTTACAAGGGAGAACTGCGGCGTTTGACGGGAAAAAGCGATTGGCGGCACCTTTACACGCTTATCGAACTTGCTGAGTTGGGCGCTCACAAGCGAACTGCCAAGATTTCAACCGAGTTCTTGGCTGAGAAGATGGGGATTTCGCAGCAGACCGCATCCAGATACCTGATTGAGCTTGAAAGTGCAGGTTGGATTCAGAGAACCGTAACGCCGGATGGGAGCCTGATAAAAATTGAGCACGCTGGGGCTGCGGAGCTCAAAAAATTGTATAATAACTTGCGCTTTATTATTGAGGCAGCTTATCCTCCGTCGGTAACGTTTGAAGGCATTATTTTCACGGGTTTAGGTGAAGGCGCATACTACATCGGCAAGGAGCATTACCGCAAGCAGTTTATTGAGAAGTTGGGGTTTGACCCTTATCCAGGCACGCTTAACCTTAAGCTCACTTCTGATTATGACCTGAAAACGCGGACGGAACTCGAAGCGTATCCAGCAGTTGAGGTTCAGGGCTTCAAGAACGAGGACAGAACGTTCGGGCTGGTTAAGTGCTACCCCGCCATGATTGGGAACAAAGTGAAGGGGGCTGTGATTCTTGCGTTGCGCAGCCACTACGACGCCTCCGTCGTCGAGATAATCGCCCCAGTCTGTCTGAGGAAGCATCTTAACCTTAAGGACGGGAACAAGGTGAAGGTGGAAGTCTTCACCCTTCCCTAACTATGGAAGCGGCGAATAGGAATAACGGTACGTGTATTTTATGTCGCTGGGTTTGCGCCTTACCGCCAATGCATATCCGATAAGTAAGCCTGCTATTAGTCCGCCTAGATGGGCGAAAATGTTCACTCCAGGTCCAGAACTGATGAAAAACAGGAAGAACGCGTATATCAAAGCGCCAAGTACGGACTGGCTTATGCTTCGTCTGGAGTAGACGGCGACTGCGCCGAACAGGGCGAAGATGGCGCCTGAAGCGCCGACGGATGGAACGTTGAGGGGTAGAAGCCACAGGGACAGGATGTTTCCAGCTAATCCGCCAAGGAAATAGACGAGCAGGAATTCTGGGAGGGAGAACATTTCTTCGCCTCTCAACCCGAATATTAGGAGGAAGAGCATGTTGCCTGCTATGTGTGCGATGTTGGCGTGCACGAACATAGAAGTTAAGAGCTGGTAGTACCACCCGTAGTATAGGACTAAGCCATTTACTTGTCCGTAAGTGATTATCATGTTGTTGCTTGTGTTTACAAAGTCTCCGCCGACGACTGAGGTGTAGATGTAGAACGCAATGTTTAGCGCGATAAGGATGTAGGTTGGCTTGTATTTTTGGCTGTTAACCATTCCCGGTTCATCTGTGGAAGTTTTTGATTATCTTCTGCCGTATCTTAGATGAACTGTCTAATGTATCTTCTCCAAACTTGCCAATCCGGACAACTTTCACGTTCAAGTGATGGTTACGGATGTATTCTTGGACTTGCTGCATCATTTCTTTCTGGTCGTAGCCTAAAGCGATGATGTCGGGCTTAATTCTTTCGATTACGTCTGCGATGTCGAAGTTTTCGAAGCCGAGCACGGCTTGGTCAACAACCTTTAAAGAGTCTACGAGGGCACGGCGCTGGTTTTCAGACATGATGGGCTTTCTGCCTTTGGTTTTTTGCACTGTGCTGTCTCTGGCGATGATGACTACGAGTTCCGCGTTTTCGCCGCCGGCTTTCTTGGCTTCCTCAAGAAATTTCACGTGTCCCAAGTGGAGGAGGTCGAATACGCCTGAAGCTAAGACTACGGTTTTGTTGTTTTCGGGTTTGTTGGCCACTCGAATTTTACGGCTCCTAACAGTTTTAGCGCGTCTAATAATCCTTCGCAGTAGGCGATTGAGGTTAGACTGGTTTCAAACTTTTTCTGAGCCTTATAATACTTTGCATCTTCCAAGTAGTCAGCAGCGTACTTTACGATGTCGGCTATGCATTTTTCATCCGCTGTTACTGGCTTTTTTTCGCGTTTCATCTGTTTGAAGACCGTTTCCGCGCTGCTGATATACTTGGCGGCTAACTTTTCGGCGCTCATTTTGCCACGCTCCGTAAAGATGCGGGTGCGCCGGCGAGCGTTATGAGTGCTTCTGCTTCCATGAAGTGGAGTTCGCCTGGGAAAATCAGGCTTTGCGGGGGTTCGCCGAAGTCGAATGTTAACAGGTTTTTTATGGTGTCTGCCTTCAGCGCGGGTGCGTTGCTGCCTGCTCGTGCGATGCCGACTGCTACTGTTTCGGGTGTGGCGGTTCCCATTTTCCGCTTCTGCTCCACGTCTAGGAGTTGGGTGAGGGCTTGGTTGATTTGGAGATAGCGTTTTTGGTCGGTTTTTATGTCCAGCAGGCAGAGCGTGTGCAGTCCGAGTTGCTTGTTTTGGGTGATAACATTGTAAGGGGTTTCTGAGGCGTTCTCGCTGAAGGGTATGGTGACGGTTTTTCCGAACTTGTAGTTGTGCAAGCCGGACAAGCCGATTATGGCGCTGATTATGCTTGCGCCGTGGATTATGCGGGTTTTGATGCCGCGTTTTTCCGCTTCAATGCGCAGAGTCACGTGGGTTGTGGCGATGAAAGGGTCACCTGGAACTAGGAAAACTGTTTTGCCTTTCTCGGCGGCGTCGAGGATGAGTTTGCCGTTTTCCTCTTCCAAGTCGTGCCTTGTGATGACATGGACTTTCTTGCCTGTCAACGCTTCTAAGCGTTCGATGGAGAAGTCGGGGAGCAGGCTCGTGTAAAGCTCGATGAAGGCTTTCTCTGCAGTTTTGGCTTCTTCCAAGCCTTGGAGGCTGATTCCTTTCTCGTCGTGTAAGCCTAAACCCACGAAGACAAGTTCATTCAACGCTTGTTCCTCGGAGGTTACATTCGAAGTATGTTAACTTAAACCTTCGTTCCGTGAGGTTCAACACGTGAAAGATAATTCAGTTTTTTAGTTACTTTTCGTTACATGGCAGGGTCTTGCTGACACGCCGGCGGATGATTTTTTGTCAATAGTCTTTTTTTAACATGGCTTGGCGTGTTTCCCCGCCAATACGGATCCCTCCCCCTATCGTTTTCTGACTACCCCCTATAGGTTCCTGCAATGAACCGCTAGGATCCAAATAGGCTGGTTCGCTTTCTGCGCTGTGCACGCGGGAAGATGCGTATGTACTATTTTGTGTGGTTCTGTTGGACTTGTTCATGGTGACAAATAAGAAATATGGCGTTTTCTTGGAAAACGTGTTGTACAGGTTAAGGCTACCTCGAATTCGTCAACAACGTCTTATCGGGGACGATGATTTCCACTGTTTCAGCTTCGGCTTTTTTCATTTTTTCCTTTCTATCTTCTTCCGATGCGAGATCACGCTTTGTGAAGTTTGGTAGAATGCACATGAACGTCCCGTTGCAAGCTTTAATTTATTAGGTTTTATGAATCGTAAGTCCACTTTGACATGCCCCAAACACATGTTGTAAGAGGCTAAAAAACAGACTATCTATCGCAATATGCAGAAGCATAGGTAATATACTTTAACTCATACTCTACAGACATAGGTAAGCATCGCAACGTTTGTCAAGAAAAATTGACTAAGGCTTAGTCAAGAAACCTTGACAAAAATGCTTTTTACGGCAGAAAAAGCCAATATTAAACAGGGAAAAAGAGGTTTGGTGCTCATGAAGAAAAGCATTAGCCATTGTTCTCATCACCATTGTTGCCTTATCTATTGCTGCATGGGTTGTTTATAGTCAAATAAGCGAGCTTCAAAACCAAATTGGCGAACTACAGGCTCAAAACAGCGAACTACAAGAGCAAAATAGTGACTTGCAAAACCAAACTGATGAACTTCAAAATCAACTTAGTGAGCTTCAAAAACTGATTGATTACGCTGGTGATGTAAAGATTACAGCATTTAATTGGTTAGGAGGTTTCAATCCTGTAGGCGGTTTGACTCTTGCCTTCCCAGTCCAAGTCACCATTAAGAACATGGGTGTCTACGATGTAAGCGGATTAACCTTAACCGTCAAATTGGTTTATATCGAAACCCAAACTGAGGTTGGACAGGGATATACCAAGCAAATTGGTGTGATTCACGCAGGGGAAATTCAGAAATGGAGTGGCGAGATTTGGGCTGGAATAGGCAGTTTTTCAAAGGATTCTGCAGTATGTGTGATTACGCTTTCGTTGGGTAATCTCGTTTTGGACGAGTGGACACGGAGTCTGGAAACAGTATATTAGCGATACACAAAAGAACAATCTTCATCTTAAAATTCGCTTAATACCTTACCCTTCCAAACTTACTTTTCCACAGACTAAAAACATAATAGCTGAACCGAAAGTGATTGATTTATATAGAGAAAGAAACAATGCTAAGCGACATGGGGATTAATGTCATGTCAAATGAACAAATTAAGTTTAGGCAAATTTCTGCGAAGCTTGTTGGAAGCAATGTTGTATGTTTTCGCTTAGAAGATGAAACATTGGTAAAAGTTCATGTTGAATTAGGCAGAGTTGGTGTTGCGGTAGACAGAAAAAACCCAGATGGCACACCCATATACAACGTAAACGCAAGTTTAAGGATGGATTTTGAAACAAAGGACAAGACATTCTATGCTCCAATACCACCTGTGCCAACAAAGAGCACAAGCGAGAAAAAAGCTGATAAAGCCTATACAACCTGACAAGAAAAGCAAAGCCATGACAAACAAGCTACAATATCAAAGACTGAGAAATGTTCTAAGTGTAATCATGTTATTGCAGAGGAAAAAGAGCTAATCAGAATCGTTAAAAAGTCTTAAATCTGCATAGCACAGAAATAGCCTAAATACGGAAACGAAAAGCAACTGTGAATAATCAATAGAAACATCTTTCACAAATCATAAAACCTGAACGCAAAGATATCAATCTCTCTTCTCTGATTTGGCTATGCCTATCCATCTTGGAGTGCTATTCTTATACTTTCGATAGTCATCTTCGTACCTGTAAAGGCAATAACGTTCTTCAGCTGACAAATTAGCGTTGAGCAGAATCATCAGCACCACTGTTAACAGAAGATACAACCAAGAAGAGCAAGCTATCCCCAAACCAATTTGCATTAGAAGCAAACCAACGTACATGGGGTTTCTTGAAAAACGATAAAGACCTTTAGTGATGACCTTACCCTTAGGACTAGCAGCGAAATTCAGAACTGCAACAATGATGAAAACCATCCCAAACAGAAAGATAAGTAGACCACTGTATAGCCATGTTGCACCAGATTGTAGAGGTAAGAAAACGGCATAAACTAAAGAAACGAACAGAATCAACATTAGAGCATTTATGACGCCTTTCTCTTTTCTGGTAAGCTTAAAATCTCCTGCTTCTCCTGTTTCTTCTGTTGTCCTAGCAGCTGACACTCTCTCAGAAGCGAAGAAGACGATTAGCATAGGAATGACAAGAATCCAAGCGTTCCACAAGCCTAACTCAAACGCTGGAATAAGAGACACAGTTTCCCTCTTTATAGTTAATTTATCACATATCTAACATTTTTGGTAGGAATCATTTAGAATTAAGCAAGTTCCTAATGGCGAATGATAAAAAAGCAACTGTGAATGAATCAATAGCACAAGTGATTTAAGCTAAGAACAAGAGAATAGTATTTTTGCGGTTAAACTGGGAGAAGGGAATGTATTATGCCAAAAATTGATGTTGTCAGTGAAGCGGTCATAGACAGTCCGCCTATGGCAGTCTATAAGGCTCTTTTGGATGAGGTATCGGGGGTTACACAATGGTGGATACCTGATATGGCATTCAAGATAAGAGGAGACACACCAATCGACCATGAAGGTGCAATTTACGACGCAACCATTAACCCTACAAGTAGAATGAACGCTAAGCTGACAAAGACTGTGGAAGCCAAGTTGATAGAAGAGGAGATTGCGGGTTGCTTTACAGGAACGGCGGGATGGACATTTGAGCCAACAGATGGAAAGACAAAGGTGCAAGTTCGATTTAACGTAAAAACCAATGGAATATTATTGTCTCTTTTCTCTCCATTTGTAGATTATGGAAAAAACCATCGAGATGTCATGGAGAAAAGATTCAAAGCATTAAACAGTTACCTGAGCAAGAAATGAACAAGACAAAATAAGAACTACCTTCCATTTTTTTAGCAACTTTTCCAATAGCCAATAAGTCTTAAATCTGGTTAGCTTAGTTAGCTTAACGAGGTGTGATAAATATGCAGAAGGATTATGAGGTGTTTGAACCAGGCAATGAGCACCTTGCACGGGTTATCGTGAGAATTCTTGAGGAGAGAGGGTACAGAGCTGGTTATCAAATCGGTTACCCAAACAATAAGGTCTTCATAACTGTTGAAACCAAAGAAGAAGCAGACCGAATCTCAGAGATAATTACTAAGTTCATGGAAAAATCCAATTTAACAGAGAGAGGAATGACAACTGACAGATTTAACAAATTAACAAGTAAACTTGGGAGCCTGATACCAAAAACATCAAAGAGAGCATGAGAAAAACCAAAGCAGAAGGCACATCTACTTTACACCAATAAATCTTGCTGATTTCGGTTTTGCTGATGTAAAGAAAAAATAGCAGTCTTACGTCTCAATGTCTGTTTATGACACTTTTGCTTTTTTGTATTGATTATTTTTTATCATTCTAGTAATTGTCTAAATTATATGCGTCTTTAAATAGGGGAGGAGGTACACATCCTGAGCAGACGCCATCTCCGGAACCTATGCAGTTCCTTTATATAAGGGGGCTATAGACGAAAATCACACGTCAGTTGACGTCTCTGCACAAGCATACTTTTATGTGCGACATCAGAACTAAGCATAACGCAAGCCCGATTATTTCACGATAACGAAGGGGAATTCAGCATGGTTGAGCTAAGAGCCCACGAACAGAAAATCCTCACAGCCCTGGAAAAGCTCGGCGGAACCGCTTCAGTGGAAGAACTCATCGCCGAATGCGGTTTCCCAGACGCTGCTGTTATGCGCTCAGCTTTGACGCTGAAGGAGAAAGACATGGTCGAGGTTTATGCCGAACAGCAAACTCAAATCAAGCTCACCAGCGAAGGCGAACAGCACGCCCAAAACGGCTTGCCTGAACGCCGACTTATCAAAATCGTTGCGGCGCTCGGCGGAACCGCAAACCTGAACGAAGCGGCGGAAAAAGCAGGCTTAAAGGAGCAGTTCAGGCAGATAGCGCTTGGCTGGGCAATCAGGAAAAAATGGGCAACCTACGACTCCGCAAGCAACACCATACGCATCGCGGACCCACGCTTGCATGATGTCGTGATTCCTGAGGGGAACGACGAAGCCTTGCTCACTTTCCTATGCGCCAGAGAACAAACCACAATGGAGGATTTAACGGCGAAACTTCAGTCAGCCGTGGAAACCCTCAAGAAACGCAAGCTTCTAACGGTGGAAACGAAGACCCGACGAAAACTCGAAATTACCCACGCAGGCCTGCACGCCGCAACCCACAAAACCGCCATCGAACTCACACAGCTCACGCCCGAACACATCATAACGGGCAAGTGGCGAACCAGCAAACTTCAAAAGTACAACATCCAAGCGCCAGTCGCCAAAACTTGGTCTGGAAAAAAGCATCCTTACCTCAGCTTCCTCGAAGAAGTCCGCATGAAACTCGTCCAGCTCGGCTTCAAAGAGATGACCGGAACCAACGTGGAAACCGCCTTCTTCAACTTCGACGCCTTGTACACGCCGCAAGACCATCCCGCACGCGAACCAAGCGACATATACTACGTCAAAAACCCAGCATACGGCGACACCAGCAAGTACAAAAACGCCGTGGAGCACGTCAAGGAAACCCACGAGAACGGCTGGACCACAGGCTCCACAGGATGGCACAGCAACTACTCCACACGCGAAGCGGAACGGCTGATTCTGCGCGGACACGGCACATGCCTCAGCGCACGCACGCTCCTCAGCGAAAACCTCGAAATCCCAAGCCGCTACTTCTCCATCGCACGCGTCTACAGGCCAGAAGTCATCGACAAAACACACCTCAGCGAATTCAATCAGGTCGAAGGCATAGTCGTGGATGAGCATTTGACGCTCAAGGATCTGTTGGGCGTGCTGGAAAAATTCGCCAAGGAAATCGCAGGCGCCGACAAAGTCCGCTTCAAACCCGATTACTTCCCATTCACCGAGCCCAGCGTCGAGCTCAGCGCTTACAAGGAAGGTTACGGCTGGGTTGAGTTCGGCGGCTCAGGGATTTTCCGTCCCGAAGTCACGCTGCCGCTGGGCGTGGAAGTTCCCGTTATCGCTTGGGGTTTGGGTGTGGACCGCTTGTTCATGATGCGCGCTGGGATTGATGATATCCGCAGCATTTTCAGCACCGACCTTGATTGGCTCCGAAGGAAGCAGGTGGCTTAACATGCCCACAATCGACATTGACCTAGGCGAGTTCGAAAAACTTCTCGGCAAAGCATACCACAATGACGTGGAGAAGCTGGACGTTGACTTGGCGTTTGTGAAGAGCGAAGTGAAACTCTACAACCAGCAAGACGGCACCGCAAACGTTGAGATTAAGGATACGAATCGTCCTGACCTTTGGAGCGTTGAAGGCTTAGCCAGAGCGCTTCGCGGCTACCTCGGCATCGAAAAAGGACTTGAGGAATACGCTGTCGGCGAGTCCATAGTGGATGTCTCAGTGGATTCTCGGCTGAGCACCATTCGACCGTTCATGGGATGCGCAGTCGTCAAAGACGTTCAGTTGACGGACACGGTGATTCGCGGGCTTATGCACTTGCAGGATAAGCTGGATCAGACTTACGGCAGGAACCGCCAGAAAACCTCCATCGGAGTTTACGACTTCAGTCTGATTGTTCCGCCGTTGAACTACAAGGTTGTGAAGCCTGAAGCTGTGAGCTTCGTGCCATTAGGCTTCAGTGAATCGTTGAATCTTGCGGAGATTCTGGAGCGGCATCCAAAAGGAATCGAGTACGGCGGCATCGTGAAGCAGCATGAGGTTTACCCGATAATCATGGATTCGAAGGGCAAGGTGCTGTCTTTTCCGCCCATAATCAACTCGAACGATTTGGGACGCGTGACGCCGGAGACGCATGACGTGCTTGTGGAGGTTACGGGAACCATGCATGAGACGGTGCTTAACACGTTGAAGCTTGTGGCTTTGGCGATGGCTGATAGAGGCGGCAAGGTTTCCGCTGCGACCGTGACGTATGCGGCTGACGGTTTAAAGGTGTTTACTCCAGACTTTCGCAGTCGACTGATGGAGCTAAACGTGGACTACACGAACAAGATTCTGGGTTTGCGGCTTATCGCGAAACGGATTGCGGAACTGCTGCTTGCCGCTGGCTTGGGCGTGGAATCCGTGAGCGCCGAGAGCGTTGGGGTTTTGGTGCCGTGTTACCGTGTGGACGTGATGCATCCAGTGGATTTGGTTGAGGATGTGGCGGTTGCTTACGGCTACAACAACATTGAGCCTGTTTGGCGTGAGCTTCCCACAACTGGTTGCGTGAAGCCTGAGCAGCGTTTGCTGGATGTTGCGCGTGAGCTGATGGTTGGGCTTGGCTTCCAAGAGGTTTTGACTTACAACCTGACCAATCCTGAGACGCTGTTTGAGCGGATGAACTGTGAAAGAACGCGGGTTGTGGAGGTGGCGAACCCCAAGGTGGTGACGATGACTTGCCTGCGGAACTGGCTTTTGCCCAGCCTGATGGAGTTCTTGAGCTGCAACCAGTCGGTCGAGTTTCCCCAGTGCATCTTCGAGTTGGGCAAGGTCATGTTGCTGGACGAGTCGAAGGAGACGAAAACGCGTGATGAGGATTGGCTTGCGGCGGTCACTTCGCATGCGGCGGCGAGCTTCACGGAAATCAAGTCCGCTTTGGATGTGTTTTTCATGAATTTCGGCGTGGACTGGCAGATAAGGGAAACCGTGCATCCGAGCTTTATCGAGGGAAGAGTCGGCGCAGTGGTGGTTAACGGCGAGGATGTGGGCGTGGTTGGTGAGGTTTATCCGGGTGTGCTTGAGGCTTGGAAGCTGGAGAATCCTGCGGCTGCTTTCGAAGTCAACTTGGAGAAGATAATCTTGGGCAAGCAAGGCAAATAAACTTCGACGTGCATGATTATTGACGATTGCGGGTTTGCTCATGGGCGATTTTAAGCTGGAGCCGAAGAAGGCGTGTGCTGAGGAAAAGGAGTTTTGCGTCAACTGCCACAGCCATTTCCTTGCGCTTCGACCCTACATCACGGGTGTCGTGGTTACCAAGCGGTTTCTGAAGGACCTGCGAGAAACTGGCGAGTCGGAAGCCATCGTTGACGAGGTTCTGGACTGCTCCGAGACAAGCTTCACGGAGCTGCACAAGTTCGAGGAGAACGTTGATGGCAACCTGGTTTTCCGGGCTAAGAAAGAGGGCAAACACTTCGTTTACTGCGTGGACAGGAACAAGCGGCTGGTTTTCCTGCGTGCGTTCCGAAACTTTAAGGAGTACGAGCGTTTCTTGGAGGACAAGCGAGCCATCAGCAACCTTGTGCTGCACGCGTGAGGGATGGGCATGTCGGAAAAACCTGAAGAAGTCCAAGACGAGGAACTGGAGAAGGAAGAGGAAAAGAAGAAAGCACGATTGAGGAAGCGTGGACCATACCGGAAAGCACATGCAGACTGGTAAACTGACGTGTGATTTTTGTCTATAACCCCCATTATTTAAAGGAGCTTTAATGACCTGTCTGCTCAGAGCGGCTACCCCCTCCCCTATTTAAACGGCTGAAACGTTGAGTGGCTGTGATTGTTGGCGGAACAGTTAAATTTAAATGTGTGTAAATACCCAATTGTTTACGTGGACCGTTTATGTGCCCAGCCTGCTCCCTCACCTCACCCCTCAGCCAAAAACAGAAAACCGTCTGGTCCCTCGTACGCAAGGGCTTATCGGTCTCCGCCATCGCAGAAAAGCTCAGCACCACCCGCCAGTACGTCAACCAGACCCGGCTGACGGCGGAAGCCAAGCTCTCCACCACGCTCCTCGAAGTCGCCCGCGCAAACGACCTGCAAGTCACAAGGCTGTATCCGAAAGAAGCCATACTCGTGGGCTACCACCCAGCGCTCAAGCGCAAAGCCGTCGTCACGTACAGCACCAGCCACGGCATAAAAGTGTGGTACTGGCACGACAAACCCGAAGAAGTAACCAATCAGGATTTCCTCCGCCAGACCCGAGAGTACCTGCTTGACCTCGCCCGAGAGAGAGGCATCGAGGTGGAAGATGCCGCCAACATTCATCCAGCCAAGTTGGCGCACATAATATTCAGTAAAATAGTTCCAGAGGTGGAGTCATGAACCCCCTGAGATATTTGGAGAATCGCATCCGCGGATGGCTCCCAAAAGAACCTCACGTTACTAACCCTTGTCAACAAAATTCTCGGAAACCGATGGATGCAAGGAATTCGTTAGGAGACTTAGACCCAAACGAGCAGAGGATTGCTTGGACTATTGTGACCTTGGTTGCATCCGCCTTCGTCCTTTATGCCTTAATTTCCCTTCTAGCGTACTCTCAGGTAACTTGGAGCCTGCAGGTTATCGGCGTGATTTTAGGGTTTGTTGCAGGTCCCCTAATCAGCTTTCCGTTCACACGAAGGGAACTAAGGTTGTTAGCAGAAAAAGGTGAGATACGAAAAGGCCTCAAGTCACGGATACTAAACAGTCTTGTATTCATTATTTTCATCGGTTTTTTCGATTACCTTCTGTTTTCTGGTTTACCTCTGGAGCTTCTGATTGTTTTCTGGGAGTTTGTTGCAGCTTTTCTGCTGGGGAGTCTTGTTTTAGATTTAGCTCTTCGGTTGAGATGGGAAATTGTAAACAAAAAGCGCCTTGTTTACCGAGGAGGGTTTTGGAGGGGAAGAGTATACGCTATCCCGAAAGATGATAAACCTAACGCTGAAGACCGCGAAAATCAATCGAGCAGCGGAAGAGTTGGAACATGAGTAAACTGAAGAATTTGAAGTATCGCATCAGAGGCTGGTTGCCAAAAGAACCGAACCTGCCAAGCAGCGAGTTGAAAGCGGCTGGCTCGAAAAATAAGAGTCCTAAACCAAGCTGGTGGAAACCACTTTGGATGGCGACTGTAGCTTTAGCGTTTATCTTTGTGGTCATCAACTATTTCGTCTTTCATTACCCCTTAAGCAGCGTAGTAGGCGGATTGGCAATTGCCCTCCTCGGCATAGGCGCCTCATACTACATTCGTGTCCGACCCTCCCTGAAGGTGAACAGGGTGGTGTACCTTTTCTTGGGTTGCGGAATCAGCTTTATTCTGCTGATGGGTGTTTATGGCGTCAGCGGGCTGGGCCGTTGGGTAACTGGCACTCTCGGCGCTTGGCCTTCGCTCATAATCGGCTATGCAGTGTTCGTTCCCATCGGCATAGGAATAGGTGATTGGATAGGCAAGCGAAGAAACTACCAGCTGCCCCTTTCGCCATGAAACGTGGACGTGATTTAACGTATGGGTCTGAAGGAAAACTTGGAGAACCGTATTCGCGGCTGGCTGCCCAAGGAACCAAACCAGCCAAACAATAAGGTAAGAGTGGCTGAAGCGCCAACCACAGCTGTCAAAGTTCTCTGGTATGTAGTCATGTTTGCAATTTTAGCGCTCATAACCGCCGCGGTTATCATGTTCTACATCCCGTTTCTGGCTGAAAACATCATAAACCGCATCGTTTCACTCATGCTCCTTGCGGTGATAGCTTTCGCTTCTTACTATGCCTATGGTCGAGACTACTACAAAATGCACCCGAAAAAGAGCCGAGCCGTTTTTGTGGCGTGCTCTGGTTTAGCAAGTGG
>Ga0210077_1000508_pt1 | contig 14123 bp, 7 predicted proteins | sample RushMan_CattailN_5_FD_185556 | JGI IMG/M metagenome (GOLD analysis project Ga0210077, IMG submission 185556) | Wetland microbial communities from San Francisco Bay, California, USA, that impact long-term carbon sequestration -... | ecosystem: Environmental > Aquatic > Marine > Wetlands ... | reverse complement strand
GGGGGTCGAGAGGGACGCGTTCGGCAAGTTCGATGGCGAGCGCCGAGGGGTGGGAAGGGGCGGCTGGGGACTCGTCGGGCCCCGCCGCGGCCTTGACATGGGCCGAAAAGCGGACCGGGCCGGGCGTGAGGTGGACGGCCAGGCTCATCGGAGCGTTGTAGCTGATGCCGCGGGTCTCCCGCAGGCGGCGGGCGCGGCGCACCACGGCGTGGCCCTTGAACTTCCCGAACCGGGCGTCGACCGCCTCGTTGTAGGCCGCCACGGCGCCTTGCGAGTACTCGGCACTCTCGGCCAGCCGGAAGACGATGCTCATGAGCTCGGTGCGCGGGTCGACGAGGACGCGGATCGAATCCAAAGCGGGGGAAGGCCGGCCGGCCGACGCGCCAAGAACGACCGACCCGGGCCCGGCGACGAGGCACGCGATCGCGGCGGCCGACACGGCGATGAAGGCCGCGCGCCGACGGGGAGTGGGGAACGCGCGCCAGGAGGAGGAGGAGGAGCCGGCGGCGGGGTGACGTCCTAAAACCGGTCGCGCATATCCGAAAAGACGCGGTCTCATTCAGAAAAACAGCCAGCCGCGGCCTCACTATAGCAAAACTTCCCGGCCTGTCAAGAATTTTTCCCGATCGCTTCCCCGATCGCTTAAGTCTGCATTTTCAGGGCCGAAAACGGGGAATTGGGGTCGAAAGAGCACCGAAAGAGCCGGCCATCTTATTTTATATAAGCGAGTTAACCTGGATTATTTTCGAGTCGAGGCGGCTGCAGATGCGCGACGTCACAGGGTAAAGCTTGGAGAGATGGGGCCGGCGTATAACGGAGTGCCGGCTCTCGCATTCGTGGAGCCCTCTTCCGAGAGAATCGGCAGTCCGTAGACCCGGCCCCGTTTTATCGGCAACAAAGCAGATGCGGCCGGATCGGCTCGCCCGGAGGGTAAAAACGCCGTTTGGGAGAGAAGGCACCGGTGCGTAAACCCGGTACCGGATTGGAGAGTCGGCGTTTTTCTGAACAATTCAGATTAACTTGGTCCGTCCCCAATTTGCGATTCGATATCCTTGATCTTGCGGGCCAGGCGGACGCCGGAGACCGGATAGGCGGTTTTGATCTCGGGCGCGAATACGGCGATTTTGAACTCCTCGATCATCCAGCGCAGCTCGCGGACCGCGGGCCGTGCCTCGGGCTCGTCGCTCTCCTCGAGGCGTTCGAGGGCCGCCGCGTATGGCTCGACCTGGGCCTCCTTGGCCCGGTCTTTCTCCGGGTCGATCCGGGCCCGCTCGAGGCGGACCCGCATGGCCTCGAGGTAGCGCGGCAGGCGGGCCAGCTCGGCCACGGTGCAGGCTTCGAGGAAGTCTCGCGGAACGAGGCGGTCGAGCTCGCGGCTGATCGCCTCCAGATAGGCGGGAACGACGGGTTCGCGCGGCCGGATGAGCTCGTTGAGGTCGCGGGAGCGCCTGGGAACCGGACGGGCGGAGGGGCGCGCTGCCGCGCCCCGGCCTTCGCCGGTCTGGGAGCCCGCCGCGCCAGCCCCGGACCCGGGTCCCGGGCCCGCGCCCCTGCCCGCCATCCCTTGCCGCTGCGGCCCCGACGCGAGGGCGCGGCCGTCGCGGGCGAGGTCGGTTCGAAGCGCGGCGTACAGCCCGATCGTCCGGAGCGCGGTTTGAATGAGAGCATGGCCCTTTTCGAAGAGCGTCCGGCCGACCTCGGCTTCGTAGGCCTTGAAGTCCGCCTCGGTGCGGATGTCGCGCTCGAACGTTTCCCGGGCCAGGGCGCGCTCGACGGCCTCCTCGACCGCCCGCCGGCCGCCGAAGTGGAGCGAGGCCCGCTCGAGCTCCTGCGGAACTTTGTGATAGCGGCCCACGAAGGCCAGGTCCTTGGCGAACTTGCGCATCAGCAGGGTCCGGACGCCGGCCCGGTGCGCCGCTTCGGCCGCGGCGCGCGTCGGGAACAAACGGACCGAGAGCGAAACCCGGCTCGTGTCGGTCGGCCCTCCGGCGCTCGCTTCCGGCAGGCGGCGGCCTTCGGCCTTTCCGGAGCGAGCCTCCTCCGATCCTTCGGATTTTTCTTTCGGCCCCGTCTTGCCGGTTGGAGAGGCGGGCTCCCGACGGGCGGGCAATCCGGAAATTGGTATTGTGTCCCCGGTTTTTTTGGGCGCGGGCGCGGCCTCGGGCTCGACGACGAGGGCCGGGTAGGCCGTGAGCGACGTCCCCACGGCCACTTTCTCCGGCAGGTCGCCGAAGTCCCAGGCCGCGACGCCGGTCCGCTCCCAGCGGGCCTGGGCCTGGCGCCAGGCGGGCGACTCGATCTTCGACGGCGCCGTGTCCGCGGCCCCGATGACGCGCTTCAGAAGCTCGACGTCGCGCCCGGCCTCGATGACGCGCCCGGAGCCGGGGTCGGTCACCGCGACTCTCATCCGGAGGTGTCGCGGGACTTCGGCCGCGGCCCATTCGCGGGGCGGGATGTCCACGCCGAACCGCCGCCTGACGAACTCGGCCACGGCCCTGTGGAGCGGCACCTCCTCGGGGGCGCGGGGCATCTCGCGGGCGATCGTCGCGGCCTTCTCGCCGACCGGGACCAGCAGCTTTCGCCACCGCTTGGGGAGGCCCTTGATCAGGGCCTCGATCTTCGCCTCGTACTGGCCGGGGACGACCCATTCGAGCCGCTCGCCCGGGATGACGCTCAGCAGCGGGGCCGGAACCTCGATCGTGACGCCGTCCTCGTCCTCGCCCGGGGCGAACCGGTAGAGGGCCCTGAAGGGGCGGCCGGCGACCTCGACCGTGTCCGGGAAGGCGGCGATCTCGCCCGGGTCCGGGGCGTGGCCGACGAGGTCGCTCTCCGTGAGCCGCAGGAAATCGTCCCCGCCGCGGTCCCTGATGAGCTTGGCCAGGGTGCGGATGTCGTGGACGCCGGGCAGGCGCTCCGAGTAGAAGCGGGCGATGCGCGCCTCGGAGACCATGATGTCCCGGCGCCGCATCTTCTCTTCCATCGTCTCGACCCTGCGTTGGAGGGCCAGGTTGTAGCCGAGGAAATGGGGCGGATCCTCGACGTCCCCCTCGACCAGGGCCGACATGACGAAGATGGCGTGGGCCTCGGCGGGGTTGACGGGGCCGTACGAAACGCGGCGGTCGCGGACGATCTCCAGGCCGAAGAGCGTGATCCGCTCCTTGGCCGTGACTTCGCCGCGGTCGCGGCTCCAGGCGGCGTCGGAATAGGCACGCTTGCAGAGGGCCCCGCCGAGCGCCTCGAGCCAGGCGGGCTGGATGCGGGCCGCCGTGCGGGCGAACAGGCGCGAGGTCTTGACCATCTCCGTGGCCACGACCCAGGCCGCCGACTTGTTGAAGAGGACGGAGCCGGGCCAGAGCATGACCTCGCGGTTCTTGGCGGCGGCGTAGGTGTTCCGCTCCTTGTGGACGGCGATGTTGGAGAGGAACCCGGCCAGAATCGAGCGATGGATGCCGCCGTAGAGCGCGGGCGAGACGTCGGCATGTGGTCGGCCCGGCCCGGAAATTGGGGACACAATACTATTTTCCAGCCCCTGCTCGCCCGCGGTCGTCTCCGGCTCGCCTGTTGCCCGGCCCGGAGCGGTTTTGGCGGAAATTGGGGACACAATACTATTTTCCAGTCCGTGCTCGCCCGTGGTCGTCTCCGGCTCGCCTGTTGCCCGGCCCGGCGCGGTTTTGGAGCCGGGAAATAAGTATTGTGTCCCCAATTTTCCACGTCCCAGTCCGGGGCGTGTCCCCCCGGAGCCGACGTCATGGCCCATGCTTGGGCCGGCCGCGGACCTCGAGTGAGCGGCGGAGGCATGGGAGCCGGCGTGGGGGCGGCCTGGCGGCTGAGCGGCGGTCGCAACGGTCGCGGCGTGCCCCCCCAGGCGCTGCTCGCGGAGGACCGCGCCGATCTCCTGGTGGAGGTACGTCCACTCGCGCATCCTCGGGAAGGACAGGAAGTGCTCGTGGCAGAAGCGTCGCCTGCGGGCGGCGCTCCCGAGGTTCGCGGGGTCGCCGTGATAGCGGTTCCAGATGTTGAGCAGGACCAGGAAGTCGGAGTCGGGATGGCGGAAGCCCTCGTGGGCGGCGTCGGCCTGGGCGCTCTGTTCGGGGGGGCGCTCGCGGGGGTCGCGGATGCTGAGGGCCGCGGCCAGGATCGCGACTTCGGGCACGCAGTTCTCGCGGCGGGCCTCGAGCAGCATGCGCGAGACTCGCGGGTCGAGCGGCATCCGGGCCATGCTCCGTCCCATTTCGGTGAGCGCCCAGCCGTGGCCGACGCGCCGCGGCTTCATGGCCCCGGGCGCCCGGCCGGAAATTGGGGACACAATACTATTTTCCAGCCCGTGTTCGCCCGCGGTCGTCTCCGGCCCGCCTTCGACCCGACCCGGCGCGGTTTTGGAGCCGGGAAATAAGTATTGTGTCCCCAATTTTCTTTTCCGGATCGCAGCCAGCTCGACCAGCGTGTCGTAGCCGTCGCTCACGGCCTTGGACGAGGGGCGGTCGATGAACGGAAAATCCAGCGGGTCGCCCAGCCTCAGGTCGATCATCCGCAGGATGACCTCGGCCAGGTCCGAGCGCAGGATCTCGGGCGCGGTGAACCGGTCGCGCGACTCGTAGTCGGTTTCCGAGTAGAGGCGGACGCAGAGGCCTTCGCGGACGCGCCCGCAGCGTCCCTTGCGCTGGTCGGCCGAGGCCCGCGAGACCGGGGTGATCGGCAGGCTGTTGATGCGCGTCCCCGGCTGGTACTGGGAGATGCGGGCGACGCCCGTGTCGACGACGTAGCGGATGCCCGGGATCGTGAGCGAGGTCTCGGCGACGTTGGTGGCCACGACGATCTTCGGCCCATGCACGGTGTAGACCATCCGTTGACGGCCGGCCGGGAGGCGCGAGTAGAGCGGCAGGATCGTCGTGAGCGGCAGCTTCCGTCCCTCGAGGATGCGGCAGGTCTCGAGGATGTCCTGCTCGGTGGGCATGAAGACGAGGATGTCGCCGGGAGGCTTCTCGCGGCGCAGGTAGGAGACGGCGTCGACGGCCTGGTCCACGTAGTCCTTGTCCTCGGCCTCCTCGCGCGTGGGCGGGCGGTATTCGACCTCGACCGGGTAGAGGCGGCCGCTGACCTCGATCACGGGCGCGTTGCGGAAGGCCGCCGAGAACTTCTCGGTGTCGAGGGTCGCCGACGTGATGATGAGATGGAGGTCGGGACGGGCGTCGAGGAGGCGGCGCATGATGCCGAGCAGGAAGTCGATGTTGAGGGAGCGCTCGTGGGCCTCGTCGATGATGATCGTGTCGTAGGCGCGGAGGAGACGGTCGCCCTGGGTTTCGGCGAGGAGGATGCCGTCGGTCATGATCTTGATGAAGCCGTCGCGAGCGCTGCGGTCCTGGAAGCGGATCTTGTAGCCGACGGAACGCCCGAGCTCCTCGCCCATCTCCTCGGCGATGCGGTAGGCGATGGTGACGGCGGCCAGGCGCCGGGGTTGGGTGCAGCCGATGATGCCTCCGTCGCGGCCGCGGCCCGCTTCGAGGCACATCTTGGGGATCTGGGTGCTCTTGCCGCAGCCCGTCTCGCCCGAGATGATGACGACGCGGCGGGAGCGGATGGCCCGGACGATCTCGTCTTTGCGCGCGGTGATGGGCAGCTCGCGCGGATAGGAGACGGGCGGCGGCGTGGGGCGGGGACCGCTCGGGTCGTGCGGAATGGGGCCGGCCTGGCGGCGGCGTCCGCCGGGGCTTCCCGGAGCGTGCGCGGCGTGCCGAGGGCGCGGCGGGTGCGGGCGGTCGGAGTTGCGCGGCGTCATGCGCCTATTTTAGCACTTTGGGGTCGGACCAAGCTATGTTGTTGTTTTCGTTCCAGATAAGCGATAAAAGCGGGCCGCTCATGGCCTTATTTCCGCGTTTTCGACCCCAAGAACACGGACTTGAGCTCGGCGGGCTCGAGCAAGGGCGGGCCATTCTTGAGGCTCGCATTTCGGCCCCCGAAACACGGTTTTAAGGTCAAAAAAAGGCCTCGTTCGCGGCCTATCTTATTGTTTTTCTGTGGCTTGACCTGGTCTGGCCCCAATATAAGCCAAGCGCTCGCCGATCGGCGGGTGGGTATAGTAGAGCAGCTTGACCCACCACGCGGGGTAGGCGTTGCCGAGGTTGCGGTCGGCCAGCCCGGCCAGCGCGGTCGCGAAAGCGCGCCTGTCCTTGATATGGTGGACGGCATAGATATCCGCCTCCTTCTCGAAATGGCGCGACAGGGCGTTCATGGCCGGGCCGAACGCAAAGCCCGCCGCGGCGCCCCCGACGATCAGCATGACCGGAAGGACCGTCAGGACCTCGCGCGGCGGTCCCGGGAAGCCGGGGAACAGGGCCCTCGTCACCACGCCGAGGAGATAGAACACCGCCAACTGCTCGAGCGTGCCCGCGGCGACGCCCTTCCAGATGTGCTTGTGCCGGTAATGCCCGACCTCGTGCCCGATGACGGAGACGATCTCGGGAACGCTCATGTGCTGGATGAGGTTGTCGCCCAGCACCACCCGCCGCGTCTTCCCGAGCCCGGCCAGGAAGGCGTTCTCCTTGCGCGTCCGGCGGCTCATGTCCTCCTTGAAAAAGCCTCCGCTCTTCAGGCCTTCCTGGGCCAGAATCCCGCGCAGCGCGTCGGTCAGCTCCTGGTCCTCGATCGGCGTGTAGCGATGGAAGATGGGCGCGACGACGACCGGAAAAAGCGTCGCCATGACCACGCTCACGAGCGCCATGGCCAGGCCCGCGACGAGCCACCACGTCAGAGGGAAGCGTTCGATGATCCAAAGCAGGAGGGCCAGGACGAGCCAGGCCATGACCAGCCCGACCGCGAACGACTTGGCCTGATCCCCGAGCCATCCCCTGACGTTCTGGGTGGAGAACTTCCACTTGTGCTCGTGGACGTAGCCGCCGTAGAAGCCGAGCGGCAGCGCGATGACGGTCATCCAGGCCAGAAATACGGCGGTGTAGATCAGAAAGGTCCAGACGATCGAACGGCCGGCCGCGATGCGGGCCAGATCGGCGCTCAGCCCCGAGAAGTAAAAGACGAGAAGCGAGGCGAGCGACACGGCCGACCCGGCCAGCCCGATGAGCCGCTTCTGTCTCTCGTACCGCCTGGCCATCTCCTGGCGCCGCGGGTCGAGCAACGGATGGATATCGTTCATGGTCACCCCTCGCCTGCCGAGCACGCTCCTCTCCTATTGTATCCCATTTGGGGTCGGACCTCAGCAACGCCAAGAATACGGACAGGTTAGGCGAACACCCCCGGCCTTCTTCGGCCTCAAATCCGCATTCTTGGGCCCAATAACGAAGCGTTGAGCCTCCGGCAAAAGCCGTTTCGGCGGATCGGTTCCAAGGCTCCGGGTCTTGACCCGGAGAGGCGGCCCTGAGAGGGTCGGTTTTCAGCCGGAAGTTGTTATTTTTAAGACACTTGGCCGGGGCCGCCCGCGATCAATCGTCCGGCCGGCCGTGCGCGAAGAGCCACTGGCCGCGCCATTCCGGAAAGGTGTGCGGGGAGGGGACCTGGAAACCCCTGAACCTGTCGACGGATATTCGACGCGCTTCGCCGGACCGCCCCTTCTCCATGACCGCGGCTAGCTGGCAGACGACCGATTGGCCGGGCTTGAGGGACAGCCGGAGCCCCCAGGCTTTCGTGGTTTTATCCGATGAGGTTTTCATGGTGTCACTCTTTCTCGCCCCACTTATATCTACGCACCGGAGGCCGAAAATGTTTCCGGAAAATCAAATAAGATGATTAATAAAGCCCCGGCACCCCGCTCGTCAGCCTAGCCTGGCGACAATAATCGGCTTTTTGGGCAATTTTTGTCGACTAATTATAGTATCGGGCGCACGTTCTTAACCAATATTTTGTATATGAATCAATTTTTTGGATTGGATGATGGATCCCGAACACGCCTTCCCTTCGCCTGGGAGGACGTCATGCCGGCCCCTCTCGGACCGCCCGGCCGGCGATGCTCGGCCGCCCCGGAAGCAGTCCTCTCCCCGGCATCCGACTGCGTATTTCTAGCTCTGAAGGCCGCGGCCCCAATTGCGGACAAACCGACGCAACGGTGTCCGCCGAAGCCGGACCCCGCCTGCCTCAGACCCAGAGGCCCGTATCGGGAGTTTCCCTGGGGCGCGGCCGCTGGCTGCGGCTGTTCATTCCCCAAAACGACGTCAGGATCAGCGCTATGGACAGGAATCCCAGGATCATTCTTTTCATCTGAGTTGCCCTCCCTTCATCAAGCCCCGTATAGCCGAAATTCCCATTGCCTTCATCTTGCATCTCGCATTCCTTGGTCGGCGAGCTCCCGTCAGCCCGCCTCGTGTCTCCATATTGTCTCGAATGAGACTCATCCGGAACTATTGCAAGACTCGTGCCAATTTTCGACTCGTCCCCCTCCCCGGTCGCCCAGGCCGCGCTCTCTGACAATCTGTAAGCCCCCGTGAACGATTGTCCCCTCCCGGACTCGGGCCCTGTAAACGTGTAAAGGGTCGGTGCGCCGGCAATCGGCCTGCAGTTCGCCGTGCAGCGCCCCGGGCCTGATCTCCGCGGGCGCCCGGCCCCCCTCGCCATGTCCCCCGCGGCCTCAGAACCGCCAGAGGTAGCTCATCTTGAAGAAGAACCCGGCCTTGGTCTGCAGGAACCGCTCGCTGTCCACGTACTCGTTCCCGTTCCACTCGGTGCGCTCGTAGGCCGACCCGTAGCCCACGTAAAACACCGTGCCCGGGATGTAGGTGAACGACACCAGGGCGTCCGCGGTCAGCCGCCGCCTGTAGAAGTTGTACTCCACGATGCCGCGCACGAACAGGTACTTGTTGACCTGGAAGGTGTTCCGGCTTCGGACGATCGTGTAATCGTAGATCTTCTCGCGGTCCGCGCTGCGGTAGAAATCGGAGTAGGTCAGGTCCAGCCCGAAGGCCAGCTTCTCCACCGGCTGGTAAAGCAGCATGGCCTGCGCCCGGTACCCGTAGCCCTGGTAAGGGGCCTCCTCGTCGTAGTAGACCTTGCCCGTCCGACGCCCGAACAGCTGCACGTAGAGCTGTTTGAGGACTTGGCCCTGGACCCTCATCCCGTAGCCGCTCGTGCCGAACCGCCGGCCGGCGTAGACTTCGTTGGCGGCGATGCCCTCGAACCGCAGCTCGATTTTCCGGGGCAGGTAGAGCCGGGCCACGAAAATGTTGAAGCTCTCCCACAGGTCGGAGAACGTGTCGTATAGGTGGTAGCCCCAGTAGAAGGGCTCGATTTTCTGCAGGAAGCTCGATTTCGGGTAGATCTGGTACATCGTGAAGGCCGAAACCCGGCGCACTCCGGTGCGGGTCAGGAAGCCGGTGTCGACCTGGAAGTTCTGCGAAATATCCTGGTAGCCGAGCTCGGCGTTCCACTTCCGGGTCTGGTAGCTGTAGTCGATCGACAGGGCGTGGGCGAGACTCGCGTCCTGGGCGGCCCCGGGCACGCCGGCCTCCCCCGCCCCCTCCTCGACCGTTCCGCGCGACGACGAGCCGAACAGGTGGAACGAGATGACCGACGGCTGGCCGAGCCGGATGCGTCCGTCGACTCCGCCGACACGGTTGAAGACGCTGCCAGCCTCGCGGCTCGTGTAGAACCCGCCGAGGTAGCTGTCGCCCGCGAAGGAGTGCTTGTAGCGGCCGATAACGAAGTCCGGGTGCGCGTCGACCGAGTCGTCCGGGAGATAGTCGCGGGCGTAGATCGCGGCCACGGTGTCGCGCCGCCCGACTTTGCCCGTCAGCCGGAACCCGTAGTCGGGATTGGCGATGGTCCGGGTGTAGACGATCGACTGGAGCGGGGCGTCCTCGACCAGGCCGCCGAACTGCCACAGGTCCTGGCCCTCGAGGAAGAAGGGCCGCTTCTCCTGGTAATAGTTCGGGTAGCGGAGGTTGACGTCGACCTGGCCGGCGTCGGACTCGACCTGGCTGAAGTCGGGGTTGTAGGCGCCGTCGAGCATCAGGTCCGAGGTCAGGCCGAACTTCCCCGTGAAGCTGTACATGTCCCAGAACCGCGTCGATTCGGTGCGCGGGAAGGCGCCGTCCTGCGCCTCGTGCCGGTTGGCGTAGGTGACGGCCGGGAGGAATTCCATGACCCGCTGGTAGTGCAGGCCCGTGACCTGGATCGGCTGGGCCTGGGTCATGATGGAGCTGTTGTCGGGGTCGAGGGCGGGGAAGGTGGCCTGCTCGGAGGTGCGGGTGAAAAAGCGCAGGAACACGACTTTCATCGTGGTCGTCTTCTTGTTGGGGAAGCGGAGGCTCTTGAGGGGCACCCGGGCCTCGACGGTCCAGCCCTGGTCGTCGACCATGCCCTTGCCGTACCAGACCATGTCGTGGGTGTCGTCCAGGTTGCCCTGGACGTTCAACATGCCGTCGCCTTGGACGCCGAGGGGGTTGAGAAGGAAGCTGAAGCCGCTCTGGTTGTCGTTGAAGGTGTCGATGATGAGGCCGGCGACGTCGTCGTTGAAGATGGCGTCGCGCTTGCACATCGTGGCCTTGACCTTTCCGGGGTCGGTGTCGAAGCAGCGGAAGGCGAAGTAGAAGTTGTCGGGGTCGTAGGCGAGGTAGGCCTCGGTGCGCTGCGACGGGTCCTTCCGGAAGTCGGGCTTGAAGGTCTTGAAGTCGGTGAACTTGAGGGCCCTCGACCAGATCGGGTCGTCCAGGCGGCCGTCGATGACCGGGACCGGGTCGGCCTGGACGAGGACGACCGGGGCCAGCGGGGCGCTCGCGCCGCGCCGGGACGAGGGGCGCCCGGCTTCGGACCGGCTCGCGGTCTTCGCGGCCTCCCCGGCCTCCGAGGCTCCCTGCGATTCGGGACGGCTCGAGACGGTGGGCGCGGGACCCGGTTCAGGCCGGCTCGAGGCGGTGGACGGCCGCTCCGAGTCGGACTGGGCGGCCGGGAGCACGGCCGGCGGGAAGGCCAGGAGAAGGACGGACAGCACGGCCGGCATGGCGGCGAAGAAACGGGCCGGGGCCTTCCCCTCGGCTGATTCCTTGTCTGATCCGGATCTTGTGGCTCTCATCGCTTACCTCTGTCTCGCCTTTCTTTCCTCGCGCCCAGCCCTCCGCCGCCTCTCTCTTCCTTAAATAAACTACGAACCGGCGGCCCCGAAGGTTCCCTTGGGGTCAGGCCTCGGCAAATTCTTGATGAGCAAGCCAATTGTCAACAAAGGGACCGGCCTGGGGGGTTACGGCTCATTTTCGGGCCCAAGAATGGAGAGACAAGGGTCTTGAGCTGAGCTCGGAACGGCAAACCGTCCGCGCTGCCTAAAGTCGGGGTTGTTGGCGCCAAAAATGAGGGTTTAAGCCCGGAAAGCGGTCACAAAAGAAATCTATCTCTAATACCTGCTGTCAGATCTTGAGGCCCGACTTTATATTATACCTTTTTCCCGCCTTTGGCGTCCAGGATGCGGCGCTTGGTCAGGTTGATGTGCTTGGTGACCTTGATGCCTCGAGGGCAGACCCGGGTGCACTCGAACCGGCTCTCGCACGGCCAGACGCCGTCCCGATGGTCGAGAACCTCGAGCCTCTCCTCGAATCCGCGGTCGCGGCTGTCCTCCTGGAAACGGTAGGCCTGGAGGATCGCCGCCGGCCCGATGAAGCCCGGGTGGACCATCCGGACGACGGGGCAGGCCGAGAAGCAGGAGGCGCAGAGGATGCAGTTGGTCGCCTCGTCGATGACCTTGCGCTGGTCGGGCGTCTGGAGGCTCTCGCGATGGAGGAGGGGGACAGCCGTCCCCACGTAAGGAGCCTCCCTGCCCTCCCCCGAGCCGCCGGACTCCTGGTCCGGCGAGGCCTGCGCCGGCTCCGGTCCCGAGTCGGCGGGCCCGCCCGCGTCCTCGGGCTTTTCCCGCCCGCCTTCCGCCTCGCCCCCGTCGATCAGGTAGGGCTTGACCGCCCGGTACCTGTCGAAAAAGCGCCGCTCGTCCACCACCAGGTCGCGGATGACGTTCATGGCCCGGAGCGGCTCGATGGTCACTTCGCCGCCGCTGCCGCCGCTCTCACCGCCGCCGTCGGCGCCGTCTGCGCTCACGAGGTCCCTGACGAGAGTCTTGCAGGCCAGCCGCTCCTTGCCGTTGACGACCATCGCGTCCGAGCCGCACACGCCGTGGGCGCAGCTGCGCCTGAAGGCCAGGCTCGGGTCCACCCGCCGCTGGATGTGCAGGAGGACATCGAGCAGCCGCGAGCCCGGGTCGGCCTCGACCTCGAAGGTTTCGAAGCGCGGGCCGGCCGGCCGTTCGGGATCGTAGCGGAGAATTTTCAGGGCGATCCGCATCTCAGTACCTCCGCGGTGCCGGCGCCCAGACCGACGTGTCGACGGGCCGGTAGGACAGCGACACGCGTTCCCCGCCTTCGAGCCGGGCCAGGGTGTGCTTGAGCCAGCGCGCGTCGTCCCTCTCCTCGTGATCCTCGCGGAAATGGGCGCCCCGGCTCTCGGTCCTGTTCAGGGCCGAGGCGGCCGTCAGGAGGGCCAGGTCGAGGAGATTCCCGAGTTCCAGGATCTCCAGCGCCTCGCGGTTGAAAACGCGTCCGGTGTCCGTGACCCCGAGGTCGAGCCACCGGCGGCGCATCTCCTTGAGCGCGTCGACGGCCGAGGCCATGTCCCGACCGCGGCGATAGATGCCGACCTTCTCCATCATGACCCGCTCCAGGCGATCGCGCAGGTCCGCGGCCGTGGGAGACGCGGCCGGCGGGCCCGTCTCGCGAAGCCGGGCCAGCGCCTCGCGGACGCGGTCGATGTCGTCCGCACGCAGCGGGGGCAGGTTCGAGCCCGCGGCGAAGTCCGCCACGTGGTCCCCCGCCCTGCGGCCGAAGACGACCAGGTCGACCAGGCTGTTCGTCCCCAGGCGGTTGGCACCGTGGACCGAGACGCAGGCGCACTCCCCCGCGGCGTAGAGGCCCCGGTAGCACTCCTCGGGCGCGCGGGCCGTCATCACCCGGCCGAAGGTGTCGGTCGGGATGCCGCCCATGGCGTAATGCGCGGTCGGGAGGACGGGAATCGGGGCCTCGGCGGGGTCGAGGCCGAGGTAGGTCAGGCAGAAGCCCGTGATGTCGGGAAGCTTGGCCCGGAGCGTCTCCTTGCCGACGCCGGTCGCGTCGAGGACGACGTAGTCGTCCGCCGACCCGTCGCCGACGAAGCCGCGGCCCTCGCGCAGTTCGGTGACGATGGCCCGGGACACGATGTCGCGGGGGGCCAGGTCGAGGAGCGTCGGCGAGTAGCGCTCCATGAAGCGCTCGCCCGGCCGGTTGCGGAGAACGCCGCCCTCGCCGCGCACGCCCTCGGTGATCAGGATGCCGAGGCCGCGCAGGCCGGTCGGATGGAACTGGAAAAACTCCAGGTCCTCGAGGGGCACGCCGCGCCGGGCCAGCATGGCCGGGCCGTCGCCGGTCGAGGCCAGGGCGTTGGACGTGACGCGGAACATCCGGCCGAAGCCCCCCGTCGCCACGAGCACGGCCCGGGCGCGGAAGATGTGGAGGTCGCCGGTGGCGAGGTTCACGGCGGCGACGCCGGCGCAGGTCGAACCGTCGAGGAAGATGTCGACGGCCTGGAACTCGTCGAAGAAGGCGACGTCGTTCCTGACGCACTGCTGGTAGAGCGTCTGGAGGATCATGTGGCCGGTCCGGTCGCCGGCGTAGCAGGAGCGGCGCACGGGGGCCTCGCCGAAGTTGCGGGTGTGGCCGCCGAAGCGGCGCTGGTCGATGCGGCCGTCGGGGGTCCGGTCGAAGGGGAGGCCGTGGCGCTCGAGCTCGACGACGGCCCGGACCGCGTCCTCGGCAAGGACGAACGCGGCGCCCTGGTCGGTGAGGTAATCGCCGCCTTTGACCGTGTCGAAGGCGTGCCACTCGGGCTTGTCCGGCTCGACGTTGCCGAGCGCCGCGCCGATGCCGCCCTGGGCCGCGCCGGTGTGGGAGCGGAGCGGATGGACCTTGGAGAGCACGGCCGTGCGGAGGCGGGAGTGGCGGCCGGCCTGGATGGCCGCGTAGAGGCCCGCGCCGCCGGCGCCGAGGACGAGGACGTCGAGCTCGTGGCGGTGGAGCGGAGCGCCGGGAGCGGGGCTCATGGCGCGCGCCTCGCGGAGTCACGGCGGGGCCGGGCGGGCCGGCGGACTCGGGGCGATGCGGCGTTCCGGACGC